>Ga0114933_10005072_pt1 | contig 12089 bp, 13 predicted proteins | sample 4SBtaG_FD_89691 | JGI IMG/M metagenome (GOLD analysis project Ga0114933, IMG submission 89691) | Deep subsurface microbial communities from Kolumbo volcano to uncover new lineages of life (NeLLi) - 4SBTROV12_W25 metaG | ecosystem: Environmental > Aquatic > Marine > Volcanic | place: Kolumbo...
AGCATTTTTTCTATAGGTTTAGAAGCTTTTTCAATCGTACTTTCAGATAATTCGACTTCCCATTGTGATAAATCTGCTCCGGAATCTATCGCCTCTAAAATTGGCTGTATTTTATTTAACGAAATTTTAGCCATATGATTACAACGAACAGAACATGCCGTAGCAAATTCTACTGAGGGGAATTCCTCCATTAAATTGGAAGTTAATTCACATTCTGAAGCAATGAAGGCCTTTTCTAAATTACCACCCTCTACTCTTCGTGCAATATCATTTCGAATCTGAGTCGTACTCCCATAATAATCTGCTTCTTGAAGTACTTCTGGTTTACATTCCCAATGAACATACATCATCGCATTCGAAGCAGCTCTAGATATGCCAAATGATTCTCTAATCGCAATTATATCTTCCTTGGAAAATTTTTCATGAACTTCGCACACCGCACCTTTAGCATTATTTTGCTTACCTGGATACAATATTTCCTTTTTATCTTCTAAAACCGATTCTAAATTCTGAGCAAAGAAAAGATCGGGAACAAAAATTAACTTGTCTCCTGGCATTTCCATAGCTATTTTCTCAGCATTAGCTGAAGTACAACATACATCGCATTCTGCCTTAGCATCTGCATAACTATTGATGTAAATCATTACTGGAACGCCGGGATATTTTTCTTTTAAAATTCTTACATCTTCGGCGCCAAAATCATCAGCTAAAGAACAGCCTGCTGATTTATCTGCAATTAGAACTCTCTTACTAGGATTCAAAACTTTTGCAGTTTCAGCCATAAATCTCACACCATTAAAAATAATAAAATCAGAATCTGCTTGAGCGGCACTCATGCTTAATGCAAGTGAATCACCTTGTTCACCCTGCTCAGAAAGGCCAAAAACCAAAGGTTCCATGTAATTGTGCCCCAAAATTACTGCATTATGCTTCTTCTTTAATTCTAGAATACGATAAACAACTTCTGCATGAAGCTCGATATCAACGGGAGTCAAAGTAGGATTATTTCTTGCATAAATCTCTGCTTTTACCGACTCCAATGTGAGCTCTTTAAGGGCAGTAGAACTAGATTCCATAAGTGTCCTATTTGGTCCTCAGTGTGCAGGAATATAAATGTAATGTTATAGGCACTTTGAAGGCGAGTTTTAAATAGCACTAATTTGGTCCAATTAGTCTGGGACGTAAGCCATGATGAGAATCAACAAACTCACCGACTACGGTATAGTAGTTATGACAAAAATTGCATCCATGGATGCAAATAATACTCATACTGCAAAAGAAGTGTCTGAAATGACAAATATTCCCTTACCGACAGTCACAAGATTACTGAAAACATTAGCTACTGAAGGTCTTTTAACTTCTCAAAGAGGAAGTCAAGGAGGATACAATTTAGCGAAAGCACCCTCGAATATTTCAATTGCATCAATAATTGAATCATTTGAAGGGCCTATTGCTTTGATTGAATGCGCAACTGATGAATGTGAATGTACATATGAAGCAGATTGTAGTACACAGAAACCATGGCAAAAAATTAATGACAGTGTGAAAACTGCATTAGAAGAAATGAAATTAAATGATATGATTACTCAGGAAGAAGGATTAGTAAAATTGGATATGAATTATGGAGCTGAAGTATGAAACAAGACGCTGAAACTGAAATGTTGAAGGAATATGCAGAACAGGAATACAAATATGGATTCGTAACTGATATTGAATCAGATACCTTACCTCCGGGATTAAATGAAGATGTGATTAGATTTATTTCTAAGAAAAAAGGTGAACCTAAATGGCTTACTGACTGGAGGCTGAAAGCTTATAAGATTTGGAAGAAAATGGAAGAACCACATTGGGCCAATGTAGAATATCCTCCAATTGATTATCAAGCTATTAGTTATTATTCAGCCCCAAAAGATATGTCAGATGGGCCAAAAAGCTTAGATGAAGTAGATCCTGAATTAATTGAAACTTATAACAAATTAGGAATTCCTCTTGAAGAACAGGAAGTGCTTGCTGGTGTAGCTGTAGATGCTGTATTTGATTCAATGTCTGTAGCAACAACCTTTAGAGAACGATTGGCTGAAAAAGGAGTTATCTTTTGTCCAATCTCGGAAGCTGTAAAAGACCATCCTGAATTAGTAAAGAAATATTTGGGATCTGTAGTTCCACAATCTGATAATTTTTACGCTGCATTGAATTCGGCTGTTTTCACTGACGGGTCTTTCTGTTATATTCCACCAGGCACAAAATGTCCAATGGAATTATCAACATATTTTAGAATTAATGAACAAAATACTGGTCAATTTGAAAGAACTCTAATTATCGCAGACAAAGGCGCATATGTTTCCTATCTTGAAGGATGTACTGCCCCTAAAAGAGATGAAAATCAATTACATGCTGCCGTTGTTGAGTTAGTAACTCTTGATGATGCTGAGATAAAATATTCAACGGTCCAAAATTGGTATCCTGGTGATAAAGAAGGTAAAGGGGGAATCTATAATTTTGTTACGAAAAGAGGTGCCTGTAGAGGAAACTCCTCGAAGATAACATGGACACAAGTAGAAACTGGGTCATCTATAACATGGAAATATCCTTCATGTATATTACAAGGAGATAATTCAAAAGGTGAATTTTATTCTGTAGCACTTTCAGCACTAAAGCAACAAGCTGATACTGGAACTAAGATGATACATATAGGTAAGAATACAAAAAGTACTATAATTTCAAAGGGTATTTCTGCAGAAGAAGGACAAAATACCTATCGTGGACAGGTAATGATCAAAAAATCTGCAACGGGTGCAAGGAATTATTCACAATGTGACTCACTTCTTATAGGTGAGAAATGTGGAGCCCACACTTTCCCTTATTTAGATGTTAAAAATACAAAATCACATATTGAACATGAGGCTTCAACATCAAAAATAGGTGAAGATCAAATTTATTATTGTAAACAAAGAGGAATATCTGAAGAAGATGCAATCAATTTGATTGTGAATGGGTTTTGTAAAGAAGTTTTTAAGGAATTGCCAATGGAATTTGCTGTAGAAGCTCAAAGGTTACTAGAAGTCTCATTGGAAGGGAGTGTTGGTTAAATGATCAAAATAGAAAATTTACATGTAGAAGTAGAAGGAAATAAAATTCTGAAAGGAATTAATCTAGAAGTGAAAGCTGGAGAAACCCATGCAATAATGGGACCTAATGGATCTGGAAAATCAACATTAGCACAGGTTTTAGCTGGCCATGAAGACTATGACATAACTGAAGGTACTGTTGAATATTTAGGAAAAGATCTTCTCGAAATGGATGTAGATGAAAGAGCTTGTGAAGGTGTATTTCTGGCATTCCAATATCCTGTAGAATTACCTGGTGTCAACAATACCTATTTCTTGAAATCTGCCCTAAATGCTCAAAGAAAGTATCATGGGAAACCTGAAATTGATGCAATGGAATTTATGGAATTGATTGGGGATAAAATTAAACTATTAAATTTGAAAGAATCTCTTTTGAAAAGACCCGTGAATGAAGGCTTTTCTGGAGGAGAAAAGAAGCGAAATGAAATCTTCCAAATGGCTGTTCTGGAACCAAAATTGGCATTGTTAGATGAAACTGATTCTGGACTTGATATTGATGCATTGAGAGTGGTAGCTAATGGCGTTAATGCCATGCGAAATGATGATAATGCAACTATCGTAGTTACTCATTATCAAAGATTATTGAACTATATTGTGCCTGATTTTGTCCATGTTTTAGTTGATGGAAAGGTAATTAATTCTGGAGATAAAAATCTGGCATTGGAATTAGAAGAAAAAGGATATGACAAAATTATTGAGGAAGCAAAAGCATAATGAAAACAATAGAAGCCTTAACTGAATCATTCAATAATACTCTTAGTCTAGAAGATAAAATAAAGGATCTTAGAGTCAAAGCATTTGAAGATTTTAGTAAAGTAGGAATACCTAATCGTAAACAAGAATACTGGAAATTTTCTGATCCTTCTGTGATTTTAAATCTAGATTTAAATTATAACGATTCAACTAGCGATATTAATGAAGAATATGATTTAATATTGTATAATGGAAAAATGATAAGGAATAAAATCAAGTGTAAAACTGGAACTGTTTCTGAAGGTATTCTAAATGGAGATATTAATAAAAATATTTTTGAATCTAAAGAAAATCCGTTTTTAAATTTGAATAATGCCTTTGCCATAAATGGTTGTTACATAGATTTAGAGGAAAATTCAGAACACAACATAAGAATACTTAATTTAGTTAATAATGAAGGTGATGGACAAGCTGTTTATCCAAAGATTATTATTAATGCAGGAAAGAATAGTAATACTACTATTTTTGAAGAGTTCCGAGTAACAGGTAAGGGTACGAATTTCATAAACTCAGTAATGAATGTTTTCATTAATCAAGGTGCGAATCTTGAGCATGTTATCTTGGATGATTATGCTGATAATACATATCACATTGCAAATATTTATGCTGAACAAAGAAAAGATAGTAATTTTGTCTCACACAATTTTTCCATTGGGAAGAAGTTTGCTAGAAGAGATTACCATATTGAATTAGCTGAAATGGGAGCAAATTGTGATTTGAATGGACTTTACTTTGCTAGTAATGAAGAACATATCGATCACCATACTACTATTGAACATATGAAAAACAACTGTACTAGTAATGAGCATTACAAAGGAATATTGGGTGGAAAAGCTGTAGCTGTTTTTAATGGTAGAATACACGTACATCCTGATGCCCAGAAAACTGATGCAATACAAAATAATCAAAATTTATTACTTAGTGATGATGCAATTATACATACTAAACCTGAGTTGGAAATATATGCTGATGATGTAAAATGTACACATGGAGCTACGGTCGGCCAGCTTGATGACAAAGCAATGTTCTATCTAAGAGCAAGAGGGTTAGATACTGATGGTGCAAGAAGATTGCTAATGAGAGCCTATGTTGGAGAAATTATTGAAAAAATTAGTGATGATAGAATAAGAAATGAAATGATGGATATTGTAATAGCTAAATTACCAAAGGGAGAAGAATGATTGATAGAGATATTAAATCTGATTTCCCTACATTAAATCAAAAAATAAATGGAAATGAACTAGTTTATTTAGATAATGCAGCCACTACACAGAAACCTTATGCCGTAATTGAAGCTATAGACACTTATTACAAAAAAACTAATTCGAACATTCACAGAGGCGTACATACTCTAAGTCAAAGAGCAACTGAAAAATATGAAAATACTAGAACCAAAGTTGCTGCTTTTCTCAATTCTGACGATGAGAAAGAAATAATATTTGTTAGGGGAGCTACTGAAGCAATTAATCTAGTAGCTAACAGCTATGTCCGACCTTTACTAAATCCAGATGATGAGATTATAATATCACAAATGGAACACCATGCTAATATTGTTCCTTGGCAAATAATTTGTGGTGAAAAGAAAGCAAAATTAAAAATTCTTCCGATGAATCAAGATGGTGAATTACTAATAGATAATTTAGAAAGTATGATAAATGAAAAGACTAAATTTATCTCAATGAATCATGTCTCAAATTCACTAGGTACTGTTAATCCCATAGAAAAAATTGTTGAAATAGCTCACAAAAATAAAATACGTATTTTGGTTGATGGTGCACAAGCTGTACAACACATACCTGTTAATGTGAATGAAATAGATGCAGACTTCTACTGCTTTTCGGGTCACAAATTATATGCACCTACTGGAATTGGTGTTCTCTACGGAAAAAAAGAAATATTGGACGAAATGAGTCCCTACCAGGGAGGAGGAGATATGATAAAGTCTGTTACTTTTGAAAAAACTGTATACAATGATGTACCGCAAAAATTTGAAGCGGGCACTCCCAATATTTCTGGAGCAATCGCACTTGGTACTGCAATCGATTATATCTTAGATATAGGGATGGAAAATATAGCTAAACATGAAGATGAATTACTAAGATATGCTACTGAAGAAATTAGTAAAATAGAAGGAATAAAAGTAATTGGAAATGCTAAACACAAAGCTAGTGTCTTATCATTTGTAATGGAGAATGTACATCCTCATGATATAGGAACAATTATGGACACACAAGGTGTAGCAATAAGGGCTGGAAATCATTGTACTCAGCCAGTGATGGACTTTTATTCAATACCTGCAACCGCAAGAGCTTCATTTGCAATTTATAATGATAAAAATGATGTAGACAAATTGGTATCATCTGTTAAAAAAACAATGGAGGTTTTTGGATGAACGATTGGGATGAACTTTACTTAGAAGTAATTTTAGACCATAATAAGAATCCTCGGAACAAAGATGAATTAGATAATTTTACACATGAAGCAAAAGGACACAACCCTCTTTGTGGCGATCATATTTCAATACAGCTCATAATGGATGGGGAAGAAATTAGTGATGTGAAATTTACTGGTTCAGGATGTGCAATATCAACAGCATCAGCTAGTATTTTGACTGAAGCAATAAAAGGTAAGAATAAAAGTGAGATTGAACAATTATTTGGAAATTTTCACGATTTAGTAACTGGTAGTGGAAATAAAGAAGATCTAGGAAAATTAGCTATATTTGAGGGAGTCAATAAATATCCAGCAAGAGTTAAGTGTGCAACTCTCTCATGGCATGCATTAATGGCTGCAATTGAAGGGAAAAAAGAGGCATCAACCGAATGAGCAAAAAGTTAGAAAGTGAAATTGTTGAAGCTATAAAGAAAGTTTATGATCCTGAAATTCCCGTTAATATCTATGAATTAGGACTTATCTACAAAATAGATATTCAAGAAGATGGAAATGTGGAAATTACAATGACCTTGACATCACCATTTTGTCCTGTTGCCGGGTCACTACCAAAAGAGGTAGCTGCAAGAGCTTCTGAAGTTGATGGTGTGAAAAAGGCAAATGTTGAATTAGTATTTGAGCCTGCATGGAGCATGGACTTAATGTCAGATGAAGCAAAATTAAAGCTAAATTTGACCGGGAATTTTTCAGCGTAATATGAGAGAAATTAATGTTGCAGGATTACAGTGCACTCAAGCCGTTATGGCAGTTCTAAGAGAAATCGTTTCTATGGATAATGATGAAGAAATGAGAATAACTTATGAAGAACCTAACGCAAGAAGAGATATTTTAGCCATGGTTAAAAGAAGAAAATACAATCTTGTAAAAGATGAAACTAAATTATTGATTATTACGAAATAAATATGGAAAATAATGTAGATTCATTAGTAGAAGCAAGGTTACCTACCAAATTTGGTAATTTTAGATTAATTGCTTTTCCTGGGGATAGTAAGGATAAAGAAGATCTAGCTTTAGTAATGGGAAAAATCAAAGATAATGCATTAGTTCGTATTCATTCAGAATGCTTTACTGGTGATGTTTTACATTCTATGAGGTGTGATTGTGGTGAACAGTTAGATCTAGCAATGCAAAGAATTGCTGGTGAAGGAAGTGGATTAATTGTATATCTTCGACAAGAAGGAAGGGGAATTGGATTAGTAAATAAACTCAAGGCTTACAATCTTCAAGATGAAGGAATGGATACGGTTGAAGCAAATATTGCACTTGGTTTTAGCGCTGAACTGCGAGATTATGATAATGCTAGTAATATATTAAGAAGTTTAGGAATTAAGAAAGTAAGGCTGTTAACTAACAATCCTGCTAAAGTTGAAGAATTAGAAAAAAACGGTTTTAATGTTGAAATGGTTAATCATAAAGCCGAAGCAAACAATGAAAATCGTGATTATTTAGAAACGAAAGCTTCTAAAATGAATCATAAACTGTAAATTATCTTACAAAGTTTGATTTTGGACTCTTGTTTGCAGGCTTACCTGCAACCACCATAATCCAAAGAACAAACATTGACATAATCAATGCGTATTGTCCTGTATGCCACCAGAAGTAATGGTACTTTTCCCAAGTACTTACCTCCCATGTATGAATAATAGAATAAGAAGAAATAATCCTTACCAGATTTTCGATAAAAATGAAAATAACTGCATAAGCTGCCCATTTCAATCGAACCATAGGTTTTACTCCCCTAAAGCATAAAATTAACATACTCAAGAAAACAGTTTCATGAAGACCTGTACATTCTGAAACAATCTCCAAATCTATCATATCGGCATATACTAACTTTGTATCGTATTCGCCCTGAATAAAAACCTCAATGCCTACTGCACTTTCAATTACATAAATAATCCAAGTTAGAAATTGTTGGTAGAGTAAAAGTGAATTTTCACCTTTCGTTAATTCTTGAAATAAAAGATCTATGGGAACTACAAAAAACATTACTAAGGAAAAATTATATGCTACACCAACTAATACTTTTTCAGATTTCTTCTGGGCATTGAAAGATTTAGAAAGATATTTCTCTCCTTTATCCAAATAAAAAGCTAAATTGTCAGAATAACGAGAGATGAAATATGTAAAATCAATTGCAATTGGTCCCTTCCAAAATAAGAGAGATATGAATAATACAGATACAAAAAGACATGATAAACCATAGACTAAATTGGAAGAACTAAATGAAATAAAGATCAAAAATAAAGAACCCGAAAAAATAACACCTCTAAGAATTTCATCCTTCATCAGCGGAGGCAATTTTATAGTTTCAGGAGTACTACTCACTTCATAGGCAAGAGATTAATGTAGATAAAAGTTTTATATTATTTTTTTAGATAAAAATCGTAAGATGCTTCAAGGGTTTCTTTGGCTGTATTATAAGTCAAACGATTGATTGCTGATTCATAATTTAACCAAGCATAAGCCTGGTGTTCATGGCTAAGAGAAACGATTGTTTGATTTGTAATTCCCACAAAAAACGTAACTTCTTTGGATACTAGTTTTCCACCTTTAGTTAATTTGTAAGATATCTTGTGATTAAAATTTGATAGTAATTCTACATCAATAATTCCTGTTTCTTCAGCTAATTCCCTCAAGGCTGTTTGACTATTATTCTCACCATCTTCCACATGGCCTTTAGGAAAGTCCCAATGACCTGCCTTATCACTGTCTGGATGTTGTAAAAGCAGAACTTTCTGCCCATTGAACAGTATAACTCCACAAGATTTTTCCATATTACTATAGCTTAAGCTGGACTATAACCAATTAACTACAACTCAACTGATACGATTAATCTCTTCGTGAGCGTGCTAAAGCTGAAGCCACAATACCTAATGCAAATATTGTAAAGATAGGATCAAAACCAGGTAAGAAAACACCACGAACCCAAAGTGTTGCTGTGACTGAACGCGCCTCAGATTCACCTTGTAAAGTAGTTGATACTTCCATAATTACTGTATGGTATTCATTACTCCAACCTATCACAGTACCTCTAGGAGTTGCAAGAGTCAATTGTACTGGCTGTTCACCTGCTGCATCAATTTGGTATTGTGCCGCAGCCAACGCTACAGTAAAACCAGCTTCCTCAAGATCTTCCTGATTCAATATTTGAACCGCGACCGTATCCTGATAATTTCCATTATTAACTGCTGTAAATGTTAAAACAAATTCTTTACCTGGACCTATTCTTTGGAAAGGTTGCGTTGCTTGAACTGATAAACGTGCATACTGTTCAACAATAACTGCAAACCCTGCATTTTTGTTAACTTGATTCAATTGTGTATTAGTTTCTCTTCCAGATGCCAAGGCACTGACTTGGACTGTTTTATATGAAGAACGAGTTAAAGCTAAAGCACAAATCGGAACCGTAATACTTCCACCGGGAGCAAGAGTAACTGAAACTGCACCGGGTGAAATAGTAACTCCACCACCTGAAAGTGCTACATCTACATCAATAGTTGCCTGACCTTCGTTAGTAACGACCATCTCTGTACATCCTACACCACTAGCACCTGGCCTTACATCAAGTGTAACTTGACCATTAGTGAAAGCTATAGAATAAGCAACAGCTGCTTGACCTTCAGCTGGTGGACTGAACATTACCAAAGCTGTTCCCAACATTAGGGTAGCAAGCACAACTGCTTTCGAGATTTTAGTTGCCATATTTTTCTCCGAGGGGTGTCTTCTCTATCAAACACCGAATTTGCACTTTGGCTGACCCATAAAAAGGCTTACCTTAGCAAAAAATGTCAAAAATGAACCTATTGTGAAGCCATTTTAGCTTTCAGTTCCTCGGCTGTAGGTTCAACAAGAATAGAGTTATCATCGAACAAAATAACGGGGATTCTTCTAACTCCATTATTCAATTCAATTGCTTTTTCAGTAGCCTCTTGACTATAACTAATATCAATAAATTCATAGTTAGTTCCTAAATCTTGAAAAACTTGTTTAGCTATTACACAGTCTTTGCAAGTGGGCGTTCCATACATCTTTATCTTTGTCATTAATTATTCTCCATATAGGTTTCTACATCGGGACAGGAACATATTAGATTTCGGTCTCCCCAAGTATTGTCAATTCTTCCAACTGAAGGCCAAAACTTGTAATCTTGACTATGCTCAGAAGGGTAAGCTGCAGACATTCGTGAATACGGATGTGACCAATTATCTGATGCAATTTCAATTGATGTGTGTGGTGCACCGCGTAATAAATTATCGTCAGCTCCTTGGACGGCATCAATTTCTGATTTTATAGAGATCATAGCATCGCAAAATCTATCTAATTCTATTTTTGATTCAGATTCTGTAGGTTCAATCATCAATGTATTAGGGACTGGCCATGACATCGTTGGTGCATGATAACCATAATCCATCAATCTTTTTGCAATATCATCTACTATTAATCCAGCATCAGATAATAAATCCCTTGTATCAAGTATACATTCATGAGCTACAAAACCCTTTTTTCCAGTATACAAAATATCATAACTTTTTGATAATCTTTTAGCAATGTAATTAGCATTCAGAATTGCAACCTGAGTCGCTTCCTTCAAACCATCAGGTCCCATCATAGCAATGTAAGCCCACGAAATTGGAAGGATACTAGCACTACCCCAATTAGTTGCAGAAACTGGACCAACTGCACCCGTAGGGCATACCGGATTTGAAGGCAAAAAATCAACTAAATGCGAGGCTACACCTATAGGGCCCATTCCAGGACCCCCGCCGCCGTGTGGAATACAGAAAGTTTTATGCAAATTGAGGTGGCAAACATCAGCACCAATCTCACGAGGTTTGCAAAGACCTACCATTGCATTCATGTTCGCTCCATCCATGTAAACCTGCCCTCCGTGTGAATGTACTAATTCACAAACTTCACTTATGCTTTCTTCAAAAACTCCGTGTGTTGAAGGATAAGTAATCATAATAGCTGCCAATTCATCTGAATGTTGTTTTACCTTTGATTTGAGATCGTCTAAATCAATATTACCTAACTTATCACAAGCTACACCTACTACTTTCATTCCAACCATTACTGCTGTTGCAGGATTAGTTCCATGTGCCGAAGTTGGAATCAAACACACCTTCCTATGCGAATTATCTCTTGACTTATGGTATCCTCGAATAGCTAGCATGCCGGCATATTCACCTTGACTGCCTGCATTAGGTTGTAATGAAATGCCCTTGAAGCCTGTAATCTCAGACAACCATGCTTCTAAATCTGAAAACAAATTCATGTAACCTGATGCTTGACTAACTGGTGCATAAGGATGAATGTTAGAAAATTCAGGCCAAGTTACAGCCTCCATCTCTGAAACTGAATTAAGTTTCATGGTGCAAGATCCTAATGGAATCATACTTGTATTCAAAGAAAGATCTTTAGATTCTAACTTATGGATATATCTTAACATTTCAGTTTCAGAATGATACTGATTGAAAATTTTGTGTATTAAATAATCAGATTCACGAACCAAGGATGATGGAATACTTGAGGAACTAGGTTCAGTCCATCTAACATTAAAAAAATCCAAAAGAACCTGAACATCGACTTCAGTTGTAGTCTCATCCAATGAAATCCCTATAGAATTACCATAATCCCAAAAATTTAATTTATTCTCAAGTGATTTAGATATGACATCTTTATCTTTTTTCTCTACCTTAATCGTATCAAAAAATGTTTGGGAATGGATATTATAGCCTCCCGAGAGAAGACTAG
>Ga0114933_10005073_pt1 | contig 12089 bp, 10 predicted proteins | sample 4SBtaG_FD_89691 | JGI IMG/M metagenome (GOLD analysis project Ga0114933, IMG submission 89691) | Deep subsurface microbial communities from Kolumbo volcano to uncover new lineages of life (NeLLi) - 4SBTROV12_W25 metaG | ecosystem: Environmental > Aquatic > Marine > Volcanic | place: Kolumbo...
AATGGCCTCTGCTTCTTCTCGAACACGTCTTTCCGAGGGTTTTTCATAATTTCTTCGCAGCTTCATTTCCCTAAAAATACCTTCGCGCTGCATCTTTTTTTTAAGAGCGCGAAGCGCTTGATCAACGTTATTATCACGAACAGAAACTTGCACAGAAACTAACCTCCATAAACTACAAAAAGCTTTTTTGCCTTGTTTAGCGAGTAAAAAACAAAGCGGGGGTTCAAATAACACATTTTTATACTATTTAACAAGCAGGATGTTGAACTAACTTTACCTCCATTAAGCAAAAGTTTATAAAAACCTATGGCAATTCGAGAAATAATCCGAATGGGAAATCCCATTTTAGCCAGAAAATCGCAGCCTATTAAGTCAGATGATATAGGTACTCTCCCCGATGTCGTTCAAGACATGATTGACACAATGAGAGACGCGAACGGGGTAGGACTAGCCGCTCCGCAGATTGGATTAAATATCCGTCTAATTGTTTTTGAAATTCCGGAGAGTAGGCAAACCGCCAGTGACCGAGAAACTCCGATCGGCCCCCAAGTACTTATAAATCCGAGGATCATACAGTTTAGTGAAGAGGTAGAACTTGAGTGGGAAGGTTGCCTTTCTATTCCAGGTTTAAAAGGGGAAGTGCCCAGATATTCATCCATTGAATATGGTGCCATTGATTCGGAAGGAAATATTTTAAAAAGAGATGCTTTTGGTTTTCACGCTAGAGTAGTTCAACATGAACTTGACCACCTAGACGGCATTTTGTATCCCGAGCGCATGTCCAATCTACGTCAGTTTGGTTTCGCAGATGAATTAGAGGAAAATTAAATGTCCGCCCCATCGAGCAAATTACAAGAATTGAAAGACGAATTACTTATAGCGACATTGCCACATGTCGTTTTCGACGGCTGGAGCAACGAATCCCTCAACGCAGGATCAATTAGCTTAGGGAAAGGAGCAGGCTACGCATATTCTCTATTCTCTGATCCTGTCAGGGAGTTGGTTGCTCACTTTTCAAACTGGGCCGATAGAAAAATGTTAGATAATCTGAATACTGTTGACCTAGGGAATCTAAAAGTGCGCGACCGTATTTCTATTTCTATTAAGTGTAGACTTGAAAACCTATCAGATCATAAAGAAGCAATAACTCGCTCGTTTTTATATTCTTCACCCCGTTCTATTTATGAAACCGTGGACACAATATGGAGAAATGCGGGAGACGTGTCTGTTGATTTCAACTTCTATACAAAAAGAATGCTATTGATAGCAGTGCTAACGTCAACAACCACTTTTTGGTTAGTGGACACATCCGGGGAGCACGAAGAAACTTGGGCCTTTTTAAACCGACGGATAGAAAATGTTATGCAAATACCAAAATTAAGCATGTTTTTTCAATCCAAAATCGATAAATGCTTTGGACGTTTTAAAAATAAATCAGGCTGAACCAAATATTTATTCGTTTTATATTTTTAATTTCCCAAAATTACCCGCAGCGCTTCCAAAAAGATATCCATTTCCTTTTTCCCGGACGCAGTTACCCTAATAAAATCCTCAAATCCGTTCTGGTTTATTTGGGAGATTAGGATATTTTGCTTGCCTAATTCTTGAGTAATTAACTTTGCAGATTTAGGGGTTTTAGCCATAACAAAATTGGCAACACTATCAAACGGGCTGCAACCCAGATTTACTAAACCACGGTAAAGATACTGTCGTTGGCTTATAGTATCTCTTACCATGTCCTGCATGTAATTCAAATCTTCCAAGGCGGCTTCCGCAGCAATTTGCGCGATCCGGTTCACATTGAATGAGGTTCTTGCAGCACTAAATGCAAGATAAACTTGTTCTGAACCACAAATTAAATAACCAACTCGCAAACCTGCTAAACCAAATGCTTTTGAGAATGTTCGTAAAATAGCCCAGGGTCCAGTTCGTTTCCTCAATATTTTTAAACTATTTCCACAGCCAGATTCCATAGCAAACTCAAAGTAGGCTTCGTCTATAATTAAAAGAGCTGTATCAGGAACACCTTTAACCACCTTTTCAATATCTTCGCTCGAAAGTGGAACTCCAGTGGGATTATTCGGTGTCGCAAAAAATACGAGCCGGGTTGCTGAACTTACCTTATTCAAAGTTTGCTCTACATCATTCGAACCATCTTTCCGCAAGGGGATATTTATAATCTTCGCACCCGCAAAGGCTGCGGTTTTGTCGTAACTTGAGAAAGAGGGTGTGGGCGCTATCACCTCTGTAAACGGCGAAAGTGTAATTCGGCCCGCCGCAGCGATCAGTTCATCACTCCCAGCGCCAACTACTATGCGGTTTTTGGGACTTTCTGAATAAATCGATAATTTCTTTACTAAAGCCGTCCAACTGGGATCTGGGTACCTAAAAACTTTATCGCATGACTCTTTTATTTTGCTAATAACATGGGGTGATGGCGGGCCAGATAACTCATTTAGGTTCATACGTATCTTTTGCTGTTTAAGTCCGGAAATCAAAGAAGACTTGATATTTGAAATATTAGAATGAGTAGATATTAGCCGTCGAAAGCTATCGTTTAAAAAAAATATCTCTTCTGGAGAATCAGTCATAAATGTCCTTTAAGGATTGCCCATTATATCTTTAATTTAAAATTGCTTCATAACTGTCAAAGAGAGTATAAAACTTGAAATGCAATCAGAACTACTCCATTCAGCTATTAGATAGTTTTATAAAATCAAATAAGAAGAAATCAAACGCATAGTTATGCCAAATCACACAAAAATTCCAGCATCAACTAATGCATCGACTTTAAGTAATGCTGCGATATTAATTACGCTGACATTGGTTACCATGCTCTATGCTATGACAGTTACGATTGCCAATGTGTCACTGCCTCAAATAAAGGGCGCACTATCTGCAACTACCGACGAAATAGCATTAATTATCACCTTCAACATAATCGCAACCGCCGTGGCAACCCCGATGACTGGTTGGCTGAGTACGAGGTTTGGCCGTAGAAATACCCTTATATGGGCAGTGATCGGTTTTACCATATCATCATTTCTTTGCGGAACAGCCACTTCACTCGAGCAATTGGTGTTTTATAGATTTTTGCAAGGTGCATGCGGCGCACCGCTCCCTCCCCTGTGTCAAGCAATCGTTGTGGACGCTTATCCCAAAGAAAAAATTGGGCAGGCAAATGCTATTTTTGGAATGGGAGTTGTTTTAGGTCCTATCTTGGCTCCAACTCTCGGAGGGTATTTAAGTGAGACCTATAGTTGGCGCTGGGTCTTCTATATGATGGTTCCGTGCGGCCTTGCCTCATTAATTGGTGTACTAATTTTCATACGAAGCCACGTAGCGGATAAAAGAGCTGATCTGGATTGGACGGGCTTTATCTCTTTGGCAGTTGCTATAGCAGCCTTTCAATTTATGCTTGATCGTGGTGAACGACTTGACTGGTTAGACAATTGGCAGATAAGTGCTTGCGCGATTGTTGCAATAGCAGGCCTTTATATTTTTATTACCCATTCTTTAACTTCCGATAGGCCGTTTTTAAATCCAAGACTATTACTGAAACGCAACTATGCCCTTGGCTTACTAATAGCATTTATCTTTGGGCTACTAAACTTTACTCCAATCACTTTAATACCAGCATTGCTCCAAACCCTCCAAGGATATCCAGACCCGATTGCCGGTTTGATCCTTGGCATAAGGGGAACGGGAACACTTCTTGGCTTCACCTTTTTGTTTCTTGGCGGCAGTAAAGTTGATCCAAGGTACACAATGTTCGCAGGTTTTTTCCTCCAGGGTTTGTCCGGATGGTATATGGCACAATTTAGTATAAACCTAACAATGTTTGACGTTTTATGGACAACTTGGGTCCAGGGTTTGGGAGTTGGCCTTATATGGGTTCCTTTAACAATTGTAACCTTCAGTCAGTTGGGTCCGAAGGATACGGCCGAGGCCTCATCTATATTTCACCTTGTAAGGAACTTTGGGAGTAGTGTTTTTATATCAATAAGTATTGCGATTATGATCAGAACTGGTGGAATGAACTACGCACATTTGTCCCAAAACATTACACCACTGAATGAGGCTCTTACTTTCCAGAATTCGTTATTTTCTATTTGGTCAATCGATGGGATAGAGCGGTTAGCGGCATTAAGTGGGGAGGTTGGAAGACAAGCGGTTATGATAGGATATATAAACGCTTTTTACGCTTTTTGCATGACGGCATTTGCCATATGTCCATTTTTATTTTTAGCAAAAGTAAAAAATAACTCCTATTCTAACTAGCTTGGTCTATTTTTTTCTTCTGGCATGCTATTTAAAATAACTGTCGCCTTCTCCAGTGCCGTTAAGGTAACTTCACTAACGTGATGTTCAATGCCCTCAGCGTCAGCTTCTGCAATATTGGGGGGAACGCCGACTGCATACAGAAAATCAAGAACGATCTTATGACGCGCCCGCGACCACTCAGCTAGCTCCCTACCTTTTTTGGTAAGAAAAATAGACCTGTAAGGCTTCGATGAGACAAAACCATCTTTTTGAAGCCGCTGAATTGTTGCATTCACCGTGGGTTTACTAACACCTAATTGGGATGCAAGATCAACCACGCGAGCTTCGCCATGGATTTCTATTAAATCTGAAATCAATTCAATATAGTCTTCAGCGATTTCTAAACTATGGTCCGCTCGTATACGGTCAAAAAGAGCAGCCCGTCTATTAGAGTCTTTTATATCGACTACTGGTTCTTTTAAACCAACTTGCGGATTTTCGTTATCATTTCCCATGTTGTGACAATCTAGGTTAGCAAGATTTCTGTAAATGATAATAAAATATATGATCTAAGTGCACACAGGCTCTCACCTTAGAACTTAATAATTTTCATGGCAAACTTTAACTACTTTGAAGTCAAACCCGCCTTCTCTATAGCATCGAAAATCAAACAAATTGACTGATGCCTATTTTCCAAAGATTTTGCGGGTGCGAGAAATTTGAAATTTCTCCACTCTCCACATGGTATCGAACCTCCACTTCTTAACATACTCCATATCGAGTGACCTAAATTGCTGATCTCATCCAGCGTCTTTCCAACGACCTTTTCTGCTACAATAGCAGATGAAGCCGAACCTAAAGCACAAGCATCGACCTCTAAACCTATGTCGGTAATGAAGCCTTTTTCTAAAATTAAATCGACAGTTACCCTGCTGCCACAGCTTCTTGAGACTGCTGTTCCTGTTCCTGTCGGGTTTTGGAGCCGGCTAAACTGCTTAACAGCGTCGGCATAAGCCAAAAGTTCTTCTTGGTAAAGGTCGGATAGAGCCGATTTCATTTTTAGACCTGATCGTCTTCATTTTTTAATTCACCTTGTGCACGATTTAATATCGCCTGTATCATAGAGTTCAGTCCGTTTTTTCTTGTAGGACTGAGATGCGTATCAAGACCAATTTCATCTAGAAATTTCAAGTCAACATCCAATATCTCTTTAGCTGTTCTATTGGAAAAAACGCGCAATAGTAGAGCTATTAAGCCAGAAACAATTGCTGCGTCACTTATAGCTCTAAAGACAAGTCTTCCTTCAATACTCTGCCCCGTCAACCAAACCTGGCTCTGACAGCCTTTTAACTTAAATTCATCGATTTGGTGTTCGGAGGGAAATTGTGGAAGTTTCCGTCCGAGGTCTATCAGGTACTCGTATCTTTCTGTCCAGTCATCAAAGAAGCTGAATTCCTCAATTAAGTTTCTTTGTTCCTCATCTATAGAGAATTCAGGAGCTGAAATTGTGGCTATATCCATTTCCTAGCCCATCCAATGCATTTTAATCGAATAGTTTTTATACTAATTGGAGACAAATTTCTATTAGTCAAATACTAAAAGGTTGCGCCGCGGGCTGCGACTGGCCACATAGTCTCCACAACATTTTCACGAACCCCAACATACCAATCATGTAAGTTTACGGTTGGATCACAGTGTCCAGGGATTAACTTAATCTTCTGTCCTAATGATACGGCCGGTGCATTACGACCCAACGCCAGGGTTCCATGCTCGTCAGATGCACCAACGAATTCCACATCAGGTAGATCCACTACCCTGGGCAACCCAGAATCTATCGCTGAGGCTTTATGACCTGCGTCCAGCACTGCTCTGTCTTTTGTTGGAGCACTCATTATTGTTGATAAAACAAATAAACTATTTTGGAAAGTGTTAAAATAATCTCCATTTTCGGTTAAATTTAATCCGTAGTCTGCATCCATAAAACAATAAGAGCCGGCCTGTATTTCATCCCACACACCTGTTCCAGCTTCAAATTGATAAGTACCTGTGCCACCACCAGTCACTAAGGGACAATTGATACCCGCCTTCTTTAAAAGTTCAATTGTTTTTAAAACGTATTTGCTCGCTTTTTCGATCGCAATTTTCCGCTCAGAGAACCCTCGTATGTGCTGAGCTCGTCCCTGGTAAGCTTGCAAACCGCCAAACTTAAGATTTGACATGCGCTCAATAGCTTCTGCCAATTTAACCGCGGGCATACCTGGCGCTACTCCACATCGACCCGCTCCAATGTCTATTTCTACAAGGACATTGATCCGGCAGCCAAACTTCGATGCGGCGACATTGACGGCCTCTACATTCTCTTGATTATCCACACAGACACCTATAGTTGCCTGACATGCTAACCCAGCTAAGCGTTCAAGTTTCTGTGAACCAACAACTTGATTGGAAATTAAGACATCATCTACCCCACCCGCGACGAGGACTTCGGCTTCGGATACTTTTTGACAGCACTGCCCTACAGCGCCAACGGCAATTTGTTTACGAGCTATCACCGGTGACTTATGCGTTTTAGCATGAGGTCGGTGGGCAATGCCTAAATTCGCAACTGATTTCGACATTAAATTTAAATTATGCTCAAAAGCATCCAGATCAATAATTAGAGCTGGTGTATCTACATCTTGAATAGACATCCCAACTTCCGCTGGTTTGTTTTGTATCAAAGGAACCTCCCTGTTACTCGCTATCTATAGCTGTTAAAATTTTAACCGCCGCTAAAGCTGGTGTGACTTTGGCCTCAGATACTCTCCACTCAAGTTGAGGCGCAAGGCGCTGCACGTTTTGGTTTGTTTCAATTTTCGACATAATTCTATTTTTAACAATAGCCCACATCCATTCAACCTGTTGTTTTTTTCTTTTTGCTTGCCATTCTCCAGCATCTTTTAGAAGCTTTTTATAGTCGAGAATAGTTTCCCAGATTGTAGAAATCCCATCCCCAGTGTAAGCACTGCATGATAGCGATCGAGGTTTCCAATTAAGGCTCATAGGATTTAAGATATTCAGCGCTTGCTGATACTCCATCACCGCCCGTCTTGCCGCATCTTTCGTTTCTCCGTCAGCTTTATTCACTGCTATCATGTCAGCGATCTCTAGAAGCCCTTTTTTTATACCCTGCAGTTCATCCCCGGCACCCGGTAACATGAGCGCTAGAAAAAAATCTACCATCTGGGATACCATTATTTCAGATTGCCCAACGCCAACCGTTTCAACAAGGATTACATCAAAACCAGCAGCTTCACATAATACGATTGTCTCCCTAGTCGCTCTCGTAACTCCTCCTAATGTTCCAGCTGTCGGAGAAGGACGGATAAAGGCATTTTTATCTCTGCTCAACTCCTGCATTCTTGTTTTATCACCGAGTATAGAGCCCCCCGATCTTGAACTAGTTGGGTCTACTGCTAGGACCGCAACTTTATGATTAAGGGAAGTTAGTTGTTTGCCAAATTTTTCTATGAAAGTACTTTTCCCAACTCCAGGAACGCCCGTAATTCCAATCCGTATCGAATCTTGATTGTGGGCCAGCAATTCATTCAATACTGCGTCCGCCATGGTACGATGGTGTTCATTAAGGCTTTCTATCAATGTAATGGCTTGGGCTAATATTGCTCTATTACAGTCTAGTACACCATCCACATAGTCCGAAACAGAAAGTTTCTGTCTATTGTTTTTCATCTATACTGACCTTCAAACTGTCAATTCAGTGGAGGTACTTTCAACTTATATATTATTCGAGTTACTGAATTTATGACCCAAACTCGTCGCCAGTTTCCTCAATAAATCAGAAGCGGCTTCAGCTATAACCGTACCTGGAGGAAATATTGCCGTAGCTCCTGCATCGTAAAGTTCGGCAAAATCTTGTTCCGGGATAACGCCGCCAACAACAATCATTATGTCCTCTCGTCCCAAATTGATTAGCGACTGTTTCAATCCAGGGACAAGTGTTAAATGTCCAGCAGCTAAAGAGCTTGCACCTATTATATGCACATCATTTTCAACAGCCTGTTTGGCCACTTCCTCGGGCGTTTGAAACAAAGGCCCAATATCAACATCAAACCCTAGATCCGCAAAAGCACTGGCAATGACCTTCTGTCCTCGGTCATGTCCATCCTGCCCCATTTTAGCGATTAATATTCTAGGACGGCGTCCTTCGGATTTCTGGAAATTCTCTACTAGTAGGCTTACCGTGTTAGTCATCTCATTATCAGCACCGACTTCGCTAGTATATATGCCGGAAACTGTTTTTACATTAGCGACGTGACGACCATAAATCTCTTCGAGTGCTGAGGTGATTTCACCAACCGTAGCTTTTGCTCTAGCCGCATCAACGGCTAGTTCTAAAAGATTACCTTCATTATTTTCTGCGGCCGCAGTTAGACTCTTCAACTTTTCTGTAACAATTATTTCGTTTCTATCAGCTCGGTTACGAGATAATTTCTCGAGTTGCTTATTTCGAACTAACGCGTTATCGACTTTTAAGACGTCAATTTTTGCATCATTTTGGGCTGAATAGCGGTTTATACCAATAATGACTTGGCGACCAGAATCAATTCGTGCTTGGGTACGAGCAGCAGCCTCTTCAATCCTCATTTTAGGGATCCCTGCTTCTATAGCTTTTGCCATTCCGCCCAGACCCTCTATTTCATCAATATGCTGCAAAGCCTTTTTAGCAAGATCGTGAGTGAGGCGCTCTACATAATAACTACCACCCCAAGGATCAATTACATCACAAGTCCCAGTTTCCTGCTGAATGAACAATTGCGTATTGCGCGCAATACGCGCGCTGAAGTCGGTTGGTAATGCCAGAGCCTCGTCAAGGGCATTGGTATGGAGCGACTGTGTATGGCCATGTGTCGCAGCTAGAGCTTCAATACAAGTTCGTGTTACATTATTAAAGACATCCTGAGCAGTAAGGCTCCACCCGCTGGTCTGGCAGTGTGTTCGTAATGATAACGACCTAGCATCGTTTGGTTCATACTCCTTAATTAACTTTGCCCAGATTAGGCGCGCGGCGCGCATTTTTGCAACCTCCATAAAGAAGTTCATACCTATGCCCCAAAAAAATGATAGGCGCGGAGCAAAGCTATCAATTGATAGTCCTGCATCGATCCCTGCGCGAACATACTCTATTCCGTCAGCAATCGTGTAAGCCAACTCTAGATCGGCTGTCGCTCCAGCTTCCTGCATATGATAACCTGAAATACTTATTGAGTTGAACCGTGGCATCTCTGCCGCTGTGTATGCAAAAATATCAGAAATTACACGCATTGAAGGAAGAGGTGGATAAATATAGGTATTGCGAACCATGAATTCCTTTAGAATATCATTTTGTATTGTACCGGACAGCTTGTGCTTTGGCACACCTTGTTCTTCGGCGGCAACGATAAAAAGTGCCAAAATAGGTAAAACAGCACCATTCATTGTCATTGAGACACTCATTTGATCTAAAGGGATACCGTCGAATAGTTGGCGCATATCCAGGATAGAATCAATAGCGACGCCTGCCATTCCTACATCGCCGGATACCCTTGGGTGGTCCGAGTCATAACCACGATGAGTTGCCAAATCAAATGCAACTGATAGGCCTTTTTGACCCGCAGCGAGATTACGGCGATAGAATGCATTCGATTCCTCAGCTGTGGAGTAGCCAGCATACTGCCTCACCGTCCAAGGTTTTGTTGTATACATTGTTGGGTAAGGTCCCCTGACGTAAGGCGGGATACCTGGCCAAGTATGAAGAAAATCGAGACTGTTGATGTCGCTTTCTTCGTATAACGTTTTTATATCTATCCCTTCTGGTGTTTCAAAATATTTGAATTTTAAGGCTTTGTCAGATGCATTTACAGAAGCCGACGATCTATTATCCTTTGACTCGGCATAGAGGGGAGTAGTTGCAAAATTTGGTATCGTGCTCATGGTTTAATCAATCCGATTTCTTCCGCTATCTCCTGCAGCGTGTCCAAAATTTTATCTCCAGAGTAAATCAATTTATCTAGTCCTAATTCGTAAAGACTGGTCTCTTCTGCCCTTGGTCCACCCGCTAAAACTATCATCTTCGATGTCATAGAACGTAATGAAACTATATTTGACTCTAAAGTTTCTTCGTAAACGCGGTCAGAAGAACAAATAATTAAAAGATCTATATTCTCTTCTTTAATAGTCTTTTCGACCGACGTACTGTCACCATCAATTTCCTGCGTTTCAATACCACCAATAGCCATATAATTTTTAGCAAACACTACCCTATCTGTGTAATCTGCCGGCTTTCCAAGTCGCACTATCAAACCCCGGGGTCTTCTTCCCTTTTGTTCCAGCCAGCAGTCACTAAGATCTCTTAAAGATTCAAAATCCTCACTTAGCCTATGTGCTTGAATCGGTTTTATAAACTTAGTTCTTTTGCCTAAAAACCTGACAAGAACGGACAAATCAGCGCCCAAGGCAGCCGCTTTATGAATGTCATCAAAATTTCCATTTGGATTTACATCAGTTGGACTTAAATTATTTTCAGTTCCAGCTTTCAATTTTTTTTCAGTCCTAACTAAACCTGGCTCAAGTTTTTCATTAAGGTCTGGAAAGCTTGAAACTCCCGTTACACTATCACGCCGATTGTCTATATTTATTTTCCGTTTCCTCCATGCTTCCTCGACCATTTCATAGATACTTCCGGAGAGAAGCTTTTGACAAAACCCGCCCTCTCTTTCTAACGATTGAAAAATCTGCCAGCTTTTTAGAGCAAAGGTATCTGTTAGGTTTTCGACATAAAAGGACCCCCCCGCCGGGTCGGCAACATTGGAAATAAACGATTCGTGCTTGAGGACATTCTGAATGTTGCGTACCACGCGCCTATCAAAACCGGTGGGAGAACCAACAATATGCGTATGCGCAAAAAGGGTTACTGTATCAGCTCCCCCGACAACCGCGGAGAAACATGCGCAACTAGCTCGCAGCATATTCACAGAGACATCGCGGCCACTTAAAACTCGTTTTGATATATTTGCGTTTAATACTGGACTATTAAACTCAATTGACCCACCACAACTTTCAACAATGCGACCCCATAAGAGACGGAGAGCTCTTAGTTTTGCAATTGTGTAAAAAACATTTGTTCCTATTGGCACCGTGAAGGAGATTTGCTGCACTGCCTCATTCAGACTCAAACCATTTGCCGTCATTGCTCTCAAATATTCTACAGCGATCGCCATAGAAAATGCCAAGTCTTGAGTTTCGGAAACGCCTCCTTCATAGAAAATACTCGTATCCACAAGAAACGATCGCATCGTAGACATATTTACTACAGCCCAGGAAGCTAACTTACAACCAGACGTCAATTCGTCCCTTAAGGAACCAAATGACTGTCCTGTCTTAGCTAAGTTTCCAAGCGGATCTGTACCAAAACTTCCATTAATAGAGTCTTTTCCAAACTTGTTTTTATCAAAATAAGCGGCGAAAATTGCTGCAACGGGCAACGAGGAATGAGATGGCAGCAGTTGAACTTCGATACCCTTTAAATCAATCCCATCGAAGAGCGATTCAACATCAGACAGACAATTTATATCAATTCCATCTTCAGTGGGCATTCCGTCTAGAGGCTTAACGACTAGAGATATTGAATCGACACCTCCACCAAGATCTTCTTTCAACTCTTTATTGCCTTCCCTTACGCTTCGGGAAGAATAATACTGTCCTATCTTCCAAGTTGCTTTTTTCCTGCTGTCGTGCAACTGCTCTCGTATTTTTGAAATAGCACTATTCTCTGTCGATGATGTATCGAG
>Ga0114933_10005079_pt1 | contig 12071 bp, 11 predicted proteins | sample 4SBtaG_FD_89691 | JGI IMG/M metagenome (GOLD analysis project Ga0114933, IMG submission 89691) | Deep subsurface microbial communities from Kolumbo volcano to uncover new lineages of life (NeLLi) - 4SBTROV12_W25 metaG | ecosystem: Environmental > Aquatic > Marine > Volcanic | place: Kolumbo...
CCGACTTAATCTTGTTCCTGTCCTCTGATCTAGCCGGAGCCATCACTGGCCAAACCATCGCCATCGAAGGAGGCGCTGGCAGAGGGATGAACTACTAAAGATTTCGCTGTTGCGCCAAGCATCTGTTACGGTCGAGGTAGCATCCAAGTATTCGACCCAGGTTGGTTACATGAGTCTATAAGAAGTGTCTTTTTACATCACGGCGTTCTGTCCAATTTCCTATAGCCCAAGTTCCCTTTACATACGACAACGACGATTTTGGTTTTCCAAAATGAGGAACAAATAAATGCTTAACCCGCCCAACACATTTCGAACGATCCAAAGGACAGTCAACCCATGCGCCATAATCATGCTGGTACCCCTCTTGTTATTACTCGCGATAGCATGTTCCTCAGACACTGGAAACCCGATTATCTCCAGTGAGATAGAGCCCGGCGGCCCGGAATATTCAGGAGTCGTGATTACCCAAGACATAGCAGTTGGCAGCAACCGTCTGTTGTTTGTTGTAATTGACCGCGAGGGGATGCCCGTGAAAGGAGTATCACCAAACGTTGGCGTCTACTTTCTAACACCAGAAGGGGATACCAGAGAACTTAGGCAAACGGTTAATGCCAAATTTGTGGCCTGGTCTACAGCCGCCGGCGGCGTTTTTTCAACAGAAATCGATCTCATTGAAGGCGGTCTATATCAGCTTGATATCAACCTCACCTCCAGTAATGGAGTCGAAATCTTTGCGCAGACTAATATTCTAGTTCAAGACGACCCTCAGACCCCAGCCGTCGGAACTGCAGCACCGGCCAGCGTGACCTACAAAGCCGGCGACAAAGAAGACCTTTCTCAAATAACCAGTGCCCTAATTCCTGATCCAGACCTGTACCAACTGTCCATTAATGAAGCCTTACAGCAGGGAAAACCTTTAGTTGTTGTCTTTGCAACACCCGCATTTTGTGTCAGCGCCACTTGCGGACCTCAGCTCGAGGAATTGGCCAAGGTCAAAGATGTTATTGGAACCCGGGCGAACTTCATTCACGTGGATGTATTTGAAGATCCTCACCTGATTGAAGGAGGGAGACCCACGGGAGACTTGGTTCCTGCGGTGCTTGAGTGGGGACTACCCACCGAACCCTGGACATTCATTGTGGATAAAAATGGGCTTATCAGCGCCAAATTCGAACAGCTCGCGACGGCCACTGAGATAGAAATCAAACTGCTGGAAATACTCTAGGGGGTTTCTGAGGGAGCGTTTCCAGGCACAACTACAGCGTCTCGAACATCTGAAGCGTTGAGCTGTCCGCCGATCTTTCTGTAAGTCACCTGTATTTTTTCGCCCAGAACCTGATGTTGCCTCAAATGCCCCGCGCTTACACCGACATAGTCGGTGGTGGTGAATTCCCAAATTTGATCGTCAGCGTCCTGAACCGTGAGCGATTCAATCTCTACAATGTTTCGCGCGATAACATCGACCACTCGCCCGATGACAACCTGTTCACCCGTATCACCAGCACAAGCCACCGACGGGAGCAACAGTACAACAATCGCTGCTAGCATCACCTTAAGGTTATCCATACCTAGATTACCTTATCAAAACTTGAATACTTTGATCGCTCCTAGAGCAGTAACAACAGCCCAGCCTCCCAGCGCCGCCAAGTACGGCCAGGTATCCCAGATAGGTTCACTATCTATCGCCACATCCCTCAACGCCGCCAGCATAGGTGTGAGCGGCAGAACCAGAGACATTTCAGGAAGCACCCATGGCAGAGCAGCCGTCGAAAAGAACGTCCCAGCCAAGAACATCATTGGCATAGCCACAGCGTTGCCCATCCCCGACGCAGCCGCCGGAGATTTCGCCCAAGCAGAGAGGATGAACCCAATGTTCAAGAACACGACGCTACCCAGAACCGTTATAGCCAAAACCCATAAGATGTTTCCGTGGACGTGTCCTCCAAATACAAAAACACCCAAAGACAAAATGATTCCCGCCTGAACCAAGGCTAGCAACACGTGTGCGGTAATCTCAGCAGCGAAGAATTTCCAGATCGGAAGGGGCGTCACCAATAAACGTTTTAATATAGCTTGGTTTCTGAAGGTACTGATGCGAACAGCTATGGAGATGATTGAGTTCATCATGATTCCCAAGCCAAGCAAGCCCAAAAGCACATTGTCGAAATAATCGACTTCTGGAACATCTATCACGTCGGTGTTTAAAAGTAAGGAAGGCACCACCGGACCGTCTAGAGCCTGGATCTCAGACACCAAGTTACGCACTGCGCCATCAACCAATTGATTACGGTCCGGATTCCGCGTGTTGTACACCAAGGTCACTTGAGAGTTAACTGCTGGATCATCGAATATACCCGGGATGACAATCAGGTACCCAAAATCCCCGTTAGAGACTTTGTCCCACGCCCCGGAAACGTCGCTATCTTCAAATTCTACGTCCAAGAATCCGATTTCTTGCAAACGTCCTTTGAGTAACTCTGACTTGGGACCGTTGGATTGATCAATGACCACGACATCTGCGGAGCCAACACCGTTGACGTCGAACAAGCCAAAAACAACGACTAGCATCAAAGGAAAGAACAATGCCCAGAAAATGGCTTGGCGATTACGCGCCATCATCTTGATGTTTGCTAAAACCAGCGTAATCATCACTTAATCTCGTAACTCAGTTCCAGTCAATTCTAAAAAGACATCTTCCAACGTAACCGGTGTGATTTGAAGATTTTCCATGCCGAGACCGGTTTTGGAGATCTCATCCAACATAGTTTTCAGGGCGGAGGGGGTATTTGCCAAACGCAGCAGGTAAGTATTCTCCGTTACTTCTACATCACCATTGGCCGAGCCATCTTTTACAACAGAATCGAAAACCTCAACCTTGCCACTCAAGGATTCCAACTGGGTCATGGTCATAGGCCTGTCCGTGGTTAATTTAACCGCATAGCTAGCCTCTAGCTTGTTAATCAAATCCCTGGGAGTCCCAACCACCAGAAGTTTGCCATGATCCATGATAGCGAGGCGTTTGCAAAGAAGTTCTGCTTCATCCATGGAATGAGTAGTGAGCACTATCGTGACGCCTCGTTGGTTAACCTTTTTGATCAAACTCCAAAGGTTGCGCCGTGCCTGAGGGTCTAGCCCAGTGGTCGGTTCATCCAAGATCACTAGTTCTGGGTTATTTACCAGACTGGCAGCCACAGCAAAACGCTGTTTTTGGCCACCAGACAATTCACCAATACGGCTAAGCGCCTTATCTGATAGATCTACCTGCTCAAGCAAATCTGCCGGTTTGGCTTTATTGGGGTAAAAACTACCCAGAAGCGACAAAATCTCAGTGAGATTTAAATAATCGTAATAGGCGGAGGCCTGAAGTTGCACCCCTGTACGGGCTTTCACCTCAGCGGCGTTGGACTGTACATCCAGTCCCAAAACACTAACCCGCCCTTCCGTTGGCTTCTGAAGACTTTCAATAATCTCCAACGTAGTGGTCTTACCGGCCCCGTTAGGGCCTAATATTCCGAAGATTTCACCGCGTTCAACAGCAAATGTCACCCCGTCAACCGCGGTGAAAGTACCATATCGTTTAACTAAATTTTCAACTTGGACTGCAGGCTCCATAATCGCGCAGAAAATCATATCACAAACTGAACTGAATTCAGCCAGGTCCAAGCCTATAAACAATCCATTTCATTCATTCTATAAGGCCCTTCACCATACAGTTATGGGCACGTTTCTCCGTGCGTGACTAGGCACAGATTTTATTGACATCAATATAGCCCTATGATAGGGTTCGAGTCGTTGCAGCTAGACTTTCCTAGGACATCAAAATCCTTAAAGAATGACGGCCTTTAAGCCGCCAAAATCACCGCAGTATATCCAGCGATGGTAACCTAACACCACCGATTAGTCGGTTCCGAGTACGAATAAAATCCGGTTTCCCGCCAGGAACCAAATGACATTCAGTCACCAACCAGTTTCCAACTACAAACGCTACAACCCCGCAATCATCACTTCGCACCAATCAAATTACCGTGACGGGTCTGCACCCGACGGACACTCACCATGGAATTAATGCAAAGCTCCAAATTTCATAGTTGGTTCAGAGGGATAGCTGCATTTACAGTTTTGGCCACATTTGCCTTAATGATTCTAGGTGGAGTGGTAAGAGTCACCGAATCAGGCTTGGGCTGCCCTGACTGGCCAGGATGTTATGGCGGTTTACTCCCGCCTCTCGAAACCAAAGCAATAATTGAATTCTCTCACCGGGTTACCGCCTCATTTTTAGTGGGGCCTTTGATATTGTTCTTATTCATTGCGTCTTGGATACGGTACAGAAAGGAACGTTGGATTGTCGTCCCCGCTTCTTTAGCGTTTGGTCTGGTCATCGCCCAAGCTTTATTGGGTGGTGCCACCGTGCTAAATGAGTTGTCTGGTGAGATAGTAATGGCTCATCTTGCGGTGGCTGAGTCTTTGGTTGCAGTTCTTGTAGTCCTTGCGGTGGTCGCCTACAGAGGCCCTCTGACGATCAGGACCCCAGATTGGGCCATAGGCAAGATCGGCAAATTCCCTATCTTGATTGTAATATCAGGTTTCGGCATATATATTCTGTTACTCTCCGGCTCATATGTGACCACCTCCGGTGCATTTGGTGCCTGCACTGACTGGCCTCTCTGTAACGGCGACGCTTTCCCTGAATTCCGCCTCCAGATGAACCACATGTTCCACCGGTACGTTGCCGGAGTTGTGGGCTTATTTGTTCTATACGCCCTCCACCTTGGATTTAGAGGTCGTAGCCAGCCAATTGAAATCCGGACTCTTTCCATAACGTCGGTAGCTCTGTTTACTGTCCAAGTGATAGTCGGCGCATCGGTGATTTGGGGAGACTTGGGTGAAGAGATTCGGGCTTTACACTTGGCACTAGCGACTGCGGTCTGGATTGTGGTGTCAGCTCTGGTCGTAATGACCTTCTCCAGCTCTGGCACCCGTTGGGGCAGCACATCCAATGGCTGAAAATACTGGCTCAAGCCGCCCATCTGTTGACCAACCACTGGCTATTGAACGCAGCGGAATAATGGGGTTGATCAACGACTACATCACCCTGACTAAGCCTCCAATTATCTCTCTGCTGTTGATCACTGCCATCGGAGGCCTGTTTCTCGCTGCAGAGGGGATTCCTCCCCTGCAAACCCTAACCCTGGTCTGTATAGGTGGGGCATTGGGCGCTGGTGGAGCCAACGCCATTAATCACTTCTTAGACCAAGACATAGACGCAATTATGTCGCGTACGATAAAACGCCCGGTGGCCAGTAATCGTATTTCGCCCATCAGTGCGCTGGCATTCGGCATTACACTAAATATCGGAGCCTTCTTGGTTTTGACTTTTGGGGTGAACCTTCTTGCTGCAACACTCACATTGGCAGCAACCTTGTTTTACGTATTGGTCTACACCGGCTGGCTCAAGCGAAATACTCCACAGAACATAGTAATCGGCGGGGCGGCAGGTGCGATTCCACCGATGGTCGGCTGGGCCGCGGTCACTGGGGGTTTGGACCTATCAGCTCTCTACCTTTTCACCATAGTGTTCTTCTGGACACCTCCCCATTTTTGGGCGTTGGCTTTGATGATTCAAGACGACTATGAAGCCGCCGGAGTACCCATGTTGCCCGTGGTAGCCGGCGAAGAACGAACCATCCAAAACATTTTCATCTATAGCCTGGCGCTGGTGGGCCTTACGCTCCTATTTGGGGTTTCAGACGCAGTTGGCTTCATCTACTTGGGAACAGCCGCAACTCTGGGTACATATTTCATCTACTTAGCCTGGAGATTGAAACTGGACTATAGCATCCGAAAAGCCAAGCACCTCTATCTCTATTCGCTTTTATATTTGGCGTTGCTATTTGCAGGCATGATGGTCGATAGCGTCTTCCATTTTTAACCGGTTTAATTCATGGTTTTAAACCCAATGGCAATGACTCTGACCCATGCCTAAATGCGTTGACAGTCCACTTGAGGCTATGATAACGTCGCTCAAGGTTAGTGAAATCCGGCACACACTCGCTCAAGCGGTTGTTATTTCAGGGTTGAAATAGCCATGGGAACGATAACTGCACAAAGCGATATCGCGAAGCTAAATAAATCTCCGGGGAGTCAACAAATGGGGCTGTCGCCCTTCCGACGGGCAGGAACCCTTCCCATGCAATCCTCTTCTAACTCCAACCGATCCACAGGCCGCCGTAGTAGTCTAAAGAACCGTACGGTTCTCTTTGGTCTAGCAGCGGCGCTTTTCTTGTTTGCCGTAGGTTGTTCTAAAGACGGCCAATCTACCTGGGAAGCATTTGGCCCGGTCGCACAAAAGCAGTTAGACCTCTTCAATGTGCTCCTATGGGTTATGGTTGCCACCTTTATCCTGGTGGAAGGCGTACTTCTATACGCAATTGTCCGTTATCGTAGGCGACCAGGTGACCCCAAACCGCCTCAGATACACGGTAATACTTCGCTGGAAATCGCACTGACTATTATTCCAACTATCTTAGTATTGGCATTGGGCATTTGGTCCGTGTTCACCCTATTCGAACTTCAAGACCCTCCTGAAGGCGGGCCTGAGCCTCTGCAGGTAACTGTAACGGGACACCAATGGTGGTTCGAGTTTGAATACCCTGATGCGGGCGGCGGAAAGAAGATAATAACTGCTAATGAGATGCGGATTCCGGTTGATCGGCCCATCGAAATCGCACTAGAATCCGATGATGTGATTCACAGTTTCTGGGTTCCAAAGCTAGCTGGCAAATTGGACATGGTTCCAACCCACGTCAACAGAATGTGGTTCCAGGCTGACTCGGACAAACTGAATGAAGATTTGCCAGTCACACTCTATGGTCAATGTGCTGAATTGTGTGGTCTGGCTCACGCCTTAATGCGTTTCCGTGTCACTGTCATGGACCAAGACGACTTTGATTCTTGGGTAGCAGCCTACGGGGCACCTCCCACCATTTCAGATAAAGCAAAGAAGGGACAGCAATTATTCGCAGCGAACTGCACCCTTTGTCATACGATAGACGGTCCTGATGATCCGGCCCTATCAGCAAGCCGGCTAACCGGATTCTTAACTGGGGGAGACATCACGCCCGTTCCAGCACCGAACTTAACAGACTTAAGAACTCGCCAGACTCTTGCATCGGGAATTACCGACCTAAACGAAACGAGTCTGCATGAGTGGATACGCAACCCAGAGGACATCAAGCCTGGAAACTATATGTCGGAACGTGCGGTTATGTACCAAAACGGTCCGGCAAGCCTCACCGATGAAGAAATCGATTCCCTTATCGGGTATCTGTTAGACCTGCGGTAGATTCGACCAATAGGAGCAAAGACCGCGGTTATTCCTATGGCTAAGTCATAGAAAAACCCGGACGAAGCAAGCGATGGCAACGATAACCAGCGTTATACCACGACCAACAAGTTATGCGGGCATATGGGGCTGGATGACAACGGTCGACCATAAACGCATTGCTGTGCTTTATGGCGTAACCGCATTCATCTTCATGTTGATCGCCGGAATCGAAGCTGGTGTCATCCGCATGCAGCTGGCTTCCGCAGATAACGACCTTATCGCACCAGGCGCTTACAACCAGATGTTTACTATGCACGCCACAACCATGGTGTTCATGGTTATCATGCCCCTGTCCGTCAGTTTCTTTAACTTCGTAATACCTCTGGCCATTGGTGCCCGTGACGTGGCCTTTCCGCGTCTAAATGCTCTCAGCTTCTGGATCTTCTTGTTCGGTGGCATCCTCATGCATGTGAGTTTTGTCGTTGGCCAGGTTCCCGATGCAGGTTGGTTCTCATACGCAAACCTTTCTGAAAAACCGTTCAGCGCTGATCGAGGGTTGGACTACTGGGCCATAAGCCTTCTAGTTATGGGTACGTCTTCAGTAGCAGGTGGACTGAACTTCGTAGTTACAATCATTAACTTGCGTGCACCAGGTATGTCCTTAATGAGGATGCCTGTATTCGTCTGGATGACCCTGATTACGTCTCTCCTCTTGATTCTGGCCTTCCCGGTAATCACTGTGGGGCTAATAGAACTGGTCATGGATCGCAACTTTGGTACCCACTTCTTCGTTCCAAGTGGCGGCGGAGACCCGGTTCTCTGGCAGCATCTATTCTGGGTGTTTGGCCACCCTGAGGTTTATATCCTGATACTACCTCCCATGGGCGTGGTCTCAGAGGTTCTGCCGACGTTCTCACGAAAGCCGTTATTCGGCTATCCATTCGTCATTTTCTCTGGGATAGTCATCGGCATCATGGGTTGGGCGGTGTGGAGTCATCACATGTTCACCGTGGGTCTAGGCCCAGTGGCGAACTCGGTCTTCACCATCACCACCATGTTGATCGCGGTGCCAACCGGCGTAAAGATCTTTAACTGGATCGGAACATTGTGGAAGGGTTCTATTGAATTCACAACAGCCATGATGTTCGCTCTGGGATTTGTCGCTTTGTTCATAGTTGGCGGACTAAGCGGTGTGTCCCACGCAGTATCGCCGTCAGACTTCCAGCAGCAGGACACGTACTACATCGTCGCGCATATCCATTACGTACTATTTGGCGGCTCAATTTTCGGAATCTTTGCCGGCACTTACTACTGGTGGCCGAAAATAACCGGCAAGATGCTAAATGAAACCCTTGGCAGATTGCACTTCTGGCTGTTGTTCATCGGAATGAACCTAACGTTCTTCCCCATGCACTTCCTTGGCATGAACGGCATGCCCCGCAGAATCTACACCTACTCGGCAGAGTTCGGCTGGGAGTACATGAACCAATTAGCCAGTTTGGGCTATGTTGTCCTTTTCATCGCCTTCCTCGTGTTCATACACAACGTCTTCTACAGCCGGAACTCACGAAGAGTGAGTCATGATCCCTGGGACGCGCCTGGAGTCGAGTGGAGCATAGCCTCCCCTCCCCCGCCATATAACTTTGCAGAAGTACCCCAGATTCTAGGCCGCGACCACTATTGGATCGTGAAAGAAAATGCAGAGGCCGCCGGAACTCCCATCACGGAACCGGAGCCGTTGGTTGATCCCAACTCTATCCACATGCCTAGCCCGTCTTACTGGCCGATATTCACAGCTGTCGGCGTGGCACTGATTGGCGGAGGGCTTCTTTCCCACTATGCTCTCAGCTTTGTGGGCGGAGCCATAGCTATGTTGGGTGCGATCGCGTGGAGCAACGAACCTACAACCGCCCCCAGCGACCACCACTAGGAGACTGAGAACGTGGCCCACGCAGTAGAACATGAATATACAACCACCGGTTTAAATCACCGGAAGATGCTCATGTGGGTATTCTTGGGGTCGGATTGTCTTTTCTTCGGCTCCCTGATCGCAACCTACATGGTATATCGCGGCCAGAGTCTGGTCGGCCCATATCCCATAGACATCATTGACATTCCGCTCACCACCGTAAGCACCTTTGTGTTGCTAATGAGTAGCTTCGCTATGGTACAAGCGTTGTCAGCGACTCAAGCCGATAATAAACGAGGAATAGTCAACTGGCTTCTGTTTACGGCCTTTCTGGGTGCCATATTCATTGGGTTTCAGATTTACGAATTCAACGCCTTCAAGAATGAAGGTCTTACCTTGGGTGGCAACCTATTTGGAGCCACCTTCTTCACGCTCACCGGCTTCCACGGTGCCCACGTAACCTTAGGGATCATCTGGCTGGTTGCAATGGCAATCTTAGGAGCCAAAGGTCGACTTGGACCTGATACAGCTCTAGATGTTGAGTTGCTTGGACTTTACTGGCACTTTGTTGACATCGTTTGGATTGTCATATTCACTCTCCTGTATCTAATTGGGGGATTCGACGCCGGTCCCTCTGTGATGCCTGGTGGATAAAATTCATCTCGTACCGAACTTCTTCAGGAGTCTCTAAGAAGTACTATGGCCCACGAAACCGAACATACATCTAATCACCCATCGTTTAAGCAATACGTGATTATCGCAATAATCCTATTCGTGATAACCATAATCGAATTTGGAATTATATGGGATAAAGTCGGCATCGAAGACGACTTAGGTCCTACCGTCACTCCTATATTGATTGGTCTCTCGGCGATTAAATTCGCCATTGTAATCATGTATTACATGCACCTGAAATTTGATAATCGCATCTTTGGGACAATCTTCGTCTCTGGGTTGGTTCTGTCCTTCTTAGTTGGTGGAGCGTTGATTACACTCTTCGTTGGTTTTGGCGGCGAACCGCGCGGATACGCAGCGGCAAATGCCGTCCCTTATGAGCACCATGAGGAAGTTGAAGGAAAGGAACACGTTGAGGAAACTGCCCCTATGAAAGAAACAACCGAACCAGTCTCCGCTGGCCCGGTTGTACTAGCAGTAAGCGCAGTTGGTGAGACCTTAACCTTTGATGTCCCGACACTCACAGCGCCGTCTGGTTCGGAAGTAACGATTACTTTTGACAATCCATCAGCCAACAACCAACACAACCTGGTAATCGTTGAAGCCGGAACCAAAGATGCAGTAGCAGCAGATGGCACCGCCGCTGGGCCAACCAACGACTGGGTGGCACCGGGAGATGCCAGGGTAATTGCAAACACCGTTCTACTTTCGGGTGGAGCCAGCGGAGAAGTGAGCTTCACCGCTCCGGCCCAGGGTACTTACCAGTTTGTATGCACCTTCCCAGGGCATAACTTCACCATGTTTGGTGACTTCATAGTCAACTAGATCGGCAATAAAGACCCCAGCCTAGTAAACAAAGAGGCCTTTCCTAATCATAGGAAAGGCCTCTTTAAATTTCCTTTTAATTCTCTAGCTGAACTATTTTCAACCCCTTGCTGATTATCCGGAATACCCCCTGACGAACCCGTTTTTTACCGGATCTATAATCCTATCTCCCATTTGCCGTGCTGCCATTTGAAGTCCTTGCTGGGCAAAGAGAAGATCTCTGGAGGTAATCTCTGATTTGGGGGAAGCCGCCAATTTCTCAGCATAATCAGCCAGGAACCGATCCAGATGAGACTGGTCTTCAGCCATAGCACGGAACACTCGGTACATGGGCAGTGTCCGAACAAAATTATGAACCTCACCCCGGCTTAAATTAGGGTGATGATTCAAATTTAATGAAATACCAAAATCTATCAGTCTACAAACTCCGTTTAAGTCCACTAAAATATGAGAGCGACCTCTTGGGTCCGAAAAGGTCACATCATTGTAGTAAATGTCCACCTGATGCAATCGGCGCAACATTTCTCCAACCCTAAACCCCAAATCATCCAAAAAGTCTTCTGTCAGCCGATCTTGGGGTAATTCCGTAAAAAAAGTCCCGGAAACAAATTCCTCTGTAAGATAACCGGGCAAGCTAGGCAGTTGGGCCGGGCCTATTTCCAAATCACCTGCAATACTCGCTATGTGGTCCTCCCTAGCGCTTTGCAACGGCTTGATCACAATAGCCTTGTCGTTAAAAGTCAACGTGGCTACCATTCCTCTGGCTCGACCAGAGAATTCCAGTTTTGGGATGTCATGCCCGGATCTCAGGCGGTCTAAAACCTCCGGGAAGAACGCATACCGGGAAAGAGCCTTCACGGTCGGGTCAGATGTTAGACGGAGAAACAGGGGCATTTCCAGATCAGACAGCTTCCAGAAAGGCGGCATGTGATCGGGAACCGCCATTCCCGGTGCTAATCGCATGGCATCGATTATGCCCTCTGGGGGCTTAGGAGGTGGCGGCGCGATGGCACGCCGGATAACCGCTACTTCCTCTTGTGTGTAATCCAACAGTGTTAGTCCGCCAAGAAATGCATGCCATCAGGATCAACTTTCAAAACCCTTTCACGGACTACGGCGTTGGCATTCAACATTCCATAGATATGGGGATAGATCTCCCCAGATTTACTCGGTTCTTCTTTGATCGGAGACTCGAGTTTATCCAGGTCAACGTCCAGCACCAGCAAGTTTGTATCGCCAGAATAAAGACGGGCTGAAACCTTAAGGAGTTGGGGGATGTCCTTGGAGCAATGTATGAACCCCTCTTCGGCCAGGCTGGGAGCTGCATATTCACCAGTC
>Ga0114933_10005080_pt1 | contig 12068 bp, 11 predicted proteins | sample 4SBtaG_FD_89691 | JGI IMG/M metagenome (GOLD analysis project Ga0114933, IMG submission 89691) | Deep subsurface microbial communities from Kolumbo volcano to uncover new lineages of life (NeLLi) - 4SBTROV12_W25 metaG | ecosystem: Environmental > Aquatic > Marine > Volcanic | place: Kolumbo...
AAGTTGATCCATTTAAGCAAAAACTACCTGAAGCTAAACCAATTAATGAGTCCTTAAAAAAGAAGTATTTTAGTGATATTGTTTTAATTAAATCACAAATTGATTCTGTAATAATTAAAAATAAAACTTCAATATAGTGGCTCTTACAAAAATTAATCCTACTAAACTATCTTCATGGAAAAAGCTAGTTCAACAATGTGATAAGGAGTATGATTATCATATCTCTGACTTTTTTAAAGAAGAAAATAACCGCATTGAAAAGTTCTCTGTAAGTTGGAATAATTTTTATCTTGACTTCTCAAAAAACAGATTAAGTAATAATACTTTCAAGCTTTTAGCAAATTTGTGCGAAGAAACCAATCTTAGAAAGAATATTGACCAATATTTTAACGGAGCAATTATAAATGAGACCGAAAGTAGAGCTGTACTTCACACTGCCCTGAGATCGTCAGGCAATGATGAGGTTGATAAAACCCTAAATAAGATAATTAATATTTCAGATGAAATAAATAATGCGAAGAGGTTAGGTTATACCGGCAAGAAAATTACTGACGTTGTAAATATTGGAATTGGAGGGTCTCATTTAGGTCCAGAGATGGTAACAGAAGCTCTATCATATTATAGTAAAGGTGTCAAACCACATTTTATCTCAAATATAGATTCTGACTTTACATCAAAAATCTTGAAAGACCTAAATCCAGAGACTACACTTTTTATAATTGTTTCAAAAACCTTTACAACCATTGAAACACTTGAAAATGCGAATAAAATAAGAGTTTGGTTTATAGATAATGCAAGTGAAAATGCAATAAAAGATCATTTTATAGCTATTTCAAACAATACTGAAGCTCCTAAAAAATTTGGTATTTCTCCAGATAATATTCTTTCAATACCTGACTGGGTTGGTGGAAGATTTTCATTATGGGGGTCTGTAGGGCTTGTTATTTCAATTGTCATAGGCTCTGAAAATTTTAAAGATTTTCTAAATGGTGCACATGAAATGGATATTCATTTTAAAAATTCTCCATTTGAAAAAAATATTCCAGTGGTCCTTGCTTTACTTAGTATTTGGTATAATAATTTTTTTAAGTGTGAAACTGAAGCTGTATTACCTTATAGCCAATTCTTAACAAAACTTCCTGATTATCTTCAACAGGCGAGTATGGAAAGTAATGGCAAAAGTATTGATAGAAGTGGCGAAAAAGTAAATTATCAGACTGGGTCAATAGTATGGGGATCAACAGGGACTAATGCTCAACATGCCTTTTTTCAACTAATGCATCAAGGGACTAAAATTATTCCATCTGACTTCATTGCATTTAAAAATTCATTATATGGTGATTCTGATCAACATGAAATTCTAAACTCGAATTTTTTAGCTCAAACAAATGCTTTGATGATGGGTAAATCAACCTCAGGTGAATATATTCATAAAAATATAGATGGGAACAAACCATCAAACTCAATAGTTATTAACAAGTTAGACCCATTTAACCTTGGATCATTAATAGCTATGTATGAAAATAAAATTTTTACAATTGGATCAATTTTAAATGTATTCAGCTATGATCAATGGGGTGTTGAGCTAGGAAAATCAATAGCTAAAGAAATTTTAGCTGGTAAGGTTGTGGATCTTGACGATTCCACAAAAAAAACAATGGACCAACTAAAAAAATAGCTCACTACTTTTGTTTACTTATTGACAATCCTTTGTTAATATTTAATTAATATAAATAAGAGTGAATAATTTTACTTTTGTGTTAAACAAAATTAAAATATTTATGAAAAAATTAAGCTTAATAATATTTTCTCTTTTTACGTTTACAATTTCTGCTCAAGAGTCGGTTCTTGATTCTATTGCTTTAACTGAGGTTACAGTTACCTCTCAAGTTGTTGATGTAGCTAGAGATAGAATAACTCCAATTGCTTTTAGTTCAGTTTCGGGTGCTGAAATAGATTTAAAAGCTGGTAATCTAGAGTTTGTTGAAACACTTAAAAGAACACCTGGTGTTTACACAAATCAAGATAACGGTGGTTATGGTGACGGTCAAATGTATGTAAGAGGATTTGGTTTTACTAATACCGCTTACGTAATTAATGGTCAGCCAGTAAACGACATGGAAAATGGTCGTGTATATTGGTCAAACTGGATGGGATTAATTGATCTTACCTCAAGTGTGCAGATTCAAAGAGGTCTTGGATCAACATCTCTTGCAGTTCCTTCGGCAGGTGGAACTGTTTCGGTTAATACTAGAGCTGCTGAAGTTGATCCAGGTTCTGGAATCAAAATGTCTCTTGGTGATAATAGCTATCAAAAGTTCACTGCATTCCACAACACTGGAGTTAATGAACTAGGTTGGTCTTCAAGTTTTCTTCTTGGATTCTGGCAAGGTGATGGTTGGAGAAATGGTATGCAAGGAGAGGGAACAACATATGCTTTTTCAGTTGGTTATACACCAAGAGGAGGTGATCACGAATTTAACTTTTCATTAATTGGTGCTGGGCAGTGGCATCACCAAGCATATTACAGTACTCAACTTCAAGATTATCTTGATTATGGACCAATCCAAGGTGATGATTACAGAAAGTTTAATCAATTATATGGAGAGTATCAAGGAGAGGAATTTTCAGTTTTAAGAAATTACTACAATAAGCCTTTAGCAACAATTAACTGGGATTGGGAAATTTCTAGTAGAGTAACTTTAGCAACATCTATATACGGTTCTGCTGGAAGAGGTGGAGGAACAGGTTTAAGAGGAAGAGGGTCATATGGTGTAACAGCATTCAGAGAATCTTTTGCAGAATATCTTGATGATCATGGTGAGTGGAGAAATTCGGATACAACTATTAATTGGAATGTTGCTGTTCAGAAAAATGTTGCTGGAGCACATGTTCCTGATAGCGGTCCTTTTGCTGGAATGAAACTTGGCTATCATAACACAATTGATGGCCTTGGAAGTAAATGGGGAGCAGATACAACTATAAGAAGATTCTCCACAAACTCTCATAACTGGTATGGTGGAATTTCTAAAATTAAAATAGATTCAGATAATTTTAGATATGAGCTAGGTATTGATTTAAGAACTTATTCGGCATTACACAGGAGGGGTCCTGAAACTATGTTTGGTCTAGATGGATATATATCTACAATTAATGGTTTTAACTTCTCAGGAAATGGTGATAGAATCGGAACAGTAATTGTTGACACCTATGAGGCAAGTCCTTTTAAAGATATGGGGACCTCTAACCCTAATGGGTCTCAAAGATATTACATAGGACATGTTGACTGGACTGGTGTTAATGGTCTTATTGAATATACAGGTAGTGATAAATTCTCAGCGGTACTTCAAATGGGGACATCAAGTCAGAAATATCAATGGGAAGGATTCTATACCGCTGCACCATCAACATTAAGTAGAAAAATTACTGTAGATGGAGGATATATTAAAGGTGGTGCAAACTATAGAGCAAATGATAGTTCAAACTTTTTCTTTAATGTGGGACAAATCATGAGACCTCCATCTTTTGATGGGGTATTCCCAAATGCTGACTATGATTTTGAAGAAGCTGACGAAATTCTCAATGAGTCATTTACTTCATTTGAATTAGGATATGGTTTTAGATCTTCTAACTTTAAAGGTACTATTAATGCATATCATACCGTATGGGGTGATAGAACACTTAGAAGAAGTACATCGATTGATGATCAAGGAGTAAGAATTATATATAGTGGCGTTGAACAAACTCATCAAGGTATTGAAGGTGAAATGACATGGTATCCATCAAGTCGTTTAAGAGTAAAAGGTATGGTCTCATTAGGAGATTGGAAATACACAAAAAACTTTCAAGGAGATGCCTACTTCATTGACAATAACCAGCCTGCTGGAACAACTGGAACACTCTATTTAGATGGAGTAAAAATTGGAGATGCAGCTCAAACTGTTTTATACCTTGGGTTTGATTATAAAGTTTCATCAAAGTTATCTGTTGATTTAGATATGATGAGCTATGATAACCTTCATGGTAGGTTTGGACCCCTTGATAGCGAATTTAATTCTGCTGATAATAGAGGATCTATCAAATTGCCGTCGTGGGGAACTGCAGACTTGGGTGCTACTTATTCATTTAGTTTATTAGGTTATGACGCTAGGGCTAGATTAAATGTGAATAATCTGTTTGATGAAGAATATCTTTCACAATCACAAACCAATTTCCATAACGATGGAGGAAGAACTTGGAATGGTGTTAATGTTGAAAACAATGTATACTTTGGAAAAGGGACAACATGGAATTTAGGACTTAATATTAATTTCTAAAAACTATATTTCATACTTATTTATAAACCCTGCCATTGGTAGGGTTTATTTTTTTATAAATATCTCTCTTAAAGTTAACTCAATTACTTCTTGACCTGAGAATGAGTTTAAGTTAACATTATAGAGGACATCAAATGATGATTGAAGGTCAACTAGCTCACTTTTCTTATCAAAACATATAAATGGAAGTTGTGAACCATTTTTATCTTTAATTTTTGATTTAACGATTTGCTCGTCTTTCCCTAGAAATTGCAATTTAGAATCTATAAAGCAATTATTAGTTCTAAAAACTGGTCGTCTATTTCCTAAGCCAAATGGAGACATCCTTCTAATGATTTTTATATTATCAATGGTTAACTTTGAAAAGTCAATTAAAAGATCGTAAGAAAATGATCTAGTAAACATTGAATGACCGACTGAATCTTTAACAATAGACTCAAATTGATTTTTAAAAATTTTAAATTTTGATTTTTTTAATTTTAATCCAGCTGCATACTTATGGCCTCCATATTGGATTAGGTTATCCTGACAATCTGATAATGATTTGTATACATCATAATCTTTAACTGACCTTACGGAGCCTGTCAAAATATCTTCATTTGATTCTGTCAAAACTACAGTTGGCTTATAAGATCTTTCAATTATTCTGGATGCAACAATTCCCAGTACTCCTTGATTCCATCTCTCTCCGTAAACAATATTAGTATATCTTTCATTATCAATTTGCTTCAAGGCTTCATCTACAACATCTTTTTCTATTCTTCTTCTATTTTCATTTAAATATTCAACATCATTGGAAAGGGTATTTGCTCTATTAATATCTTCTTCAACTAATAAATCAACAATTATTTTTCCTGTCTTCATTCTTCCAGCTGCGTTGATTCTTGGTCCAATATTAAATGATATTTTTGATTCATCAATTCTACCATTAATTGACTTCAAAAAATTTCTAAGACCTATCCTTGGTTTTGAATTTATAACATTTAACCCATGGAAAACCATAATTCTGTTTTCATCAATCAGAGGCATCATATCGGAAATTGTTGCAAGAGCTACAAAATCTAAGAATATAGATATGTCAATTGAATTCTTTAATAAAGAGTTATGAGCTGTTATTAATTTATATGCAATACCACAGCCACATAAATCCTTAAAAGGATATTTACAGTTTTTTTGTTTTGGATTTAATATTCCAAAAGCATTTGGAATTTGATCACCTGGAAGATGATGATCACATATTATCATCTCTATATTCTTAGAATTAGATATGTCCACTTGGTTGATTGCCTTTATACCGCAATCAACTGTTATTATCAATGAGACTCTGTTTTTCTCTGCATACTCAATAGCTTTTTCAGATACCCCATAGCCCTCGCTGTATCTATCTGGAATATAATATAGAATGTCATAATTAATATTCTTAAAATATGTATATAACATGGCTGTAGATGTTGTTCCGTCAACATCATAATCTCCTAAAATCATTATTCTCTCTTCTCTTGAATTTTCAATTTTTTCAACAACCTTCTTCATATCTTTCATAAGGAATGGATCGTGAAGTAAATTAATATCAGGACGAAAAAACTCCTGAGCTTTTGCTAATGTGTTAACTTTTCTTTGGAGTAGTAAAGAGCATAAAAAATCATCAATTTTTATGTCTTTTTTAAGAGATTGGATTGTCTCTTTTTTAGGTTGTTCCTTTTCTATCCAATTATTCATGAGAAAACTTAACTTTAGCCTTTTTCCTTATTTATACAAATCACGAACTCACCCTTTATTTTTTTATCTGAAAAATGAACTAAAGCATCACTAACTGAGCCCCTAAATGTTTCCTCATATATTTTTGATATTTCTCTACTGACAGAAACCTTCCTATCACTTCCTAGAAATTCTAATAAGTCAGACAGTGTTTTAATAATTCTATATGGTGATTCATAAATAATAGTAGTAATTGTATTCTGTGAAATCTCTTTAAGTTTTGTCTTCCTACCTTTTTTTCTTGGTAAAAAGCCTTCAAAAATAAAAGCGTCACTTGGCAGACCGCTTAAAACAAGAGCAGGTATTAAAGCTGTTGGACCAGGCAAGCATGTAATTTGAATTCCTTTTTTTATTGCTTCCCTAACTAATAAAAATCCAGGATCCGATATGCATGGTGTTCCTGCATCTGTAATTAAAGAGATTATTTTATCATGGAGCATCAATTCAATGTACTCATCCACTTTTTTATGTTCATTATTTAAATGATAACTTTTGACTTTTGTAGATATTTTATAATGACTTAAGAGTTTTTTTGCGTGTCTAGTATCCTCTGATAAAATTAGATCTGAGTTTTTTAGAGTATCAATTGCTCTTATTGTTATATCATCGAGATTTCCTATTGGGGTTGGTACAATATAGAGTTTGATCTCATTTATCATCATCTGACTCAGGTATTTCAGTTACTAAATCTTTTATTGAATCAATTAAAGGGGTTATTTCACTTGCATTATTAGGAGTTGAAAGTGTTTTTGTTGTAGCCAGATTTAGACCTTTGAGTGTTTCTTTGAGTCTCTCCTCATGAAGGAGCCAGTCAGAGTCTCTCTCTTGATTAGTAAGATATTTATGTATCACTGTTAATTCATATAACCTTTTAGAATCTTCATAAATGCTTTTTGAGTCATTTAGTGATGAATTATGAATTTTTAAAGCAAGTTCTTTAATTTTATTTTCTAGTTTTTTAAACACCTTAGTTTATTATTATAATGATTTACTTTTTGATAAATTTGTTTGTATTATAAATTAAATTACAAAATGTTTTTAGAAAACCCAGCATATAACAATGAACAATTTGGATGGATCGAGGTTATATGTGGATCAATGTTCTCAGGAAAAACTGAAGAGCTTATTAGGCGTATTAAGAGAGCAAAGATTGCTAATCAAAAAATCAAAGTCTTTAAACCTATTATTGACTCGAGAAGTAAAAGTTTTATTGAATCACATGATGAAAGTAAGCTTGAATGTATAGAAGTAAACTCTTCGAATGAGATCTTGGAGAAAGTTAATAATTGTGATGTTGTTGCCATAGATGAAGCTCAATTTTTTGATGATAAAATAGTAAACGTTTGTAATAAGATAGCCAATAGTGGCATTAGAGTTATAATTGCGGGGTTGGATATGGACTATCTTGGCAACCCTTTTGGACCGATGCCAAATTTAATGGCCGTTTCAGAATATGTTACAAAAGTTCATGCAGTCTGTAAAAAATCAGGAAACATTGCAAACTATAGTTACAGAAAAAATAAGAAAAAAGACATAGTGGTTATTGGAGAAAAAGATAAATATGAACCTTTAAGTCGTTCAGTATTTTATAAAAAAATGAACAAAAATAAATAAATATGAAAGTAGCTGTTATTGGTGCAACTGGGGTTGTTGGAACTGTTATACTCAATCTGTTAGATAAAAGAAAATTCCCTGTTACTGAAATTATACCAGTTGCCTCGGAAAGATCTGTTGGGAATAAGATTAAATTTCAAGGTAAAGAATATAGTATAGTCTCATTAACTGAAGCTGTAGCAATGAAGCCCGACATTGCACTTTTTTCAGCTGGAGGTTCAACCTCACAGGAATGGGCTCCTAAATTTGCAGAGAACGGAACACGAGTTGTAGATAACTCTTCTGCTTGGAGAATGGATTCAACAAAAAAGCTAATAGTTAGTGAAGTAAATTCAGCGACTTTAACTAAAGATGACTATATAATAGCCAATCCCAATTGCTCTACAATGCAGATGCTTGTTGTTCTAGCTCCTATTCACAAAAAGTTCAAGATTAAACGTCTTGTAATATCTACATATCAGTCTGTATCTGGTACAGGTAAAAATGCAATAGACCAGTTATATAGCGAGAGAAATGGCTCTAACTCTGAAAAAGTTTACCCTTATTCCATTGATCAAAATCTTTTACCACATTGCGACGTATTTGAAGAGGGGGGTTACACTAAAGAAGAGAATAAACTAATCAATGAGACTAGAAAAATATTAAATGATAATAGTATTCAGATTACATCTACTGCAGTCAGAGTGCCTATAGAACTGTGTCACGGTGAGTCTGTTAATATTGAATTTGTAGATGAATTTAACCTTGAAGAAGTATTGAATGTTTTAAGAAGTTCTCCCGGATTAATTGTTGAGGATGAGCCAGAAAAAAACATATATCCAATGCCAATTAACGCTTCAAACAAAGATGAAGTTTTTGTAGGAAGAATTAGAAGAGATTTTAGTATAAAAAGTGGATTAAACCTTTGGATTGTTTCAGATAATCTTAGGAAAGGTGCTGCTACAAATACTATTCAAATAGCTGAAAAATTAATTGAGATGGGTATAGTAAAGTCCTAGACTTCCGTTGACTCCATGAATCTTATGGTATAATTTCCTGATATAAAGTCTGGATGCTCCATCATTTTTTTATGAAATGGGATAGTTGTTTTTACTCCTTCAATAACAAATTCATCCAAAGCTCTTTTCATCTTGTTTATTGCCTCTTCTCTAGTCTGAGCAGTTGTAATCAGTTTAGCAATCATTGAATCGTAATAAGGAGGAATTACATAACCACTATATACATGGGAGTCAATTCTTACTCCATGCCCACCAGGAAAATGAAGATTATAAATCTTTCCTGGGTTAGGCATGAAATTATTTTCAGAATCTTCTGCATTTATTCTACATTCTATTGAACATAATTTTGGAAAATAATTCTTACCCTTTATTGGTTCACCAGCTGCTACTTTTATTTGCTCTCTTATTAAGTCATAATCTATTACTTGTTCAGTAATTGGATGTTCTACTTGAATTCTAGTGTTCATCTCCATAAAATAAAAATTCTTATGCTTGTCAACGAGAAACTCAACAGTTCCAGCTCCTTCATATTTTATATATTCAGCTGCTTTTACAGCCGCTTCACCCATAGCTTTTCTCAACGGTTTAGTCATGAAGGGTGAAGGTGTCTCCTCAATTAATTTCTGATGACGCCTTTGAATAGAACAGTCTCTTTCTGATAGATGACAGGCTTTACCCTTAGAATCAGCCATAATCTGAATTTCAATATGTCGTGGATCTTCTATAAATTTTTCTAAATACATATCATCATTGTCAAAAGCTGATTTAGATTCTTGTCTTGCAACCTCCCATGCTTTTATCAAATCATTTGGATCATTTGCCATTCTCATACCTTTACCTCCTCCTCCAGCGGTTGCTTTTAACATTACAGGATAGCCTATTTCGAGAGCAATATTTTGAGCATCTTCCAAAGTTGGAACAAGACCATCTGAACCAGGAATAACAGGTACTCCAGCTTTTTGCATTGTTTTCTTAGCTGTTGATTTATCTCCCATTGCTTCAATCATTGAAGGTGAAGCTCCAATAAATTTTATTTTATGCTCCTCGCATATTTTTGAAAAATTACTATTCTCCGACAAAAAACCATAGCCAGGATGAATTGCATCAGCATTTGTTATCTCTGCTGCTGCAATAATATTTGCTGGTTTTAAATATGATTCATTACTGACAGCAGGACCAATACAAACTGCCTCATCTGCAAACCGAACGTGTAAGCTTTCCTCATCAGCTTTAGAATAAACTGCTACAGTACTAATACCCATTTCTTTACATGTCCTAATGACACGCATAGCAATTTCTCCTCTATTAGCAATTAATATTTTTTTAAACATTTTTTATGATGGATCGATAATAAATAAAGGTTGATCAAACTCGACAGGGTTTTGATCGTCGACAAGAATTTTAACAATTTTTCCTGATACTTCAGATTCTATCTCGTTAAATAACTTCATTGCTTCAATGACACATAGTACATCTCCTTCACCTATATTTTGCCCAACCTCGACAAATGAGGGTTTATCTGGTGATGGTTTTCTATAGAAAGTTCCAATGATAGGAGACTTGATTATTATATGATTTGAATCTTGGGTTTTAGAGACCTCAACATCTGGAGTCTTTTCTTCAGCAATTTCTTGACTAACTGGAACTGCAACCTGGGTTGGAGTATTTATTTTATTTGGAAATTCTTCAACAACTATTTGCTGTGGAGTGTTTTTCTTTGTTTTAATTGTTATTTTAAAATCCTCTCTTTCAATTTTCACCTCCTCAACACCAGATTTTGAAACAAATTTTATTAGGTTTTGTATTTCTTTTATATCCATTCTTTTTATTTTAATTATAGGCCCACGTTAAATATGCTGCACCCCAAGTGAGACCAGCTCCGAAAGCGGCAAGAATAATTTTATCTCCTTTTTTGAAATTATTCTCATAGTCATGCATTAGCAGAGGTATTGTTGCTGCTGTTGTATTCCCATATTCTTCGATATTCATTAATACTTTATTTTTATCTAAATTAATCTTTTCTGCGGTAGCATCAATAATTCTTTTATTAGCTTGATGAGGTAATAAATATTTTATTTCATCTGGATCAAGATTATTTCTAATAATAATCTGCTCTGTTGCATTTGCCATTTCTGAAACTGCTGATTTAAAAACAGTCTTTCCGTCTTGTGTAATATAATGCCATTTTTTTTCAAAAGTCTCTTTTGAAGTAGGGTATAGTGATCCTCCTGCTTTGATTTTTAACCACTCTGCACCAATTCCGTCTGATCTCAAAAATTCGTCCTCCCACCCAAAGTCATTATCACTTGGTTCAATCAAAACTGCACCCGCTCCATCTCCAAATAAAATACTAGTAGATCTATCTGTATAATCAACTATTGAAGACATCATATCCGCTCCAATTAAAAGAACTTTTTTATATCTACCTGACTCAATATAACTAGTGGCTGTTGACATTCCAAACAAGAAGCCAGAACATGCAGCATTAATATCAAATGCATATGCATTAGAGGCGTTTATTTGGGATGCAACTGTTGGAGCTGTTGATGCTCCGTGAAAGTCTGGAGTTATTGTAGACACAATCACTAAATCTATGGTGTTTGGGTCTAATTCCTTTTTATTAATAAGGTCGTTCGCTGCATTTACGGCTAAGTATGATGTAGCTTTACCCTTTTTTTTAAGTATTCTTCTTTTTTTAATTCCAGTCCTTGCAATTATCCACTCGTCATTAGTGTCAACCATTTTTTCTAAATCTTTATTGGAAATAAAGTCTTCTGGAACATAACCACCAATTGCAGTAATAGCGGCTTTTATTTTTTTTGTCTTGTTAGATATCATACTAACATCAATTATGTCATTAGACAATTAAATTGATAATTTAAGATACTAGTTTTTTATGATTCTAAAGAATCAACTAAAACTTTTCCTCTATAATAAAGCTTTCCTTCGTGCCAATGAGCTCTGTGATATAGGTGTGACTCACCTGTAGCCTGACATATTGAAATCTGTTGTTTCTCAGCTTTAATATGAGTTCTACGTTTATCTCTTCTAGTTTTAGATATTTTACGTTTTGGATGTGCCATTTATAATAAATCTTTTAATTTGTCCCACCTAGGGTCAGTTTCTTCTTTAAAATTTTTTTTAGGTTTTAGTGCTTCTAGTTTTTCAACTATTTCTGATTTTAATGAACCGTTTTCTATTCCTGGATGAACTTTTTTTTGAGGAACCGCTAAAATTATACTCTCGTAAATTAAATGAGAAACGTCAATACTATGAGAACCTGCTGGCATGAAAATAACTTTATCATCTGTAGAGATTATATCATCTTTAAATTTCACAACTACTGCATGTTCAGTCTCTAAGTCAAGATTAAAGCTTTCCA
>Ga0114933_10005084_pt1 | contig 12064 bp, 15 predicted proteins | sample 4SBtaG_FD_89691 | JGI IMG/M metagenome (GOLD analysis project Ga0114933, IMG submission 89691) | Deep subsurface microbial communities from Kolumbo volcano to uncover new lineages of life (NeLLi) - 4SBTROV12_W25 metaG | ecosystem: Environmental > Aquatic > Marine > Volcanic | place: Kolumbo...
TCGCAGTAAATTTATACGGCCAGTCAGTAGATTACAAAAAGCTTAATAAGATTGCCAAAAAGTATAAAATTAAGATTATTGAAGATTGTGCACAATCAACAGGCGCAAAATATTTCAGAAAACCATCTGGATCTTTTGGTTTATTAAGTGCTTTTTCATTTTATCCAACCAAAATATTAGGAGCCTATGGAGATGGAGGCATGATTGTTACTAGTAACAAAAAATATTTTATACTATCGAAACAATTAAGAAAGTATGGGATGTCTAAACTTTATTATTCTAATGTTCATGGCATTAATTCTAGATTGGACGAAGTTCAAGCAGGAATAATTAGCCTTAAACTTAAATATTTAGAAAAATCTGTAATTTCTAGAAGGCGAATAGCTAAAATTTATAGTGAAAATATAAAAAATAAAGAATTAGTATTACCAACACAAAACAAGAATTGTTTTCACTCATATTATGTTTATGTTGTTAGACATAAACAAAGAAAGTTAATCATGGAGTATTTAAAGAAAAATGGTATTTTTTGTAATATATCATATCCATTTCCAATACACTTAATGAAAGGATATAAATATTTGGGATATAAAAAAGGAAGCCTTCCTATTACTGAGAGATTATCCAAACAAATTTTCTCTTTACCAATGTATCCAAAACTATCTTTAAAGAAAGTTCATAAAGTTATAAAGCTTTTGAATAATTTTAAATGAAATATAAAAATAACATCAATAATTTAATTAAACTAAAAAAAGAAATTATTAAATTCCAAGATAATGAGGATAAAGATATAAAAGAAATATTACGTTGGAGAAGTAAACTTAAAAAAAAAAGTAAAATAAAAACGAAATTAATAAATCTTGATGAATGTAAGGATTGGTATCTAGATAAAAATAAAAATTTATATCATAAATCCGGTCAATTTTTTAAGGTTCAAGGTGTTAAAATCTCTGGCGCATCCTTAAGAGAGGTTAAATCCTGGACACAACCAATCTTAACTCAAAAACATGGGGGTATATTAGCTTTCATATGTAGAGTAACCAAAAAAAAGGGAGTTCAATTTTTGTTGGAGGGAAAAACTGAACCTGGTGATAATTCTGACGTTAAAATTACTAGTTGTTTTCAAGCAACGCAATCTAATATGAATAGAGCTCACGGCGGTAAAAGACCCAACTTTTACGACATCGTTGTTAATTTAAAGGGCGCCAAGCTTATTTATTGTGCGGCACACAACGAAGAGGGAGCAAGATTTTGGAAAAAATCTAATCTTAACGTAATTGTTCAGTTAAAAAACCCCAATGACAGAAGAATAAAGGGCTCAAATTATAAATGGGCTAGTCTATCTCAAATTAAAAAAATATCTTTAATGAATAATGTTGTAAATCCTTTTGTTAAAACTATTTTATTTATGATTTAAATATGACTAAAAATTGTATAATTTGCAAACAAGACAATAACTTAAAATTTATAGATGATTATAAGTTTGAGGTTGAGAGTGATTTAGATTTTTTTGGGAATTTAAAAATCTACGGATGTAACGATTGTAAAATTTATTTTGCTAATCCATTACCAGAACCAGAGAAACTAAACTCTTTTTATAGTGACATATATAGAGCTCCAGGAAGACCACATAATCATGAATATAATATGGGTGAAGAAAACTTGGAGGATGATCGATTTTTAAATTATCTTTCTTATCTAACTATGTTTATCGATTTTAATAAAATAAATAATATTTTTGATTTTGGTGCGGGGATCGGGGATCTTGGATATTTAATAAAAAAAAATTTTAAGCATATCAACCTTTATTGTTGTGAAAATGATAAATTTTCATTAGAAATTTTAAAAAGAAGAGGTTATCAAAATTATAGTTCTTTAGAAAAAATTAATAAAAAATTTGACCTTATAATTTCACTTCATACTATTGAGCATTTAACAAGCCTAGATCCAGTAATTGAATTAAAAACCAAATTAGTTTCTGGAGGCTATTTTTTCTTTGAAGTGCCAAATTGTCCATTTGATAAAAGCTTTATAAATCGACCCTATGATCCTCCTCATATAATATTTTTTACAAAAAAAAGTTGGTATAATATATCCAAACTTCTCGAATTAAATTTAGTTGATTTGACTTATGCCTCATATAGTTTAGACGAAGCATTTAAAGCAATGTCAGAAAGCAAAGATAGGTTTAAATATTGGGAAAAAGACAGACTTAACTTTAGAGATAAATTACGCAAAATTATTCCACCTTTTATTTTAAAATTAAGAAGGAAAATTATTCAATTCAATAAAAAAAAGAATTTAAATAGATCTAAAAACTTTGTAAATAATAATGAAAATAGTTGGTGCATAAGGGGAATCTTAAAAAATGAAAACTAAAATCTTTTGTGACATAGCAGATAGTAAAACAATAAAACAATTTAACAAAAAATCAATTGTTGATGGATTTACAACAAATCCTTCCTTAATGAGAAAAGCTGGTGCAAAAAGTTATGAAAAATATTCTAAACTTCTTTTAAAAATTTGTAAAAAAAAACCAATTTCTTTAGAAGTATTTGCAGATAATTTTAAAGATATGGAAGAGCAGGCATATAAAATAAATTCTTGGGGAAAAAATATTTATGTAAAAATTCCTGTAATTAATAGCAAAGGAAAGTTTACAGGTCAGTTAATAAAGAAATTAAATAAAAAGAAAATTAAACTTAATATTACTGCAGTCTACACGTTAGATCAGGTGAAAAAAATTAACAGATGTCTCGATAATAAAACAAAGTCTATAATTTCAGTCTTTTCTGGTCGTATGGCAGATGTTGGCAAAGATCCTGTTCCAATAATAAAAAAGGCAGTTCAAATTACCAGCAGAAAAAATAAAGTTGAAATTCTTTGGGCAAGTACAAGAGAACCATATAATTATACTCAAGCTAAGCAATTAGAATGCCAAATTATAACTATGCCCCCAAATGTAATCGAAAAAGTTTTAAGATTTGGAAAATCTTTTAATCAACTGACTACAGATACTGTTAAAGCTTTTTTAATAGATAGTAAAAAATCAAGATTCAAAATTTAAACTTTAGTATTGTTGGTTGCGGGGGAAGGATTTGAACCTTCGACCTTCAGGTTATGAGCCTGACGAGCTACCAGACTGCTCCACCCCGCGATAATTTTAGACCTTTTTTAAATTTATAGCCTGTAATTTGTCTTTTTCCTCTTTAATTTCAAATCTTATTTTTTGGTTCTCTTTTAAAATTCTTAGTTTTGATTTTTCTAAAGAAGAAATATGTAAAAATATATCTTTATCTGTTTTATCTTCTGTTATAAATCCGTAGCCCTTTTTTGAGCTAAACCACTTCACTTTTCCTTGTGGCATAAGACACCTCTTAATTAAAATTTATTTATATTCGATTTTTTAATTTTAGAAGCTTTTTAACTCTTTTGATATTTTCTGTTTTAATTCTTTTTTTCTTTTCAGATGGTTTTTCATAATTGCTTTTCATTTTAATTACCTTAAAAAAACCCTCTCTCTGTAGTTTTCTTTTCAAAACTCTTAGAGCTTGTTCAACATTATTATCTTTTACTTCTATTTTAATAAAAATCTCCTTAATTTACGACGGTTGGTAGCATCTAAAAGGTTAATTGTCCAGATTCAATTAATAAGGTCTTTTCGGAATATTACTTTCAAAATCTGATCTATATTTTTTTAATTTTTGACCAATTGCAGGATATTTGCGACCAAGTATGGCAATAGCAAATAATGCAGAGTTTTTAGCGCCAGCCTTTCCAATGGCTAGAGTTGCAACAGGTACACCTGCAGGCATCTGAACAGTAGAGAGAAGACTATCAATACCATCTGTAACACTTGGCATTGGCACTCCAAGAACTGGAATAGTCGTTAAAGCAGCAGTCACACCTGCTAAATGTGCGGCTCCTCCAGCAGCAGCTATAATAACTTCGTAATTATTTTTCTCAGCTTCAGAGATAAATTTTTCTAGTCTTCTAGGAGTTCGGTGGGCAGATATTACTCTTACATCATGTTTAATTCCAAATTCTTTTAACATTTCGCTACAATGTTCCATAACTCCCTTCCAATCAGATTTACTTCCCATTACTAATCCCACTATCGGATCTTTTTTACTCATCTTTTTTATTCTCCTCTTTTTTATTCTCTTCCATCTGTTTTTCTAAATTTTTCTTTTCTTTTAATTTTGCTTTTTTTTCTCTTTCAACTCTTCTTTTAGCTTTATCGACAGCTTTTTGATAAACTTCTTGAGTGCACAAGGCAAGAATTACGGGATCTCTTGGTTTTAAACTTGAAAAATTCCAGTAACTTCTTTTTCTTATTAAAGAAACTGTTCCTTTAGTGCTACCTACCAATTTTGAAATTTGTCCATCGTTAAGTTCAGGTGCATTTTTACATAACCAAAGTATTGCATCAGGTCTATCTTGTCTTTTCGAAAGAGGAGTGTACTTAGGTTTTTTCCTTTCCTTGACTTGAACATCTTCACTTCTTTTGCTTAAATTTAAAGCTTGGTCTGGATTTTTAGAACAGGATTCTATTTCTTCTCGAGATAATTGACCTGCCAGTATAGGATTGTAAGCTTTAATTCCTTTAGCGACATCTCCGTCAGCAATACCTTTAACTTCTAATTCATGCAGATTACAAAAATTTGCGATTTGCCTAAAAGTTAAAGTAGTATTTTCAACCAACCAAACAGCTGTTGCTTTTGGCATGAATGGAGTTTCTGACATAATTTGATTATTTTTTCTTTCTTAGATTACTGAATTTTTTATTATATTTACTTACTCTACCCTTGTCTAAAATTTTTTGAGTACCACCCGTCCAAGCCGAATGTGATTTAGGGTCTATATCAAGTCTCAGAATATCATTTTCTTTACCCCAAGTAGATTTAGTTTCAAATTCACTTCCGTCTGTCATTACTACTTTTATTTTATGGTAGTTAGGGTGTATTTTTTTTTTCATGAAATGTGTTTTATATTATAAATACTTTTTACTCAATATTTTTTTTTATCAAACTATCTAAAAGCTCTTGATGTATTTTCGAATTTGTTGCCACAGTATTCTTTTTTAATAAGGATTTTTCACTACTATCTTTTAAAAACTCTATAAAACCTCCAGCTTCCTTCAAAATTATTATGCCAGCAGCTACATCCCAATAGTTTAATTCCCACTGCCAAAAACCATCAAATCTCCCGCAGGCAACATTTGCAATATCTAAAGATGCACTTCCATATTTCCGTATAGGAATATTTACTTTATTTGAAATATTAATATATTCATCAAAAGTTTCACTCCTTCTTTTGCTACTAAATCTTGGTCCGCCAGTAACTAAAATTGAGTCCCTCATTTTTTTTTGATTAGATACCCTTATCCTTGAGTTGTTTAAAAAAGCACCAGAACCTTTTTCAGCAAAAAACATTTCATTTTTTATAGGATCAAAAATTATACCAGAGGTTATTTCACCTTTTTCCTCATATCCTATCGAGATAGCAAATTGCGGAATCCCATTTAAAAAATTAGAAGTTCCGTCAATTGGATCAATTATCCAACGCTTCTCTTTATTATTTTTATTAATTTCTCCAGCCTCTTCACTTAAAATTCCGTAATCAGGATGAGCCTTTAACAATTCCTCTATGATAATTTTTTCAGTTTTTTTGTCTGCAACGGACACGAAATCTCCAGGACCTTTTGAAGACACTTGTAACTTTTCTATCTCACCAAAATCTCTTATAAGCGATCTTGATGCTTTTATACAAGCTTTGTAAATTATGTTCATTTGTGGGGAATTGAGTCTCATTAATTTACTTTCTTTACATATTCAAGAGTTCTTGTGTCTAGAATAATTTTTTCACCCGATTCTATAAATGGTGGAACAGTTATGTTTATCCCATTATCTAATTTAGCAGGCTTGTAAGAAGAAGCAGCTGTTTGCCCTTTTACAACAGCGTCTGTTGTTTCTATCTTGCATTCAATATTATTAGGTAAATCTACTGAAATAGCTTTTTCTTCCATAAATGTAATTGTAACTTCAAGATTTTCTTTTAGCAGTTTATTTTTTTCTCCAATTATTGATTTTGAAATAGAAATTTGCTCAAAGTTTTTATTATCCATAAAGTGACAGTTATTTTCATCAGAATATAAAAAATTAAATTTCTTTTCGTCCACCTCAGCCTTTTCAATATTCTCACTAGATCTGAACCTTTCATTTAACTTAGTTCCCTTTATCACGCTTTTAAGTTCGACTTGATTAAATGCTCCTCCTTTGCCAGGCTTAACATGTTGAGTCTTTAAAACTGTCCAATAGTCATTTTTGTATTCAATGATCATTCCAGGTTTCATTTCGTTAGCTGATATTTTCATTTATTTAAATTTTTTAATTGCCGTTTCAGGTTTTAAAAATGGGTTATTCCAAATAAAACTTGATATTGCAATATAATTCGCTCCTTTCCTTGTAAGCTTCTTATAATTTTTATCATTTATTCCACCTATAGCAACAACTGGTATTTTAGTTCTTTTTCTTATTTTTTTAATAATTTTTATGTTAGCTTTTTTTGCTTTTGGTTTTAACTTAGATTTATAAAATGACCCAACAGCAATATAGCTTGGTTTATCTTTTATTGCCTCATTAACCAGCTTAATGGACCCATGGCATGTAACACCGATAATCTTTTTTTTTAAAATTTTTTTAGCTTTTGAAATATCTGCATCAAGTTGGCCTAGATGACAACCATCTGCATTGACCTTTTTTGCTATTTCTGGACTATCATTAATTATTAATTTTACATTAAACTTCTTAGTAATTCTTTTAACCTTTTTGGCAATTTTAAAAATTTTATTTTTTTTAGCTTTTTTCAGTCTAAGCTGTAAAAATTTAATTTTTTTAACACTTAATACTTTAGTTAAATTATAATAGAAATTATTATCAATTTTTTCTGGTGATATAAGGTAAATAAGTTTTTTCAATTTTTAGGCCGCAGAACTTTGCTCTAACTTCTCACTCCATTTTGCTTCTGTCGAAGCACCATTCATTTTTGCTCTATGGTCAAAAACTTTTTGAATTTTGGCGGTTTCTTTCATAGATTTAGCCCAAGTTTTCAAAGCAGACTGCTGTAAAGCTCTACCGTAAGAAAAAGTAAAATTAAAAGAAGTGTCATTTATTTTATTAATAGCATTTAAATTTTTTGTCGCCTCTACCTCACTTTGACCACCAGATAAAAAAGCAATCCCAGGTACTTCACTTGGAACATTTTTTTTGAGACATTCTAATGTTTTTTTAGCTATTACTTCAGTTGAAGTCTTTTCTTTACAATTCGAGCCTGGAAGTATCATATTTGGTTTAAGGACTGTACCTTTGAGATTGACGTTATGAATTGAAAGTTCTTTATAACATTCTTCCAAAACTCTACTTGTAACCTCGTAACATTTTTCAATATTATGATCTCCATCCATCAAAACTTCAGGTTCTACTATTGGAACCATTTTTGCTTCTTGAACTATTGCTGCGTATCTTGCCAATGAATGAGCATTTGATTTTATACATTGCTTACTAGGAAGTTCAGATGATATTGAGTAGACAGCTCGCCATTTAGCAAATCTAGCACCTAATTTATAATATTCTTCCATTCTTTCTCTTAAACCATCAAGTCCCTCAGTTACTTTTTCATTATTAGATCCTGCTAAAAGTTTTGCACCTTTATCAACTTTAATTCCTGGAATTGACCCATTTTTTTTAATTAACTCAGGTATGGAAATCCCGCTATCTGAAGTTTGTCTTAAGGTTTCATCAAATAAAATTACTCCACTTATACAGCTCTTCATGGACTCGGAGGAAAATAATGTTTCTCTAAAATGAAGCCTATTTTTCTCAGTGCACTCAACATTTACACTTTTTAATCTTTTCTCCATTGTGCCAGTGCTTTCATCAGCAGCCAGTATTCCTCTCCCTTTTGCTACCATTTTTTTTGCTATATCTTCTATGTTCATAAGTTTAATTTTTTCTTAGTACTTTTATACCAGGCAATTCTCTTCCTTCAAGACATTCTAAGAACGCACCACCGGCTGTTGATAAATGTGTAAAACTATTTTCTAATCCTGTATTTTTGATAGCAGCGATAGTATCTCCACCACCAACAATTGATATTAAAGACTTTCTTTTTGTATTTTCGCTAATTTTTTTGGCTATAGCTATTGTTCCTTTAGAAAAACTTTTATTTTCATAATAACCAGCTGGGCCATTCCAAAATACCGTATTCGAGTCATCAATTGTTTTGCTTATCAAATTTATAGTATTTTTTCCAATATCTAAAATTATATCTTCATTATTTAATTCATCTAAAGATTTATAAGTTGAGCTGCCATTAATATTATCTGAGGCATTACAATCGATTGGAATTATTAATTTGCAATTACTTTTAATTGCTAAACTATTTATTTTTTCAATAATATTTTCTACTCCAGCTTCAACAATTGATTTTCCAACATTTTTATTTTGATATTTAATAAAATTATTTGCCATTGCTCCAACGACTATGAGATTGTCTGAACTTTTAATTAAGTTAATCAGTACGTTTATTTTAGTAGATATTTTTGATCCTCCAATTATACAGCTTATTGGTTTTTTTTTATTTTTAATTAATAAATCAATTGAACTAATCTCTTTATTTAAAAGTGGTCCTCCATAACTATTTATAAATTTAGTAATTTTATGAATTGATGCTTGTTTTCTATGTGAGCAAGAAAAAGCTTCATTTACAAAAATATCACCTAATTTTGCTAAATTTTTTGCAAAATTTTCTTCATCTTCTTCTTCCTCTTTAAAAAAACGAATATTTTCAAATAACAATACTTCTCCTCCTTTTAAATTATTTGAAGTCTCAATAGCTTTCTGATCTATTTTTCCTTGATAAAAAAAAATTTTATTGATCAATTTATCTTTTAAATAATGAAATATAGGTTTCATTGATAATTCTGCAACTATTTTTCCTTTTGGCCTCCCAAGATGAGAAAGCAAAATTACTTTTGCATTATCCTTAACTAACTTGTTTAAAAAGGGTTCTATTACTTTAATTCTAGTATCGTCTTCAATTTTTGAATTTTTTATCGGAACGTTAAGATCCAATCTTACAATAATTCTTTTATTATCTACAGAAAGTTTATTTGAAAAAATTTTTAAATCAGACATTTAAATTTAATGAACTATTTTTTTAAAAGTTTTCTAGCTAATTGAATGACTTTTTCAGTATTAATATCAAAGTGATCGTATATTTGTTTGTAAGGAGCACTTTTACCAAAATTTTCAATACCTACATATTCCCCTTTATCCTTAACATACTTTGCCCATCCTTTCATACTTCCTGCTTCAATTACTATCCTTGAGCATGAATTAGTTTCTAAAATTTTTTCTTGATAATTTTTATCTTGAATATCAAAAAGTTCTTGGCAAGGCATTGACACCACTTTAGTATCTATATTTTCTTGCTTTAATATCTTCTGAGCCTCTAAGGCTATCTCAACTTCTGAGCCAGATGCTATAAGTATTAATTTGTAATCATGTGATGTTATGTTCAAATCGTAAGCACCTAAATTACATTTATTTTTTTCAGATAATTGCTTATTAACATAAGGAAGTTTTTGACGAGAAAGAGCTAGTGCACTAGGATTATTTTTACTTTTTAATGCAATTTCCCAACACTCAAGTGTTTCATTAATATCTGCCGGACGGAAAACATTTAAATTTGGTATTGCTCTAAGACCACTTAAGTGTTCAATAGGCTGATGGGTCGGACCATCCTCTCCAAGACCAATGGAGTCATGGGAAAAAATATATATTACCCTTAATCCCATTAGTGCCGATAATCTTATCGCTGGTTTACAATAATCAGAAAAAATTAAAAACGTTCCTCCATATGGAATCAAACCTCCATATAAAGCCAAGCCGTTCATAGTAGCTGCCATACCATGTTCTCTAACACCATAATGAATATAATTCCCATTGAAATTTTTTGATGAGATAATTTTAGAGTTATTGGTTTTAGTGTTATTCGAACCGCTTAAATCTGCGGATCCTCCAATCAACTCGGGTAAAAATTTAGAAATAACCTCAATAGCCGATGAGGAACATTGTCTCGTTGCCATATCTGGCTTTGCAGTAAAATACTTTGTTTTTTCTTCTTTAATAATTTTTTCAAGATTGTGAAGATTTGAATTATTAATCATTGACTCTAATTCAGACTTAATTTTTGGATTTTTTTTGTTGAGAACTTCATTCCATTTTTTTTCAATAGACTTACCTTTTTTTCCTATTTCTCTCCAAGCCTCAAGAATTTGACTAGGAATTGTGAAGGGTGGACTTGTCCATTTTAGTTTTTTTCTAACTAGATTAATTTCCTCCTCACCTAATGGAGAACCATGAGAAGAAGCTTTTCCAGATTTATTTGGCGAACCATAACCGATGATTGTTTTGCAGGATATAATTGTTGGTTTTTTTGATTTTGAGGCTTTATTAATTGCTTTTGATATTTGTTTTTCATTATGACCATTAATTTCTTGAAAGTTCCAACCGTATCCTTCAAATCTTTTTTTAAAGTTATCTGAAACACTTAAAGCTGTGGAGCCATCTATTGATATTTTGTTATTATCAAAAAATACAATTAAATTTCGTAGTTTAAGATGACCAGCTAAACTCATTGCTTCATGACTTATACCCTCCATCAAATCTCCGTCGCTCGCAATTACATAAGTTTTATGATTTATTAAATCAGATCCAAATTTTTTTTTGAAGATTTCTTCCCCAATAGCCATTCCAACAGAATTTCCAAGTCCTTGACCAAGTGGACCTGTAGTAGTTTCAATGCCCGAATTTTCAATGTACTCAGGATGACCAGCGCAAATTGAGTTTAATTGTCTAAAGTTTTTTATGTCGTCAATTAAAACACTTCTGTATCCGGTTAAGTAAAGTAGAGAATATAAAAGCATAGAACCATGACCAGCGGATAAGATAAACCTGTCTCTATTAATCCAATTTGGATTCTCAGGATTAAACCTGAGGTGGTATTTAAATAAAACAGTTGCTACATCTGCCATACCCATCGGCATCCCTGGATGTCCTGAATTTGCCTTTTGCACAGCATCGATTGAGAGGAATCGTATCGCGTTTGCTAATTGATTTAATTTTATGTTCACTATTAGATTACCTATATAGACTTAAAGTCTCTATATCAATATTATGGTATAAAAATTAGATGAGCAATTTAGAAACCAAAGAAACAAATTTAAATAAACTTATTGATAAATTAAGCAATTTGTCTGGCACTTATTCACAGTCCACAAGTGAGAGTGAAAGAATAAAAAAAGAAAGACAACAATTAGAAGGTGAAAAGAAAGAGTTAGAAAATAAAAATCAGGAATTAATCAGAGAGCATAAATATTTAAAAAGTAAATTGATGAAATTGCAAGAGGAAGTTAATAAAAAGTCAGAACTTGAAGAAAAATTTAATCAAGACATTGACGAGTTAAGTCAAGAAACAGAAAATTTAGTAGAAGAGATAGAAAAATGGCAAACATAAATGTTAAATTTAACAACAAAGACTACTTGTTGTCTTGTGACGACGGACAGGAAGAGTCATTAAAAAAACTCACACTATTCTTAGATAAAAAATATACAGAGTTGAAAGATAAGTTAGGTAATATCGGTGAAAATAAACTTTTATTAATAACCTCTATTCAGATTATTGATGAATATTTTGAGTTAAAAGAAAAGGTTAATTTACAAAAAAACAAACTTGATGATCTTTCAAAAAAGTTTCTTGAACTCAAATCTTTAGCTATTAAGTACAGAGATAATAAGGAAGATGAAATAGGAAAATTAAATACTGAAATTGATAATTTCAAAAAAATGGTTGAGGAAAGCAATAGTTTATACGAGTCTATGCTCGATAGAACAACTAAATCACTAGAAAAAATAATTGAAAAAGCTGAATCTAAATCTCAAATTCAGTAAATGTTGAATAAAGAAAAAATTAGAAAAAAATTTTTAAAAATAAGAAAAAA
>Ga0114933_10005085_pt1 | contig 12063 bp, 10 predicted proteins | sample 4SBtaG_FD_89691 | JGI IMG/M metagenome (GOLD analysis project Ga0114933, IMG submission 89691) | Deep subsurface microbial communities from Kolumbo volcano to uncover new lineages of life (NeLLi) - 4SBTROV12_W25 metaG | ecosystem: Environmental > Aquatic > Marine > Volcanic | place: Kolumbo...
GAACTTTGTGAGATCCTGGAACAAGCCATGCATTCACAGAGTTAGATTTTTTTCTACCTTTTATTAGACTTGCAAAAGTTCTAAAGTCTTCTATTCTACCATTTGTACAACTACCCAAAAAAACATAATCTATTTTTTTACCAATCATTTTATCACCTTCATTAAATTCCATATAATCAAGGGCTTTTTGATAAGATGATTTAGATTCAGACTTTTTAGCTTTTGGGATTGATTTTGAAATTGGGATTGCCATTCCAGGATTAGTTCCATATGTTATCATAGGTTCAATTTCTTCTCCGTTAAAATTGTATTCTTTATCAAATATTCCGTCTTCATCAGTTTTTAAAGTTGACCAATATTTTATTGCTTTATTCCATTCACTGTTTTTTGGCGCGTATTCTCTGCCTTTAATATATTCCAATGTCTTTTCATCTGGAGCAATCATTCCTCCTCTAGCTCCCATCTCTATACTTAAATTACATACTGTCATTCTGCCCTCCATTGACATATTTTCGAATACACTTCCAGCATATTCAACAAAATATCCTGTTGCACCTGATGAAGAAAGCTTCGAAATAATATATATGGCAACATCTTTTGGTGTTACATTTGGGTTAAGCTCTCCATTAACATTAATTCTCATCTTCATTGGTTTTTGTTGCATGATAGTTTGACATGCAAGAACCATCTCAACCTCTGAAGTTCCAATACCAAAAGCAATAGCTCCAAAAGCGCCATGAGTAGATGTATGTGAATCTCCACAGACAATTGTAAGGCCAGGTTGAGTAATTCCATTTTCTGGTCCAATAACGTGAACAATTCCATTCTTCTTATGGCCAAGCCCCCAAAAATCGATACCATGTTCATTGCAGTTTTTTTCTAGAGTCTTTACTTGCATTGCTGATAATCTATCTTTAATTGGTAGGTGTTGATTTGTTGTAGGGGTGTTGTGATCAGCTGTTGCAAAAGTTCTTTTAGGATACATAACTTTTAAATTCCTATTTTTAAGACCTACAAATGCAACAGGACTGGTTACTTCATGGATGAAGTGTTTATCTATAAATAATACATCTGGGCCATCATCAATTTTCTCAATTACATGAGAGTCCCATACTTTATCAAAGAGTGTTTTACCCATATTTAATATTTTTTTTCTCAAGCATTATTGGAAAATCTGAATCAGTTACTTCTTTTTTCCCATCGGCAACTACTAAAAATTCATTGTAAACATCATCTAGTTCTTTTTTTGTAAGATTAACTCCAAACTCTTTCATTCTAAAAGCAAGAGCAGCTCTACCACTTCTTGCAGTTAAAACAATTGAAGATTTATCTACACCTACATCTAATGGGTCTATTATTTCATATGTTTCTCTTTTCTTTATAACACCATCTTGATGAATTCCAGAGCTATGAGCAAAAGCATTTGATCCAACTATTGCTTTATTAGGCTGAACAGGCATTCCCATCAATTCCGATACCTTCTGGCTTGTTTCATTCAAAAGTTTAGAATTTATATTTGTATCCAGTTTTAAGTTAGAGTGCTGTCTTAGAATCATTACAACCTCCTCAAGAGAAGTATTACCAGCTCGTTCTCCAATACCATTAATTGTACATTCAATTTGTCTAGCTCCATTTAACACTCCATAAATTGAATTAGCTGTTGCTAGTCCCAAATCATTATGACAGTGACATGAAATTGTAACTTTATCAATGCCTTTAACATTCTCAACTAAATATTTTATTTTTTCGCCGTATTCATTTGGAAGACAATAACCAGTAGTATCAGGAATATTAAGAACGGTTGCACCTGATTTAATAACTTCTTCACATACCTTAGCAAGAAAATCATTTTCTGTTCTACCAGCATCTTCTGCATAGAATTCAATATCCTCAACATATTTTTTAGCATGAGAAACTGCTCTTTTAGCAAGATCAATGATTGAAACTTTATTTGAATTAAATTTATGTTTAATATGTATTTCAGATGTTCCAATTCCAGTATGAATTCTAGGTTTTTTTGCATTTTTGAGTGATTCAGCTGCAACATCAATGTCTTTTTCATTAGCACGACTTAATGCACAAACAGATGCATTCTTTATAATTTTTGAAATTTCAACTACCGATTTAAAATCACCTGGACTAGAAACAGGAAAACCAGCCTCAATAATATCTACCCCAAGTATATCAATTTTTTCAGCTAAAATTAATTTACTTTTGGTGTCCAGCTTGCACCCTGGTACTTGTTCTCCGTCTCTTAAGGTTGTGTCAAATATTTTGACCTGATTTTTCATTACACACTAAATTATTACTTATAATGGTGATACTTAAAAAAAAGTATATTAATTTTACAATGTTCTTAACTTAATATTTAATCTTAAACAATTGATAATTAAGATTTTAATAAAATATATATACAATGACTAATCAGTTGAAAGATAATTTATTTGTACTTATTAAATCCTTGACAAAGTCTGAAAAGAGACAATTCAAACTATATGTTGGTAGAATGGATTCAAATGAAGACTCTAAATTTTTAAAGTTATTTAACCTTTTAGATAAAATGGAGTTTTACAGTGAAGATTTAATTTTAAAGAATAAGATTGTATCAAAGCTTCAACTTTCAAATTTGAAAGCTCATCTATATAAGCAGATTTTAATTAGTTTAAGATTAAACCCTCAACATAAAAACGTAAAACTTCATATTAGGGGTCAAATAGATTTTGCAACTATTTTATACCAAAAAGGATTATATAAACAAAGTCTGAAAATCCTTGACAAGGCTAAATCTTTTGCTTTAAAATATGACGAAAATGCATCTGCATACGAAATAGTTGAATTTGAAAAATTAATTGAATCCCTATATGTTACAAGGAGTTTAAGTAACAGAACAAATGAGCTAGTCTCTCAGACGAATCACCTACGTGAACAAAATGAAGTTTATAGTAACTTATCAAATATTTCTTTACAGCTTTATGAAAAACTTATAAAAGCTGGTTATGCAAAGAGTGATGTTGAATCGAAAGAAATAAAAAAGTTTTTCAAACAAAAAATTAGAAGCTTTAGATTAGATGAATTAGGCTTTAGAGAGACTCTTATATATTATCAAATATGGGTTTGGTACAGCCTTCTAATTCAAGACTTTTTATCTAGCTATAAATATGCATCAAAATGGATAGATACGTTTAATAAATCACCTGAGATGATAGCCATACATCCTGTTTTTTATCTAAAAGGCTATAACTTCCTCCTTGAGGCACTTGCATTAATTAAATACCCATCTAAATTTAAAAATAGATTAAATGACCTAATCAACGTTGTAGAAGATAAATCATTCCCTAGAAATCAGAATTTAAATGCTTTGATATTTATTTATAAGTATAATAACCTTTTTAATCTTCATGTCTTAGAGGGAGATTTTAAAGAATCTATAAAAATTATACCTAGAGTTCTTGAAGGGATTGAGGAAAATAAAAATTTTATTGATCATCATCACATAATGCTTTTATATTTTAAAATTGCATGTATGTATTTTACAGTTAACGACTATGATAATTGTATAAAATATGTAAATATGATTATGAAAAATAAAAATATTAAGATGAGGGAAGATCTTCAGTGCTTTACAAGAGTTTTAAATTTGATTGCTCACTGGGAGGCTGGTTACGATTATTATCTTGATAAGATAATAAGGGAAACATATAACTACCTTGACAAAATGAATGATCTTCATGAAGTACAAAAAACAATACTTAAATATTTAAATGGATTAGAAAATATTTATCCAGGAGAAATTAAAGGATTTTTAAGAAACCTCCATTCGGAGTTAAAAAAGTTTGAGGATGATCCTTATGAAAAAAGAGCTTTTTTATATTTAGATATAATATCCTGGCTTGAGAGTAAAATAAATAATAAGCCTGTTGCACTTATAATTAAAGAAAAGGCTTTACTTATAAATCGGAAGGAGAGGCATACCACAGCCCTGATTTAGGTGGTTCAGCTTTAATATTAATTTCTTCTTTAGTCACAGGATGTGTAAAATAAATTTCTCTTGAGTGAAGATAAATCCCACCATCTTTATTTGACCTTTTTGAACCGTATTTTAAATCCCCTAATATTGGAAAACCAATCTCAGAGAAACTACATCTTATTTGATGATGTCTACCTGTTATTAGATCTACTTCAATTTTGGAATATTTATCTAGTATTTCAATTTTTCTATAATTTAATAGTCCGTGCTTAGAATTATATATCTCTTCTTTAGAGTAAAAAGATTTATTTATTTTTTTATTTTTTTTAAACCATCCTTCTAGCTTACCCTCATTAGATTTGAATTTATTAGATACAAATAGCCAATAAAGCTTTCTAATTTGTCTATTTTTTAGTTTCTCATTCATTCTAGATAATGCTTTACTTGTCTTTGCGAATATTACTATACCAGATGTTGGTCTATCAATTCTATTAACAAGACCGAGAAATACATTTCCTTTTTTATTGTATTTATTTTTAATATATTTTTTTACAATTTCAAGAAGAGGAATATCTCCAGTAATATCACCTTGAACAAGTACTCCAGCTTTTTTGTTGATGATTATTAAATGGTTATCCTCAAAGAGTATTTCAGATTCTTTTAGTTTCAAATCAGTACTGCTCTTCTTTATTAGGAAAGTCTCCACTTTTAATATCAGTGGAGTATTTTTTTACAGCTTCACAAATTAACGTGTTCATATCAAGATATCTTCTTAAGAACCTTGGACTAAAGTCTTTATTCATACCAAGCATATCTTGTAATACAAGAACCTGACCATCTACATCACTTCCTGCTCCAATTCCAATAATTGGAACTGTTAATTTTGAATAAACTTTTTTTGAGAGTGTATTTGGTATTTTTTCTAATAGAACAGAGAAGCAGCCAATCTCTTCAAGTAATAATGCATCATTTAATAATGTATCTGCTTCTTGCTTATTTTTTGCTCTAACTTCATATGTTCCAAACTTATATATAGATTGAGGAGTTAAGCCTAAATGACCCATTACAGGAATTCCAGCTTGGATAATCCTTTCTATTGAGTCTTTAGCTTGATATCCTCCCTCTAATTTAACAGCGTGAGCTCCAGACTCTTTCATTATTCTGATTGCTGATTTTAATGCTTCTTGAGAATCTGACTGATAAGTACCAAAAGGGAGGTCGACAACTACTAAAGCTCTTTTCACAGCTCTTATTACAGAACTTGCATGATAAATCATTTGATCTAAAGTTATAGGAAGCGTAGTCTCATGGCCTGCCATTACATTTGATGCAGAATCTCCAACTAAAATAATATCTATCCCAGCCTCATCAATAATTTTTGCGAAACTAAAATCATAGGCAGTAAGCATGGATATCTTTTCACCTTTGCTCTTCATCTGCTCAAGCACTTTAATTGTTACCCTACTTGGATTAATTTCCTTTGTCATTAATTAGTTTTTAGCAAAAATAGTGTAAATAAAGTTATTAGTAATATGACATAATGTCACATAATTTAAATTGGCATAAAGGTTGTCATTTATAAGTAAAATTAAAATTATGAGTAAAATAATAGGAATAGATTTAGGAACAACAAATTCATGTGTCTCTGTTATGGAGGGAAGTGAACCTGTAGTAATACCTAACGCTGAGGGAAAAAGAACTACACCATCTGTAATTGCTTTTGTTGAAGACGGTGAAATTAAAGTAGGGGATCCTGCTAAAAGACAAGCTGTTACAAACCCTGAAAAAACTATTGCTTCTGTAAAGAGGTTTATGGGTAATAAATACAGTGAATCATCTAATGACGTTAAAACAGTTGCCTACAAAGTAGTCAAAGGAGACAATGATACACCAAGAGTAGATATTGATGGAAGATTATATACTCCTCAAGAATTATCAGCTATGGTTCTTCAGAAAATGAAGAAAACTGCTGAGGATTATCTTGGCCAAACTGTAACAGAAGCTGTAGTTACAGTACCTGCATATTTTAATGATTCACAAAGACAGGCTACGAAAGAGGCAGGTGAAATTTCTGGTCTTAAAGTTCAAAGAATAATTAATGAGCCAACTGCTGCAGCATTAGCCTATGGAATGGATAAAGGGGGTAAGGATAAAAAAATTGCTGTTTACGATTTAGGTGGTGGAACATTTGATATTTCAATTCTAGAGCTTGGTGATGGAGTATTTGAGGTTCTTTCTACTAATGGTGATACTCATCTTGGTGGTGATGACTTTGATCAAGTAATTATTGACTTTTTAGCTGAAGAATTTAAAAAGAACGAGCAAATTGATTTAAGAGAAGATTCAATGGCTCTTCAAAGATTGAAAGAAGCTGCTGAGAAAGCTAAAATTGAGCTATCATCATCAGCTCAGACTGAAATAAACCTTCCGTATGTAACTGCTACATCATCAGGACCTAAGCATTTAGTTACTACTCTAACAAGGGCTAAATTTGAGCAGTTATCGGATAATCTAGTAAAAAGATCAATGGAACCTGTTAAGAAAGCTCTTAAGGATGCAGGTTTAACAAAAAAAGATATAGATGAGGTAATTTTAGTTGGAGGTTCGACCAGAATACCAGTTATTCAAAAAGAAGTTGAAGCTTTATTTGGAAAGAAGCCATCAAAAGGTGTGAATCCTGATGAAGTTGTTGCAGTAGGAGCTGCTATTCAGGGAGGTGTACTTTCTGGTGATGTTGAGGATGTATTACTTTTAGATGTTACACCTTTATCACTTGGAATTGAAACAATGGGTAATGTCATGACAAAATTAATAGAGTCAAATACTACAATCCCAACTAAAAAATCTCAAGTTTTTTCAACTGCGGCTGATAATCAACCTTCTGTAGAAATTCATGTTTTACAAGGAGAAAGACCAATGGCAAAGGATAATAAGACTATTGGGCGTTTTCACTTAGATGGTATTCCTCCATCTCCAAGAGGTGTTCCACAAATTGAAGTAACTTTTGATATTGATGCAAATGGAATTATTAATGTAAGTGCTCTTGATAAAGCAACTAACAAATCACAAGACATAAGAATTGAGGCATCTTCAGGGTTAACAGAGGAAGAAATTGAAAAAATGAAGAAGGATGCTGAAGCTAATGCAGATGCTGATAAAAAAGTAAAAGAAGAAGTCGATAAGCTTAACAGTGCTGATCAAATGATTTTTCAAACAGAGAAACAACTTAAAGAGTTTGGAGATAAATTATCTGATGATAAAAAGAAACCTATAGAATCTTCATTAGAAGATCTTAAAAAGGCACATGAATCAAAGGATCTTGATAAAATAGACGAGGCTCTAAACACCATTAATGAAGCATGGAAGAATGCTTCAGAAGAAATGTACAAAGCTCAAGCAGATGGTTCTGCACAACCAGGTGCTGAAAACCCAACCGCAGAATCTAAAAAAGATTCAAAAGATGATGTTCAAGATGTTGACTTTGAGGAAGTTAAAGAAGATTAATTTTGTTTGACAAAAATTATATTCTTAATGAAGCTAATAAACGATGCGAAGGTACCCTAGTTTCTACTCTTGGTATTATTTTTACAGATGTTGGTGAACATTTTTTAGAAGCTAAAATGGAAGTAACGCCAGCTCATCATCAACCTGCTGGTGTCCTTCATGGTGGGGCCACTGCAGCATTAGCAGAAACTGTTGGGAGCTCTGCAGCTGCTATTTTTTCAAAAAAAGAAAACCAAATACTTCGAGGAGTTGAATTATCAATAAATCATGTTAGGGGGATCAGTGAAGGTTTTATCTATGCAAAAGCTATTCCAATTCACATGGGTAGGACAATGCAACTCTGGAAAATATCAATAATTGATGAAAATAAAAGAGATATTTCTTTTGCGAAGCTAACTACTCTTACCATTGATAAATAATACATAAAAAAATTTTTTTTTAGACTCTCAGGATGTACATTTGAGCATTCAAAAAAAAAATATGAAAAGTGTTATTATTTGTGATATGGAAGGTTTGATTACAAACATGAATGAAGGAGCTGAAAAAGTCTTTGGGTACCCTTCCAATGAGTTAGTTGGCATTAAAAGAGTGTCAATTTTTTCTCCAGGAGAAATTGTTCTTCAAAATGTTCTTGGCTGGTTAAAAGATGCTAACGAAACAGGTGAGCACATAACCAAAACTAATTTTATTAGAAAAGATGGTTCAAAATTTGCTGCAAAGATTAAGATTACTCCAAATTTTGCAGATGGTAAGGATAATCCTCAAACAGGATATTGTGGCATTACAGAAGTAATTGAAGAAGAAGTTAATATCAAAATTAATTGGGTTACAAAAATTATTAAAGGTGTAGCAATAACTAGAGTAGGGTTTGCTTCAGCTTCATTATTTCCTGTATTTTCAGTTGGATGTTATTATGCAGGAATTGGAGATAGCCTATTTAGTCCAATTTCGTTGACTCTAACAACATTCGGAATTTTATTTTTTCACTTATTTTCGAATCTTTATAATGACTATTTTGATGTAACACATGGAACTGATGAGGCTAACACGGAATACTTTAATGCTGGAATGGATTCAACAATACTTCAGGGGGCACAATTATCCGGGGGTAGTAGAGCTGTAGAATTAGGTTTAATTACTTTAAAGGGCACGAAAAGTCTTGCTAACATTATGTTTATTCTAGGTCTTGCAACTGCAGCAGGAATTTTATACATGAGTTTCTTAAACACTGGATCTACAATCAATGCATATTACTCAGCTATCATTGCTTTAATAGGTGTTTTAATTGGGTTTTTCTACACTGCTAAACCGATAAGGTTATCTTCAAGATATGGTCTTGGAGAACTTTCAATTTTTCTATCATTTGGCCCATTATTGACATTAGGTACAGGTTTTGCTATTGCAAATGAAACAATCCTCTTATATTCAAATGAATTTTATAATTTGCTTCTTCTTGGTGTTCCAATAGGACTTTTAACTACAAACATCCTATTTATCAATCAATATCCTGATCATGCTTCAGATAAAAAAGTTGGTAAAAATCATTTAGTAGTCCTTCTAGGGAAAAAAGCCTCAAGGTGGATATATGCACTTAATCTAATATTAGCATTAGGTTCTTTATATTTTATTGCAGAGAGTATCCTGACCGGTACTAAGCAAATGTTATTCATTTATGTGCTCATTCCAATTACAATGTTCTATTCATATTTCTTGCTATCAGGATTATTCAAATACTATAATAGTAGAAAACTTATAAAATATAACATTCATACAATCTATTTCCACATGTTTTTTTCATTCATATATATGTTAATTTTAGCTAATTTTCAGTAAATGTTTTTGTGGGATAAATCATACAATTTAAAGGGGTTCTGGTATTATGTACTAGGTTCATTCATTTTAATTTTATTTAGTACAATTGGACAAATCCCGCTTTTATTTTTTATTGATTATGATTTAGTAGGTTTAGATACAACTTCTGTTGACCTGTTAAATACAATACCCTCTAACCTTAGGTTGTTTTTAATCATGATAAGTTTTGTAGCAGTCCTTCCTGCTATATGGCTTGTTGTTAGGAAACTTCATGATCTTCCGATAATGTCAATTCTATCTGGTAGAAAAAGTATTGACTATAAAAGGATTCTTTTCTCATTCTGTTTATGGGGTTCTATAGTCTCCTTGATGGTTATTGCAGGATACTTTATTTCTCCTGATAATTATGAAATAAATTTTAAATTAAAGGAGTTTTTAATCTTATTAATTATTGCAGTCTGTTTGATCCCAATTCAGACTAGTGTTGAAGAAATTGTATTTAGGGGTTACTTAATGCAGGGCTTTGGTTATTGGTTTAACAGTAAATTTATGGCTTTATTTATGTCATGTACAGTTTTTGGCCTTCTACACATTGCTAATCCTGAAGTTACTCAGCTCGGAAATGGTTTTATATTTGTTTATTTAATTAGTTCATTTATACTAGGAATTACTGTCCTAATGGATGATGGCCTTGAACTTGTCTTAGGTTTCCATGCTGCAAATAATCTTTTTATTGCATTGCTCTTAACATCTGATTGGACAGCTTTACAAACTGAATCAGTGCTTAAAGATATATCTGATCCAACATTTGGAATATATGAGATGTTAATTGGAGCAATTCTTTATCCAGCTGTACTCTATATTTTTGCTAAAAAGTATTCATGGACTAATTGGAAAGAGAAGTTACTCTCAAGAGTTAGATAATATATACTCCATTTTGATATCACTTCTTTTATATGGAGCATCAGGATTATCTATCTTTTTAAAACCAAATTTATTATAAAGATGTATGGAGTTTTCTAGTACGGTATTTGAATATAGTATAACAGATTTATATTCATTATTTTTTGCAAAATCAATAGTATATTGAATTAGTTGATGTCCAATACCATTACCTCTAAGCTCTTTTTTAACAGCCATTTTATTTAATTCGTAAATTCTTTCTTCTCTTGGAATTAAAGCCATTGTGCCAACAACTTCTGATTTAAAAATTGCAAAAAATATATAGCCACCTTTATCTATGATTTCTTCCTTACAATTTTTTAAAACCTTCTCATCATATTCTTCAACATAAAAATATTCATTAAGCCAATCATAATTAAGATCATAGAAGTAATGAGAATATTTATCTTGAAATGGAACTATTTCAACCTTCATTGTTTATCATTCTATTTGGATTGACATATTCATCAAATTCTTTTTCTGATAAATAATTTAAAGTTAACGCTGCCTCTTTTAATGTAATATCTTCTTTGTACGCTTTATTGGCAATATCTGCAGCCTTGTAATAGCCAATTTTTGAATTAAGAGCTGTTACTAACATCAATGAATCATCAAGAAATTTCTTAATTCTTTTATTGTTAGGCTTTAGACCACTAATACAGTTGACGGCAAAACTTAACGATGCATCTCCAAGTATCTTTGAAGATTCGATTATATTATATGCAAAAAGTGGTTTAAATACATTTAACTCAAAGTGTCCATTAGCTCCAGCAAAACTTACTGCTACATCATTTCCAAATATCTGAGCACATACCATTGAGATTGCTTCACACTGAGTTGGGTTAACTTTACCTGGCATAATTGAACTCCCTGGTTCATTAGCTGGAAGGATGAGTTCACCAATACCTGATCTAGGACCAGATCCCATAAGTCTTATATCATTTGAAATCTTATAAATTGATGCAGCTAAAGTTTTTAAAGCACCATGAACTTCTACTATACAATCATGAGAAGCAATTCCCTCAAATTTATTTGGAGATTCTTTAAACGAAAGGCCTGAATTTTTTGAAATATGTTCAATGACTTTTTTCGAATATCCTTTTGGAGAATTCAGTCCAGTTCCAACTGCAGTTCCTCCAAGTGGAAGTTCACTTAGATGATCAAGAGAGTTTTGCAATGATTTAATCCCATGATCAATTTGAGATACATACCCAGAAAATTCCTGACCTAGAGTTATGGGAGTTGCATCCATTAAATGAGTTCTACCAATCTTTACTATATCTTTAAATTCTTTGGATTTTTTATCTAGGCTATCTCTAAGATTTTTAATATTTGGAATGGTACTTTCGGTAATGATTTTCATAGCAGCAATATTAATTGCTGTTGGGAAAGTATCATTTGAAGACTGAGAAAGGTTAACATCATCATTTGGAGATAATGTTTTATCAGATTTACCAAGTTCTTTACCTTCAATTATGTGTGCTCGATTTGAAATAACTTCATTCACATTCATATTAGTTTGCGTACCAGATCCAGTCTGCCATATTACTAGTGGAAACTGATTATTATGCTTATTATCTAATATTTCGTCACAAACACTCATAATAAGCTCACACTTATCTTTTGATAAAGCCCCTAGACTATAATTTGTTTGAGCTGCAGATTTCTTTAAAATTGAATATGCATGAATAATTTCAATTGGCATTGAAGATGGGTTGCCAATTTTAAAATTATTTCTAGATCTTTCGGTTTGAGCTCCCCAGAGAGAGTTTTGTGGAACTTTTACTTCTCCTAATGTATCTTTTTCAATTCTATAGTCCTTCATCTTTGTAATTTAC
>Ga0114933_10005087_pt1 | contig 12057 bp, 12 predicted proteins | sample 4SBtaG_FD_89691 | JGI IMG/M metagenome (GOLD analysis project Ga0114933, IMG submission 89691) | Deep subsurface microbial communities from Kolumbo volcano to uncover new lineages of life (NeLLi) - 4SBTROV12_W25 metaG | ecosystem: Environmental > Aquatic > Marine > Volcanic | place: Kolumbo...
AGAAATAATTGAAGATTTGTCAATTTGGGAATCACATCCAAAATGGTTGGTAAATAAGTGGACCAAAGAATTAGGTCTTGAAGGAGTAAAGAAACGTTGTGAAAGTAATAACCAAATCCCTGAAGTCGTTCTAAGAGTTAATCCTAATTGGGGAAAAATAGAAGATTTGTCAGATAGGCTAGTATCTATGGGTCATAAATTGACTTTGGGAAAATTCGATCCGGATTGCTTACATTTAGATATTTCTAATATTAAAAATATTTCTTTGACTGATAATGATTTGTATCAACAAGGAGCTTTTTGGGTACAGGATGAAGCGTCGAGTTTAGTGGTTCGTTACGCAAATCCTAAATTGGGTGATATCGTTTGGGATAGTTGTGCAGCACCTGGAGGAAAGACGATAGGATTGAGTTTATCGTTAGGTAAAAATGGAAATATTTTATCTTCAGATTTTTCTGTTAGTAGGATTAATAGAATAAGTACAAATTGTAATAGAATGAATATTAAAGTTAATATTTTTGCTTCAGATGTGTTGGATGAATTATTTCATAATGTTTTTGATCTCGTTTTACTAGATGCCCCATGTTCATCTTTAGGGGTATTAAGAAGACATCCGGATACAAGATGGCGTTTAAGAAAGAATAATTTAACCGATTTTTCGTCACGTCAAAAACTTTTACTTAATGCAGCTTCTAAAGCAGTACGTCCGGGTGGCATTCTTGTATATTCAGTTTGTAGTAATGAACCAGAAGAAACGAATTGTGTAGTATCTTCATTTACATCTGATGAATTTTTTGTAAATGTAGATGAATCTAGTATGCCCAAAAATGCAATAGATTTTATTCAACCTGACGGTTCTTTGCAGATAAAACCTGAAGATGGCAATATTGATGGTTTTTATGCTATGAGGTGGGAAAGAAAAAAATGATGACACTTGAAATTAAGATAGTTTTAAAATATTTCTTATGTTTTATCTTAATAATTCTTACGATCATGGTGGGGGGTGTTTTTGGACTTTATCTTTTTAGAACTGGTGGGTCAGTTTATCTTCCAAATGTAGTGAGTATGGATGTAGGAAGAGTTTTAGAGAAGTATGGGAGACTGGATATACCGGTGACAGTTAAAAAGCATTTATTTAGCGACTCTATTCCTAGGAATCACGTCATAGAACAAATACCTACTGGCGGAAGGAGAATTAGGAAAGGTAGAAATGTAGGTTTGATAATCAGTTTGGGATCTCGTGATGTAGAGGTTCCAAAGGTTGTTGGCGAGAATATTCATAGGGCTGAAACGTTAGTTCGACTTAACGGATTGCGAGTAAAGTTTTCACCAAGGCTTTATAATTCTGAAGTTCCTTTTTCTCAAGTAATGGGGATATGGCCTAGCCCTAAAACTAAGATTAGAAGAGGGAAAGGTGTTGTCTTAATCGTAAGTCAAGGTCCAAGAGAAAGAGCTTACTCTATGCCAAAAATAGTCGGAAAATCTGTTATTTCTGGATTAGATATTGTGCGTAAGTTGGGCTTAACAGTTGGAAGAGTAAAATATGTAGATACAAAGGGTATTCCAAGGGGTTATATAATATCCCAGGTTCCTTTGTCTGGAAAGAAGGTTGTAGCGGGTCATAGTGTCCATGTTAAAGTAGCTAGAGGTTTAGATCAAATTGCAGGAAATTTCAGTATTTTAAAATATACGGTACCCTCAGGAGCCTTTGAACGTAGAATCCGAATTGTTTTATTAAAAAATGGTAAAGAAAAAGAAATATTTTCAAAAAAAGTTAGAGTCGGAGAGAAAGTTCATACCTTGATACCTTCTACGGGATATACTAGAGTCAAAATCTTTTTAGATAATGAGCTTGTTGAAGAGCAAGATCATTAATGGGAGAAAAAATGTCCAATCAAGATTTGATTCGAGGAAAAATAAAGATTGCTCCTTCAGTACTAGCGTGTAATTTTGAAAGTCTAAAAGATGAACTTCTTTTAGTTGAAAAATCTGGTGCTGATTGGCTCCATTTGGATGTTATGGATGGTCATTTTGTGCCAAATATTTCATTTGGACCTCAATTCGTAAGTACTGCCAGAAAATGTTGTGTAGATATAGTATTAGATGTGCATTTAATGATTTCTCATCCAGAAAAGATGATTGATGAATTTGTGGATGCAGGTGCAGATATCATAACTTTCCACATTGAAACTGTTTCGAATTTTCAAGAAACGGTTGAGAAGATTAAATCTATGGGCGTATTGGTCGGGATAAGTTTAAATCCTGAAACTCCATTAGAAGCTATAAATGGAATTTTAGATCAAGTAGATATTGTTCTTCTAATGAGTGTGAATCCAGGTTTTGGTGGTCAGTCTTTTATTCCATCTTCCATAAATAAAATAAAAAAACTTCATTCTTATATTGAAGAAAAAAAACTCAATACTCTTTTAGAGGTTGATGGAGGAGTAAATATTGAAAATGCAAAAGAGATAAGAGAGTCTGGAGCAGATGTTTTAGTCGCAGGCACAGCTATTTTTCGTTCCGAGAATTATACCAAAACTATCAGTTTGCTTAGAGGATAACTTAAATGAATACTTTTCTGATAATTGACAGAATACTTATTATTACTCTATAAAACATGTTTTTGTAATTTGGAGGTAATTTGAGTGTTTGAATCATTAACTAATCGCTTGTCTGGTATTTTTACTAATCTTCGTCAAAAAGGCCTGTTGAGTGAAGAAAATATTGATATTGTCTTACGAGAGATCCGTATGGCTTTTCTCGAAGCAGATGTTAATTTCAACGTTGCAAAAAAATTTATTGGAAAAGTTCGAGAGAAATTAATAGGTGTAAGTAAAGCAGCTCATTTAGATCCTTCACAGCAAGTCATAAAAGTCGTAAAAGAAGAACTAATAGACTTGATGGGGGTCAAATCGATTCCGTTTAAAAGAGTTGAATTTGGACCTAGTATATTATTATTAGTTGGGTTGCAAGGTTCTGGAAAAACTACTACTGCTGGAAAAATTGCTCGTAGTTTTAAAGATAAGGGAATGAGAGTTTTGTTAGTCCCTGCAGATCTTACTAGACCTGCTGCTACGAAACAATTAGAAGTATTGTCTAAACAGGCAGAAGTGGATTTTTTTGATCCAGTTGATTATAAAAGTCCTGTACCACTAGTTAAAAATGCAATAGAAGATGCAAAATCAGGACATTATGATTATTGTATAATTGATAGTTCAGGAAGATTAAGTGATGATGATAATCTGATGAAAGAATTACAAGAAATCCATGAAGTTTCAAAACCTGATGAATCTATCCTTGTTGTTGATTCTATGGCAGGACAGGATGCAGTTTCAGTTGGAGAATCATTTTCAGAAAGGATTGAACTCACAGGAGTGATATTCACAAAATTTGACGGTGATACTAGAGGAGGAGCTGTTCTTTCTATTCGGTCTGTTACAGACCTGCCAGTAAGATTTGTTGGTGTTGGTGAGAAGATTGCGGATTTAGAGGAATTCGATCCGGAAAGAATGACTTCTCGTATTTTGGGAATGGGAGATGTACTTTCCTTAATTGAAAAAGCAGAAGCGTCGATACCGATAGAAAATGTTGAGATGGTTTCTGATAATACTTTTGATTTAGAAATTATGAAAGAACAATTGATGCAAATGAAGAAAGTAGGTTCTATAAATGATATGCTTTCATCTTTGCCGGGTGTTCCAACAAAAATAAAAGATGCAAATTTTGATGAAAAGCAAATTTTTAGAAATATTGCTATAATAGAATCTATGACAACTAAAGAAAAAAAATTTCCTGAGATAATTAAAGGAAGTAGACGTAAAAGAATTGCAAATGGAAGTGGGGTACTTGTGCAAGATGTGAATCGCCTGTTAAAACAGTTTATACAGACGAAAAAAATAATGGGCAAATTTTCTAAAACTAAAAATAAAGATAAACTTGGCTTTGTTAATAAGATGTTTAAATCCTAAGGAGATTACATTTGGCTGTTAAAATCAGACTTGCAAGACGTGGGAAGAAAAAAGATCCTCGCTATAGAGTAGTAGTGCAGGATGAACGTATGCCTAGAGATGGTCGTTTTATTGAATGGATTGGTCGTTATGATCCGATGCAAGATCCCCCGTTGATCGACATTGACGAGGAGAAAGCAAAGAACTGGTTGGATAAGGGTGCAAAACCTACGGTAACAGTAAGAAGCATACTTAAGAAAAAAGGTATTGATTTATAGTCACTCAATGACCAAAAAGAAAGATAAAATAGAAGTTGGGGTTATAATAAAACCACACGGATACAAGGGTTTGGTTAAGTTTAAGCCGTGGTTGGATCATTTCGATGATTATTCGCATATAGAAAACATTACGCTCAAGGATTTAGAGAATTCTTTTCTTAAAGTTCTCTCGGTTGTGTCGCAAGGTAAAAAAACACAGATATGGAAATTAGATGGGATAGACTCTTTTGAGAGTGCAGTTTTGATTTCAGGAAAGATAGTATGTGTAGAAAGAAGTTTTTTGAAAGGTGTTGATGAAGGTGTTTTCTACTGGGAAGACTTTGATGGATTCAAAGTTGTTGATGAGGCAGGAAAGGAATTAGGTGTATTTGTTGATTTAATAGGTAGCAGAGGAAATGATGTTCTCGTATTGAAAGTTCTTGACGGTGAAGAAATTATGATTCCTGCTGTAAAAGAGTTTCTCCTCGGATTTAAAGATAATAAGTGGGTAATTAAAATTCCTCTTACTTAAATTTCTATAGTTGTGAAAATTATATGTCTATACATTTTGATGTTTTAACTATTTTTCCTCAATCATTTGATAAAATTTTTAAGAGTGGTGTTGTTGGAAGAGCTATAGAAAAGGGCCTAATCGAAGTTGATATATGGGATTTGAGAGATTTTTCAGAGGGAACTTATAAGAAAGTAGATGATGAACCTTTTGGTGGTGGAGCAGGTATGGTTCTAAAAATTGAGCCTATTTATAAAGCTATTGAAAAAATATCAAGAGGTAATTCTAAAAAAGAATTATGGAAAATATTAATGACTCCTCAAGGTAGAACCTTAAACCAAAAGATTGCGGGAAATTTACTAAAAAAAGAACGTTTTTTGCTTATTTGTGGAAGATATGAAGGGGTTGATGAGCGTGTACGAGAATTTTGTGTAGATGACGAAATATCTGTTGGGGATTATGTACTTTCAGGTGGAGAAATTCCTTCTATGATTTTTATCGACGTTTTGTCCCGTTTAGTCCCTGGTGTTTTGTCAAATAAGGACTCGTTAAAGAATGAAAGTTTTTCAGAGGGGTTATTAGATTATCCTCATTACACTCGACCTGCAGAATATAATGGAATGAAAGTTCCGGATGTTCTGCTATCAGGAAATCATAAAGAAATTCAAAATTGGAGAAAAGAAGAGTCATTAAAAAGAACTAGAATTCGTAGAAGAGATCTGCTTAATCTTGACAAGTCTGCTGATTTAGATAAAGAGGAAAATTAAATTCTATTTATAAAGGTGTTTTTAAACTGAGTAATTTATATATCGCATTAATCCATCATCCTGTTCTAGATAAGTTTGGAAATGAGTCAACTTCTTCGATCACTAGTCTGGATATACATGATATATCTCGTTCGGCAAGAACTTATGGGGTTTCTAAGTATTTTATTGTTCATCCATCTGAGATACAAAGACAATTTGTAGAAAGAGTTGTGAATCATTTTGTTGTAGGAGAAGGAAATAGTTTCAATCCTGATAGAGGAGAAACTCTTCTTATTGTTGAAGTTTTGAAATCTTTGCAAGTTGTAGTTGAAAAGATAACTGACATTGAAAGTGAAAAACCGTATGTGATTGCAACAACTGCAAAAGAGGAAGAAACTCAAATCAACTTCAAATTTTTGCGCAAGAAAATTTTGGAAGAATCACGTCCTTTTTTATTGCTATTTGGAACTAGTTGGGGTTTGACAGAGGAAATTGTTCAGAGTTCAGATTTTGTATTACGTCCACTATGTAGAGAAAGTGATCCGGAATATAATCATCTTTCTGTTCGTGCTGCTTCAGGAATAATTTTAGATAAAGTTTTGGGTCGGAATTGATTTCATCCTAAAATGTATGTATAAAAGTCTTTTTTCGGAGTATTAATTTGAATTTGATAGATGATTTAGAAAAACAGGGTATGCGTAAAGATGTCCCAAGGGTACAGTCTGGTGATACAGTCCGTGTGCATGTAAAAATTGTAGAAGGTGATAAAGAGAGAATACAGGTTTTTGAAGGAATTGTCATAGGTATTAAAGGTGGCGGTCTTCGTGAAACTTTTCGTGTTCGTAAAGTCTCTTATGGAATTGGAGTAGAAAGAATTTTTCCTTTGCATTCTCCAAGAGTAGACAAAATTGAAATCGTAAAGAAAGGAAGAGTAAGGCGCGCTAAGCTCTATTATTTGAGAGATAGAAAAGGAAAAGCTGCTCAGATTAAAGAGAAAAGAAGAGCGTAAATTTAGGTTTCAAGGAAGTTTTGAATCTCTCCCATAAACTCTTTCCTACACCATTCATACTGTGCAAAATGAGTCGCATCACCAAAAATTATCATTCTTTTACCTTCGCTATTTCTTAGTGCTTTGAATAATCCGAAAAACTCTGGATCAAGTGAACTTCTGTCATGATCTCCTTTTATCAAGAGAACAGGGCATTTTATTTTTTGTGCATCGTATAAGGGAATATTTCTCGCTCTATCGTAGCGGTCTGCCATAGCTCCATTAGGAATTCTAACTCCTGGCGTATCCCTTTTTCCTCCTTCTTTATCAAATTTTAATTGTTGTATCCAAAATTGTTTAATTGCTTTTTCAGTTCTCCATTTTTTATGTTTTCCTATGGGTATACTTCCATCCCAACGGTTACGTTGTTCAGATTCTGTTACCCATCGCCAAGCACCTATTTTAGAATTCCATCGACCTGGTTTTTTAGGGTCCTCACTTTCTGCTGCTTTTTCTGGATAATCATATGCATAAAAAGGAGCATAAAGTGCTAAGCGTTTAACCTTTTTTGCATTAAGAGAAGTATAAGCTGCCGTTGTTGTTGTACCCCATGAGTATCCAAGAAGTAGTAATTTATTGATTTTATTTTTGTTCAAAATATAATTGACTGCTGCATCAATATCTTTAACTGCTGTCATACCTCTAACTATCGGAGATTTATTTTCTGGTGATTCTTTTAGTTCTGGAATTCTTGTTGAAAATCCATAACCTCTAACAGATAGAGAAAAAACGTTCATTCCTCTATTGGCAACGTAATCCATCCATGAGTAACCTGGCAATGAAAAATCAAAAGCAATAGGTCCAGGGACGCTTTGTCCATGGACCATAAGAAGGGTAGTATCAGAACTCTTATTTTTCATCCCTTTAGGTTTTTTCTCACGCAAATGAAGTATTACGTCTGGATCATGAGATGGAATAAAATTTTCTATTACATCAATTCTTTTAGATACCATATTTCACCTCTTAATTTTTATTTTGTAAATTAACAATAAGTTGTATTGTTTCCGTTATCAAGAGACGTTCTGATTTATATAATAATTTGCTATAACTTTATTATAATTTTACGTAGGATTTTATGTTTTCTTATGAAAAAAAATTATTAGCTGATAATTACGAGCTAATTGCAGGGATAGATGAAGTTGGCAGAGGTCCGCTTGCAGGACCGGTTGTAGCAGCAGCAGTAATTTTAGATCCTTTACACTCTATTAAAGGGATTCAAGACAGCAAGAAAATATCATCGAGTAAAAGAGAAAAACTTTTACCTGAAATTCTCCAGAAATCAGTTTCTGTTTCAATAGCATCAATAAGTCCAAGGCAAATTGAAAGAATAAACATTCTCAATGCCTCATTAGAGGCAATGAGAGTTGCTGTGTCTCGCCTTCAATTTAATCCTAGTTTTCTTTTGGTTGATGGAAACAGAATGATCGATTCTATTATCCCTCAAAAAACGATAGTAAAAGGTGATTCTGTCTCCGCAAGTATTGCAGCAGCAAGTATAGTTGCTAAAGTTTGTAGAGATAGAATGATGATCAGGATGAGTTCACATTACCCGGGATATGGTTTCGAAAAGCATAAAGGCTATCCTACAAAAGAACATCTTGAATGTATTCGAATTCATGGGGCATCTAAAATACATAGAAGAACATTTAAAGGAGTTTTGTCAGTAAACTAGTTACAAGTTTCATTTATTTCAGCGATTAGCCGAAGACCGATAAGAGTTAGATGGGTGTTTTTTTCATCATAGAATTTTTCTTTTTCAGAAAAAATTGAGCTATATCCGCCCGTTACAATAACCTTTGTTTGAGTGCCAAGTTCTTTCTTCATTTTTTCTAAAATTTCTTTTACTAAACCACGATATCCAAAAAACATCCCTGCTTGGATGCTATTTGTTGTATTTTTCCCAATTACATTTTTAGGCATTTTTGGTTCAACTCTTGGAAGTTTTGCAGTTCTTTCAGTAAGTGCTTCCAGAGTTATTCCGAAACCTGGAGCAATTGCTCCTCCTAAATATTCTCCTTTACTTGAAATTGCATCAAAAGTAGTAGCGGTGCCGTAATCTATAATAATTAAGGGCCCTTTATATAGGTGGAACCCCGCTACTGCATTAACTATTCTGTCCGCACCAACTTCGGCTGGATTTTCGTATTTTATGGTGATTCCGGTTTTGATTCCTGGTCTAACAAATAAAGGATTAGTTTTGAAATATTTTATTGCCATTTCTTCAAGAATTGATATTAGTTGAGGAACGACGCTAGAAATAATAATTTTGTTGATATTTTTGATATCTAATTTCTTACTCTGAAAAAGTTCCTGTATTAGAATTCCAAGTTCATCAGTAGTTCTGTATACGGAAGAACTAATTGCCCAGTTTTCCAGCAATATTTCTTGATCAAAAAGTCCAATTTGGGTTTGAGTATTTCCTACATCTATCGCCATAAGAAAATTTGAGTTTGTCATTTTATATTATCTCATTTGAGAAAATCTCTAGTAATTTACCACTGTCTTTTTTTATAACTAAGTACCCTTTTTCGTTTATTTTTATAATCTTTCCTTTAATTTGACGATCCTTTAAAGTAACTTCTTCTTCTAATGAATCACAGAGAGACATCCATCTTTGTGAAATATTTCTAAATCCGATATTCGTTAATTCATTGTATAGTTGTTTCTGTTTTTTAAGTAATAAGTAGAGTAATTTTTTATTTTCTATTATTCCTAATCCTTCATTATTGAGTGAAGTTGTATCTTTATGAAGATTCTCAGGTAATTTTTCAACAATCAAATTTGTATTTATACCTATTCCTACTATAACAGAAGGATTATTTTCTTTATCAATTTCTATTTCACAAAGGATTCCACCGATTTTCTTTTTTTGAATACGAATATCATTGGGCCATTTTAAACCTAGTGTGAGAGGTTTGTTTTTTTTGCTGGAAAATTCGTATAGTCCTTCTGCTATTCCTAAACCAAAAGTTAAGCTTAAAAGATGTAATTGTTCTTTTGCTAGTTTAGGTTTTAAAAGGTATGAAAAATAAAGACCGTCTCCTTTGGGTGAGTGCCAGGTTCTACCAAATCTACCCCTTCCTTTTGTCTGCGAATGTGCATAAATAACAAAACCTTCTTTTGCACCTTCTCGAGATCTAGTAAGAAGAACATCATTCGTAGAATCTACTTCGCTATATTCTTGGATATTCCAAATAAGTTCTCTTTTAGACATTTATTTTTTGCTTAGGAAGTTGTTGTGAGTTTTTTTAAATTTGTTGAAAGTTTTTCATATCTGTTTAGTTCGTCTTTTAGTTTTTCTTTGTTCTTTTTAATTACTTCTTCAGGTGCTTTTTTTACGAATTCTTTATTTGAAAGCTTCTTTTTTAGAGAAGAAATTGTTTTCTCTGTTTCGAAGATTTGCTTTTTAAGGCGGCCTATCTCACTTTCCACATCTATTAATCCTTCCAAAGGAATAAAAATTTGTATGTTTCTAATTACAGCCGAAGAAGTAAGTTTAGGATATTCAACATCTGAACCAATTGACCAATTTGAACTTATTCTAGCTAATCTTTTAATTGTTTCTTCTTCTCTTAAAATTAAGGATTTATGTTCTTCGCTAGATAGTTTCATGATACATGGAATATCTTTTCCTGGAGAAATATTGAGTTCGCCTCTCAAGTTTCTGATTGTACTAACTATATCTATGATTATAGAAAATTCTTCCTCAGAAACTGAGTCTTCAAACTCAGGGTTGAAACTAGGCCAATCTGAAATCATTATTGAATTTTCTTTTTCTTTGATAGGTAGTTTTTCCCAAATTTCTTCAGTAATAAAAGGCATAATAGGATGGAGTAATCTAAGTATATGGCTTAAAACGAGAACAAGAACATCTTTGCTTTTTGAATCGTTTTCTTCACTTGTGATGCTTGGCTTGACTACTTCAATATACCAATCACAAAATTCATGCCAAGTGAATTGGTAAAGTATAGATGCGTAGTCATTAAATCTGTATTCTTTGAGAGATTTTTCGACTTCTCTTGAGACATTATTAACTCTACTCAAAATCCATCTATCCCCTAGAGTAAGAGTAGATGTTTCCGAAATATTTTCCACATCCTTATTTATATTAAGAAGAATAAAACGTGCAGCATTCCAAATTTTATTACAAAAATTTCTATATCCTGCAATTCTTTCTTCTGAAAGACGGACATCTCTTCCTTGGGCAGCCATAGCAGTTAAAGTGAATCTCAAAGAATCTGCACCAGATTCATCGATGATTTCTATCGGGTCTATTACATTCCCTCTAGTTTTACTCATTTTTTGACCATGTTCGTCTCTAACAAGAGCATGGATATAAACATCTTGGAATGGGATGTCATCCATAAATTTTAGTCCTGCCATAATCATTCTAGCTACCCAAAAAAAGATAATATCAAATCCAGTAACAAGAGTTGAAGTTGGGTAGAAGTAATTTAGGTCAGGTGTTTTTTGAGGCCATCCAAATGTAGAAAATGGCCAAAGAGCGGAACTAAACCACGTATCCAGCACATCAGTTTCACGCCGATAATTTTTGTCTTTTATATCTTCACGGGAAACTATAACTTCGCCAGTTTCAATATGGTACCAAGCAGGAATTTGGTGTCCCCACCATATTTGTCGGCTAATACACCAATCTCTTATATTGTGCATCCATTCGAAATATGTATTTTCCCATTGTTTGGGAATTATACGTATTTTACTATTCTCTACAGCTTTTATTGCTTCTTCTGCGAGGGGTTTAGTTCTGACAAACCATTGTTTTGATAAGAAAGGTTCTATTATCGTAGCACAACGATAACAAACCCCGACATTATGTTCGTGTTCTCTGGATTGTTTTAAAAAAGATAAATCTTTTAAATCTGAAATAATTTTTTCTCTTGCTTCAAATCGGTCAAGTCCATTATATATACCTCCATTTTCGTTGATTCTTCCATCTTCAGTCAGAATATTTATCTGTGGCAATAAATTTCTTTTTCCAGCTTCATAGTCATTGGGATCATGAGCTGGTGTTATTTTCACAACACCTGAACCAAATTCAGGATCAACGAAGTCATCGGCAATAAGAGGAATCTCTCTTCCTACTAGAGGTAATCTTAATTTCTTATTTATAAATTTTTTGTACCTTTCATCTTCTGGATGAACTGCTAAAGCAGTATCACCTAGCATAGTTTCTGGTCTTGTTGTTGAAACTACTAATCCTGAATCTTCATTAACGAAAGGATAAAAGATATCCCATAAAGTTCCTTTGTGTTCTTCAAACTCTACTTCAAGATCTGATACAGCGGTTCCACATCTTGGGCACCAATTAACTAGATAATCTCCTCTGTAAATAAGATCGTCTTCGTATAGACGAACAAATGCTTCTCTTACTGCTAGAGATAGACCCTCGTCCATTGTGAATCGTTCTCTTTCCCAATCACAAGAAGCCCCGAGCCTATGTAACTGATTGATAATTGTCCCACCACTTTTTTCTTTCCACTTCCATACTTCTTTTATAAAATTTTCTCTCCCCAATTCTTCTCTCGAT
>Ga0114933_10005088_pt1 | contig 12056 bp, 5 predicted proteins | sample 4SBtaG_FD_89691 | JGI IMG/M metagenome (GOLD analysis project Ga0114933, IMG submission 89691) | Deep subsurface microbial communities from Kolumbo volcano to uncover new lineages of life (NeLLi) - 4SBTROV12_W25 metaG | ecosystem: Environmental > Aquatic > Marine > Volcanic | place: Kolumbo...
AACAGGGAACGATTCTTATCGGTTTAAGCATCGAAAATCAGGGTTAAAAACAGCGTAAATATCCTAGGCAAAGTGGAAACTTTTGGACGCTGACAGGTGGAAACTTTTCAACGCTGATTGACAGCAAGCTGAGTTCAAATCAGCGCTTAAGTTCAGTATATGCTTTTTGATAAAATCATCAACTCTTTTCCATATAAGAAATTCTGTTAATTTTGAAATATATCAGTTTCATTAAGTGAACGCAAAAAGATAGCAAAACAAAAACATGCGAATGCACGATTCAAACTCAGGATTATTAACACGTTGCATCTAATGGTCTTGCACCTGCTTTATCAAAAACTTATTCACAAAAATATGAACACTTCAATCTTTCTTTTCTGTAACCTTTTCTAGATTAAATGCGCAAAGAGGTCCCATTTCTGAAACAAGTACCGTATGGTTCAAATGAATAAATCGATCACCTAACTAACCAAAAAAACACCAACCGCGAAACTAAAAATTTTACAATCAATTGTATGAACCTCTATACAGGTGGCTCGGTTGATTCTACTTCTCCCATGTTGTTTAACTTGAAGATTTCCATAAATTATTAAATCCACATAATCAAAAACCAAACCTTTATTCTTAGATTGATCTGTTATTCGTCTTACAGATACAACCAATAAAAATTATTGACCTAATCTGGAACATAAGCACATTGTATTCGAATTAATTTCCCTTCAGCCTTCAAGAATGCATCACCCTTACCATTAAGCGTCTCTGCACCCTTACTATCCATAATCACATTACTCTCGATGGCACTTTTCACCCTCAGAGCCAACTGTGCATTTAGATTCGAACGCAAATTCGTGCTAATTACTTCTGCACTAGGTTTTTGTGTAGCTATAATTACGTGAATGCCGGCCGACCTTGCTTTTTGGGCAAGACGCTTAAGCCTTTTCTCAATTTCTTTCTTTGCTTCGGGGTCGGTAGTTAAATCCCCGTATTCATCTAAAACAATCAATTTCCATGGTAATTTTTCTTCTTCAGATACAATTTCATTATACGCTGATAAACTCTTAACTCGCTTAGATTTAAGTAAAGCATAACGGCCGTCCATTTCTTCCACAACAACGTCTAACATCTCTATGGCTTCATCATCGAATGAAAGTATATTACCAACCAAGTGTGGCGAATTTTCGTAATGAATTAATTCAGTCGTCTTCGGATCAACAAGACTAAGTCCTAACTCATTTGGACTATAGTGCTTTTGCAGCCCTGATAGAATTGTGTTGAGAGCTTCTGACTTACCACTACCAGTGGTGCCACCGATTAATAGATGAGGTGAATTTGAGGAAGAGAAGTTCAAGACTACTACGTTACCTTTCTGGTCAATCCCAACAGGACATGAAAGCTCATTTGTTGGTCTGGACCATCTAGCCCACAGGCTATCAACTGTAACAAAATACCGCTCTTCTTGGACTTTTGGCACCTCGATAAGAATATTTCCACGATCTATAGAAATCCTTAATCTTTGGTCTTCTTCTAGCTCTAAAGCAAGTTTTAATGAGTCAGATTTATTAAATATTGCAGTTGGAGTAACACCCAGTCCCAATTTTATCCTGTATACAACAGTAGCAGGTCCCTCCAAAAACTTCTCTCTTTCTTCACCAACAGGTTCAACAACCACCCTAAATTCAGCTAACGTATCAATGATTTTTTGATACCTTCGGACAAGTACTTCTTTAGAAATTTTTCCGACCCCAATATCCATCTCGCCGATTTGCGTAGCTCCTTCTTGACCAATGTCGACTTTGTCCTTAACATTCTCCGAATTAGAATAACTTTGAATCGTGGATGTATGTTTCCTTGATTTAAAAAATTCACCTTCAAGATCGCTATGGTCATCTAGAACTAGGCTGCGCATGTGATTACTGAAAGTAGAAATAGATTCATAATGATAAGAGTCGACTTCGATTAGTTCATGCTCTACATTACCTTGCTGACCGTAAATAGATTGGGAATACAACCCAGAAATTAAATTAAATTTATATTCGCCAGCTCTGAATTTTTCCTTAATTTCAGGGGGAACTCGTTGATTGGTAACAGCATCAATATTACAAAAAGATCCGTAAAATTTTTTTGCCTCCATTGAACAATTTTCAACCGCATCTATCAAAATGCTTCGCCAGAGAAAAGCATCAATTTTTTCATTTGTTTTATCATGGGCTGGCGCTAAAAATTCGGAGAACAACCTAATTGTTCGTTCTATTTGGCGGCGCCCGTCGTTAGTGGCAAATCTTCTAAACTTGGCCTCAACTATAATGACATTGACTTCGAGCCCATCTTTTTTGGTTAATTCCACATCCAGCCTGCATAAATCAGCCCTATACTGTTCTACACCACCAAACCAGTCTGTGTGATTGTCTAGTGAAATCCAAGCAGAAAATCCATTTACAACACTTATAGGCATCCTAATATTCGCTAGGTTTTTCGCTACTACTAAGCCTAACATCTCTTCAGTAATGCGAGAAATACCCATAGCTTGAAGGGCAAGAGAAGGTGCTAAATTCTTAGCTTCTAAATACACTTTATCTGCTAAAGTTCGAGAAAGTTGATCGTCAAATTTATGAATATTTGCAATTTTTCTTGCAAGCCTTTGTATAACATAACCGGCTCCCGAGTTTGAAGAAATTATCATGGTGTACAAACCACCGCAGGCAACATTTTCTTGTACCGATAATATCGCGGGTTTATTTTCTAAACTTTCAATATATTCTCTTGAAATATTTTTTTCGACTGTGACAACCCAATGGCAAATTCTATGCATTAAGTTAAATAAATCTACTTCTCTTGTGAAGTTGCTTGTCAGTTTAACTATATCGCTATTTTCAACATTGTCTGGAGCAATGGGTCGTCCCCTTTTTTGACGGACAACAATTGTGGACCAAGTCTCAGAAACCTGGTCATGTTGGTAGGGCACTTGAGATATTGTTACCTTTTCACCTGTCCCCGAAACTTCTAATCTAGTTGGTCTGTCCAAAAGAGGATTATAACTATCATTAGCTTCAGAAAATGGACTTTTCGTTTCTTCTTCTACTGTCAAAGCTTCACTAAAGAATTGGGATATAATACCGATATCAAATTCGAAGGCTTGGAGACCTTCTTTCACGCTTGTAAGATCATTTAGATCATAAAAATGCAACTGAAGACTTGGGTGCAACAACCCACTACCCGAAAGACGATCCTCCATCGGTAACTTCTCAAATAGTTCAGAAACATTTCGCCAGGTTTCTTTCGGGGCAAGCACATGAACTTCAACGACTAAATCTTTCCATTCTCCACGTTTCAATTGGATAATCAAGTTATAAGGGAGTGCCGCTCCTCGAGACAATACGATCAACAATGAAAGGCCGTCTACCTTGTGAGGATACGCTCTTATATATTGATGAATTTGAGGCAATATATCATCTATCACACTTTGGTCAACATCCTCATCAACCGATTTAAAATTGTCTTTTATAGAGTAGTATTCGAACCAACCAATTTCTCTTTTCGAAAAAAGCATCCCTTCTGCTTGCCCAAAAATTATTGCTGGTTGTTGAAATGAAGTAGTACTGAATATCCTACTTATGAAGAAATCAGGGTTTTGAGCATTCAATTCCAAACGTAAGCTCAGTGACTGCTCTGCATACTTTACTAGACTTTCAAAGTAATGGGAAAGCCAACGTAGTTTAATAGGGTGTATAGGCAACATAATAGCCGCCCTACCTGACGAATTATAAATTATAGCTAACGAAAGAAAATCACTAACTAATTTTTCTGGAGAACCTGTAGGTATATGTTTTGAACGAATTTCTTCTGAGATTTCTTTCCAATTATCAATAAACGAGTTCATCGACTCTCGATTTAATCCATGATCGTGTAGTTCATCTTGAAAGCTATCAAATACGTTAAAAGCTTCGTTGACCGGTGATGATGAAAAGGCAGTTTCGTCAAAAGGATTGGTTGCCAAAGAGGTAATAGGTAAGGATCCCTTTACTACATGCTCAATAAAGGTTGAAAAGTCTACGTCTGGAGGTAATTTTAGTTTACCTTGAAACAGCTTGAGTTCTTTAGAGGATATCAAAATCCAGAAGAACGCTAAATGTTTAATATTTTTGGGATTCCATTGAAATGACTGATCATAGTCTATAAGATTAAGCTTACCAGTCTCCAAAATCATATTTAGCTCAAATTTCAGTAGCAATGGTGGCCACTCTAATTCTTCAGGACCTTGCTCTTCTTCTGTGTCATCGCAGTTAATTGAAGGAGGCGGTACTATAACATTGAGACGGTCATCAATTGAAAATGCAAATCCTTCTAAGCTGTCTTCGCAAGTATCGCAAATTTCATTGAGTAATCTGCTATACAAGAAATTGAATAAACGAAGTGTAGTTTCAGCATCACCATTTCTCAAAACAGGACTTAGTTTTACGATATAAAAAGCGTCTTTATCTATTTTCTCCAAGCTTTTTGAGAATTCTTCCACTACCTTAACCAAGGCACTTATCGGATTATCAATAGACTTGGCTGTAGGCGATGCCAAACGTTCAATTTGTTTTTTAGTTGCTGTTAAAATAATGTTTTTTAAATAATCACTCCCAGTCTTAGGCACAGAATTCAGGAATCGCTCAGCTTCAGAAGAGTCTTTGGAATTAAGTCCCTCAATAACTCCAAGTGATAGATATTCTTCCACTCTTTCTGGTGCAAATCCTTCCAATTCGACCTTAACCTTTTCACCTAACCCGAGGCCGCGAGTGTCCTTCTGAAATAGTTGCTCAAAAATAAAAAATGGGACTTGTTCTCTATCTGCTCGACTTGTAGACTGGCAAAATTGTTTACAAACGTGCCGAAAAGCAATCTGATCGCCTGATTCTAAAATTTCTCCTTCGTACGATTTAAATACGATACTATCCAGCCTCTCTATCACCTCACCGGTGTCTATCTCTTGTCCATTTAGAAGATAAAGTGAAGCGTATTCACTGTTAATGAAAAGTCTCCTTTTTATTTTAGAATCCGAATCACTTTCAGCCCAATATTCATCTTGAAAAAGATCTAATTCTTGGAGTGCTAAACCAATAATACGATTAGTTTCTGTAAGGGTATAGTTCTTATCGCTAACTGACCGTTCTATACAAATTCGAACGCAAAACTTTAAAAATGAACGCAATGAAACTAAGCGATTACTTCCTCTCAGTTTCTTAAAAACTTCTGATATTTGCTTTTGTAAAAATTGGGGTGTTTCTTCTTTAGAACAACTAATGATATTCCAAGAATTATTAATTATCAAAGAAAGAGCGGACTGCTCTTCAGATTGATCCACAACTCCATTTAATAAATCAGAATCGCGAACCGTAAATGCATTCTTTAAACTTTGAGCATCGCTAGTAAGTTCAGTTTCTATATAAATAAGTCCATAAAGGTTATTATTCCTATAATAAGTGATTGGTTTATCTTCCGGAGCAACAAATTTTTGAGGGTAAATTCCTTTAGGATCAGATGAAATAACCACCTTCGCATTTGAAAAAAATTTATCTATAGACTTCTCACGCCATACTTCCAGAAACTCCAAAATCTCAGGTTCTAATAAAAAGTTTATCCTTATAACCGGATGCGTCTCTGACATGTCCTCTGGGAATTGCCTTGAAACAATTTGGAAAATTGTTTCCGCCAGTACTCGCTGAGATTTCAACTCTAATTCATTCCTCACTTGGAAGCCCTACCATTTTAGTCGCGTCTGAATACTGTTTCAGTAGCCCAGCTGCAAATAGATGGTCAGAAAACTTTTTTTCGTTATCTTCAAAAATCGCCCCATCAAACTGATCAAGGAAACCTGATTCCTCAGCATAATTTTTGCCAATCAAGAGTTTGCAACGTTTACCTAGCCAATTATGAGTAAAGTCAGTAAATTCCATCGGGGTACTAGCAGGAACACCCGCCATAACCAATGTTTCTAAAGTATTAATATTTAGTGTGAAATGTTTTCTACCACGCAATGAATTTAAAAGACCTACAGTCGCACAGGTGCCAATAAAAAAACCTTTAATATCATTTCGACCTTTATTGGTAATTTTGAATTCTTTATCGTCAGATACCAGAGTATTGTACTGCTCCACTGCATTATCAAGACTTAATAAAATATAACTTGTTTTATCCTTTAGACTGCTTCTAGAAGCCCTTCTCAACTGCTGATTTTTATTTGCCAAGTCTAGAATAAACGGACTAGTTTCGGTGCCATCCTTGACAGCTCGTTCGGCCCGAACAGATTGTAATATAGCTACCCAAATAGCAGTCCAGTTCACTAATGCTTTCGTTCTCAGAACAGAGGAAAAATCAATATAACTCAAAATATTTCGGACTCCGTCTCGGTATAAATCGTCCAAGTCATCATTCCAAACAGTCGTTTTATTTTTTTCAATGTCATCTAAACTTAATCTATCGTCGGGATCTGAATGACTGCAATCCCTAAAAACTCTAACCACCCTATCAAGTGGACCATTTTCAGTACCTTCGAACAATTTTGAAAAACCATTTTCATTATCTTCTCTTCTTTTGATATTGGTGTCTAACCTTAAAACCTTGAAGGCCAAGGCACCCCCTCCCCTTAAATATCGCCTTTCTATTTCGACGTGATGATTATCTGGTTCAGTTCGTTTCTTGACCCTTGCATCATAATGAACGAGACTTTGAGTATAGGGAAAAAAGTGTCTTCGCGACCAAGTTGGCGTTTTAGTAACATTTGGAATTTCAAGTTGTAAACACTCCATCAATTTAGACATTGTTTGCTCAGTGTTTCTATCTAGTAGTACATTCTCACGCTTAGGATGATTTGGAAAACACTCCTTATCCCAAACTAATTTTCTCGCAAAATCTAGCGCCTCCCTTTTTACAAATATTTCACTTTCGCTCGGCAATAACTTTTCATCTGATCTTGAAAAAACTAAGTTAATCAACTCAAGACCAGGATAGTATCCAGCTGCATCATAATTTAACACGCCTCCGAAAAGTAAGTTAGAGAAGTCTGGGATACGCATAACGCTATTTAAGTTGAAATTCAAAGACTTCATACAGTGCCTCCAACTTGGATAAGACCTTCATCTATTGATACCGTGTTTAATTTACCATTAGCGAAAAGTTTAATTTCGGGATTTTGAACATTAGAGGCTTCACAAAGCTTTGCAAGAAAATTTGTTATACGCCTCAGGTCATGAGTAAAGAAGCTATCTGAAACATAACCATCCGCCGCCACATAGACTGTGTTGAATGTTAATAAGTCCATAGAAAAATTGATAAACTCCCCATCGCGCTTAGTAAAGCGTAGGCAAATAGTTCGATCAATCCAGTCAACAGATCTTGAAACATTAAACTTTTGATCACCTTCATTTTGAAGCCAGATGTTTTTCATAGGCACCAATTTAATTTCATTTGGTTGAAATGTTCGCGAAATAATCGCTGCATGTTGTGTTGAATTCCCAAAAGCAGGATCAACAACGAAAAGATTTGCCTGTGCACCCATCCCATTAATGCCTTGTATAGTATGCAGCCCTGAAATTATTCGTTTTTTAATTTTAGCCATTTCAGAAGTGGTAACATTCTCTCTAAGAACATCATCGAACTTGGAACCATAATTAAAACCAAGTTGTTTAAGCGCATTCAAGCCTTCGAAATTTTTTTCAAAATAAGCTCTACGTCTTAGCGAACGAACTATCTGCTTAACTAGATTAGCCTCAAGATTCCGTTCAGACTGGCTCATTGGGTTCCCAATTACTTCATCAACCCCGTACGCAGCATCAACGGTTTCTGTTCTAGAATTTAATGCTAAAAACTGTAAATCAATTTGATTTGGTTCAAGTAAACCAGAGGAATTAAGTAGCTTTTCATCTATTTTCCTTGAGGAGATCTTACCTGGGTCTAGTGGCTTTAGTTTCGAAAGAATTGGAAGTGACCTTGTATGTTCTTCAGTCAAATCTTTGGGGCCAAAAAAAAGTAAACTATAGAAAACATATTGATGTTGCCAACCTTTTTTTTGTGCTTTTTTGTGTACATCTGAACAGATAAGACCACCCGTAATCATATATGCAACAAGCATAAGTAATTCACGGATCGTTATTACTACTCCCAACTGTTCTGCAGCTGCCAATAAAACCACGATGCGTTTAATTCTTATTTCAGCCTTTTCGGACTTAGCCTCACTTAATAATTCATAATTTTTGTAAATAGGACATGACTTTCGGCTAGAACAAGCACTACAAACAGACCATTTCCTACCATCCAGCCAAACACGTAATGCTTGACTAACCAATGAATTTCGAACCCCCTCAACGCTGTTCTCTGACGAAGAAACAGATTGAAAGTTTAAATTTATTACATGAACCTTTCCAACAAGGCTAGTTACCCCGTTTGTAGAAAGAGATGTCATCTCCGATTTTATTTCTTCGCAGATTTGAGAGCCACGACCCTTGCTGAGCACCGATCTCAATTTACCTTCATTAGCACAAACTAATGTAAAATCGTCTTGTCTTTCATGAGATTTATCCAGCTCCTTTAGAGCAATAGTTTCAGAAATTTCTGAAAAATCTTTATATATTCTTATTGAACGCTTTTCTCCTGTATTGTTCTCTTTGGGAAAAATCCTTTTTGACCCATCACACGATGTTCTAATTAGGTTTCTAGCTTCACTTTCTGGATACCCCAATTCATCTTGGATGAACCTACGACAAAGATAGGTTTTACCATGTCCCGCATCTCCCGTTAGAATCACAATTTGAGCTTCGGTCGAGTAAAGTTGGCTAAGATATGATTTCGCTTTAGTATCCAGATCAATTGATCCTTCACTAGACTGATATTCTTCATAGATATTGGAATGTTCCGCATTAAACGGTAAATACCGGTTCATCTTATCTACGATCTTATTTTGTGCAAAAGTCATTATATGAATTCTCTAAACAATAATTCTCACTAAAGCCTAAAACATCATGAACTAATTATTACCAATTATCGATACAGCAATTTTATAGTACACACTTAGTATTGAACACATAAACTCAAATTGAATATTATAGATTGTACATCGCCAAATCTTTTTGGACAATCAACCGCTTTTTTAAAATATCTAACTCTTGCTTCAGTTGTAACACTTATATGCGGCCAGTCCTTGTTCCGTCGTCATATCATGATTCGAGCCAAGAACTTCTACACGATACTCACTAATCCAAGCATAGAAACTGGTTTCTTTTAAACCAAAATCATGGACAACCTAAGCCTGACTTTTGTCACTGGATAAGGTCATGCTAACTTCATCTAGCTTAAATAACCTCCTATACTTCCTATTCGACATTGGGTCACATCTCACATAAAATTAACTTAAAAACATGTGTCCGTACAATAGGATGCGCTTCACATATTACAAAATAGCTAACAACATCTCAAAAACAAATCAACAGACATTTTATAAATGTCCTAACTCAGTATACTCACAATAAACTCCTTGTAACCATCGGCTAATAAAATTCAATAATTCATCATGAGACAATTTATGCTTTCCAATTATTGCGCATTCCCAAATCACAAGAACTTTCCACCCAAAATCTAAAAGAAAGGTATTATTTCTATAGTCTCTTTTTATATTATCTGAAATCTTTTTTCGCCAAAACTCCGCCCTGCTAGCAGGCCACTTAAACAAATAGCATTTATGTCCATGCCAGAAACAACCGTTTACCAAAATAACAGCTCGAAATCTAGGGAAAACCAAATCGGGCTTTCCTGGCAAATATTTAACATGTAACCGATAACGGAAACCATTAGAGTGCAGTAATTTCCTTATAATGAGCTCAGGCTTAGTATTTTTATGCCCAACAGCCATCATATTTTTACTTCTTATCTCTGGGCTATGAACATCTACCATTAAATTTCCTTCTCAAGAATTTTAACAAAAAACCATCTTCTCAGATTAATATGACCTATAAACTAAAAACCACTAACTTCAACCATACACGGGTTAGTTAAAAAATGCTGATGCCAGTCTGTTTATTTGCTCTATGACAAGATACGTATTTCATTTGTGCATTTTTTAACATTAAATACTTTATGCTTCTGTAAATCACTTATTTCCTTATGAATTCAGCGTGAGATAAATTCATATTTCCCTACAATATTCTTTAGAGAATGTAATTATCACAAATTGCAAGTAAACTCTCATTGTTGAGTCAGGCACTCATATTTAAATGTATTTATTCCCCCGCTTATCTTTAATTTTAAAACGCTCCACCTTTTCCAATTTCAAAAAATGAAACCTGGTATTATTCAAATAAAACATTACCCTAATAATTTTTATGAAAGAACCAATTAAAATAATTGATCTATTCGCTGGCCCTGGCGGGCTAAGTGAAGGCTTTTCTGCTAACAGAAATAATTTCAAAATAGCCATCTCTATCGAAAAGGAAACCAGCGCACACAGGACTCTTCTGTTAAGGGCGTTCTATCGGCAATTTAAAAAAGTACCAGATGAATACTATCAATTCCTAAGAGGGGAGCTAGGTTCTGCTCCTGAAGAATATCTATACAGAATCCCGAAATTCGAGAAACAATTTAAAGCTGCAAAAAAGGAAGCGTGTCAATTGACCTTGGGGGAAGATAACGAAGAAATCTATCGAGCAATAAGAAAAACCATCAATCCCAATGAAGATTGTATTCTAATTGGCGGGCCACCCTGCCAAGCTTACTCACTAGCGGGAAAAGCGAGAAACCTGAACAATAAAGCTTATAAAGCTGAAGATGATCATCGTAATTTTCTTTATCTCGAATATCTAAAAGTGATTGCAAAATTCCAACCTAAGATATTTGTTATGGAAAATGTAAAAGGCATGCTATCAGCACGTATAAACAATAAACCCATATTTAATGTAATCAAACAGGATCTTAAAAATCCTTGTGAAGCTGTCAACATACAACCTGAAGGCGGACGAGAGGTATTTAAATATAGAATATTTTCATTCGTTTCTTCTTCTGAAGATATAAAGGACCCTCGTGAATACATTATTCATAGTGAAAAATTCGGTATACCACAACGTAGACACAGAGTGATTTTATTAGGCATGCGTGAAGATATTGCTGATTCCAATAACCAATCTACACTACTAAAACCTTCACGCAAGCAAATCAATATAAAAAGCGTCATTGATGACTTACCAAAATTAAGAAGCGGGCTATCTAGAATAGAAAACACTACGGAAAATTGGCTCTCGACACTTGTAAACATTGATCAAAAGATTCTAGAGGAACTCAATGGATTAAATCTATCACTTATCTCAGAGCACATTCAATCATTACAAAAACAGTTTACCGCTCATGAAAATAACCAAGGAAGGCCACATGGTATTAAAAAGAAAAAACAGCTAACTATCACACATTCACTAGACCTCGAAGCATGGTTTTCAGATGATCGTTTAAATAACCATGTGATAAATCATGAAACCAGAGGCCACCTAACGTCTGATCTCCATAGATACTTATTTAGTAGTTCATGGGCTGTTGTGGCAATAAAGAACAATTGGAAAATCAGATTCCCTAAATCTAAAGAATATCCAGAATCGCTTAAACCAAATCATAAGAATTTTAATTCAGGCAAATTTGCTGATCGATTCAGGGTGCAAGCTGAAGATATCCCAGCTACCACAATTACAAGTCATATTTCAAAAGACGGACATTACTTCATTCATTATGACCCTCTTCAATGCAGAAGCTTGACAGTAAGGGAAGCCGCCAGAATACAGACATTCCCAGATAATTATTTCTTTGTTGGAACTAGAACACAACAATATGTTCAAGTAGGAAATGCAGTCCCACCGTTTTTAGCAAAACAAATTTCAGATATAGTTTATAAAATCCTACTAAACGCAAATAATAATTAACATAGAGAGCGTTCAAAATTCTGTGTCAGGTTAATTTAAATCTCCAGTACGCTATCTAAGCGGCCTTCAAAATAAATATCTAATTGGGACAGTGCCTGACTCCAGTTCTGAATAGGCATTGTCCAT
>Ga0114933_10005090_pt1 | contig 12052 bp, 7 predicted proteins | sample 4SBtaG_FD_89691 | JGI IMG/M metagenome (GOLD analysis project Ga0114933, IMG submission 89691) | Deep subsurface microbial communities from Kolumbo volcano to uncover new lineages of life (NeLLi) - 4SBTROV12_W25 metaG | ecosystem: Environmental > Aquatic > Marine > Volcanic | place: Kolumbo...
AAGCACTCCCGTAGGTAAGCCATGATGTCCGAAGCCATTCTTAAAGTTGAAACAGGCCATGAACAGCGTGATCGCGAACTGTTTGACAGAATAGCGGAACAATACTGTCGTAAAGATTTATTGCCTGCAACTCAAATCGCGCGTAAATGCAGGCTGACGCAGACGCTCCGTGTGGCCAATGTCAATTCATCTGCAACTCTGCTCGAAGTTGGATGCGGAGCAGGGTTTTCCGCAACATACCTCGAAGGTCGTTTTGGATCCTTTGTTGGCGTGGATTATTCTGAGCAGTTAATCGAATATGCGAATAAGTACAACGACGTAGCGAATACGGAATTCGTGACAGCCAACATAAAGGACTTTGACGCGTCTGAAAGATTCGACATCGTATTTGCCGTTGGCCTACTGCATCATCTAGACGATCTACAATTACTCTTGGGTGACATGGCGAATATGCTTAAGCCCGGCGGTTGGTTGATTGCCAATGAGCCTCAACCTGCAAATCCGCTGATTTCTTTAGCGCGACGGATACGCAAACGCTTATACACCAATTACTCATCTGACCAACGTGAACTATCATCGAGCGAGTTACGAGGCTCGTACCTCGCAGCGGGACTCGAAGGTATCAAGGTAATTCCTCATGGATTCTTCTCCACGCCATTCGCCGAAGTACCCCTCAAGCCACGACTACTAATGGTTCCGTTTGCAGCGATTGCCACACTCACGGACAAGATCATTGAACGCTTGCCGGCGTTTCTTACATCTAAACTCTCATGGAATCTCGTGGTGGCGGGTCGCCGACCTACTGAATGACAATAACCTATAATGGCCACGTATAACCACGTAGTTGGCCATTGAGGTTTGCCCATGCAGGACACCGTTAATCGTAGAGGTTTTCTCGCCGGTGTTGCTACGCTAGCAACATTCACCGGACTCACCAATCGTCTTATAGGGAAAGCCAACAAAACACACGAGATAATCGCCATCGGCAATAGGCGTGAATTATTTGTTGACGATTACTTAATTCAACAGATGGATGATGCTCGACAACGACTACACCATCCCGTGCCTCGCGGGGTAGCGATCGAATTTGATAAGCCGTGGGAGGGCAATGAAAGCCTATACATCACCATTCTGAGAGACTATGACACGTTTCGGATGTACTACCGGGGTAGAAATGTGCACTACAACGACAAGCTAGAAGTTGTGCATCCGGAAGTCGTTTGCTATGCCGAAAGCAAAGATGGAATTAACTGGCATCGACCGAATCTAGGCCTCGTAGAATTCAATGGATCAAAAGAAAACAACATTATCCTAGACGGAAAACCTGGTCATAATTTCTCACCGTTTTTAGACACCAACCCAAATTGCAAACCAGCACAGCGATACAAAGCGGTAGGCGGTAATAGCCAGGGGCTTTGGGGCTACACCTCGGAAGACGCTATTCACTGGAAGCTAATTCAGGATGGGCCGATCATCACCGGAGGTGCATTTGATTCACAAAACATTGTCTTCTGGGATAACGTCGCCGGAGTGTACCGAGAATATCACCGTGACTTCAAAAAGGGTCGCGACATTCGTACTAGTAGTTCGAAAGAGTTTGTAAACTGGCCCCGATCTGAGTTCCTTCAATACACTCCAGACCGCACTAGCGAACTCTATACAAATCAAGTTGCCCCTTACGCGCGAGCACCACACATGCTTCTGGGTTTTCCAACTCGATATATCGATCGTGGCTGGACTGAATCTGCGAAGCGTTTGCCCAACCTACCCTGGCGCAAACAACGAGCAAGCGTCTCCACACGTGAAGGCACGGCGGTTACTGATGGCATGTTTATGTCGAGTCGTGATGGTCACCATTTCAATATTTGGCCAGAGTCCTTTATACGTCCCGGATTACGCAAAAAGGACTCGTGGTTCTATGGCGATGCTTATCAAAGTTACGGACTTATCGAAACCGCATCCATCTTTAACGATGGCCCTAAAGAGCTTTCTTTGTTCGTCACCGAGAGTGCGCTTCAAGGTGACAGCATCACGATCAGACGCCATACCATACGAATGGATGGTTTCGTTTCCCTTGAAGCGCCACTCTCCGGCGGCACAGTTATCACTAAACCTATTTCCTTTAAGGGAGATAGCCTTGTGCTAAACCTGTCAACTTCTGCAGCAGGTAGCGTCAAAGTCGGACTAAATCGACCGGATGGAAAACCATACAGAGGTTTTGCGATAGATGATTGCGATGAAATCTATGGTGATTTCCTCGAAAGACAAGTGACATGGAACGGAAACACAAATGTATCCGACGTCGCTGGCAAGCCCGTACAAATCGAGTTCCATATCAAGGACGCCGATCTGTATTCCTTCTATTTTGATCAAACTCCGTAACACGCATTTACATTCATTGAAGACCTTAGGACATACCTGCATTTTCCGACGTTTTACCATGGAGTTACAACCGTCTTATGACGTATCATCTAAATAGGCATCCTATTTACCTTTTTGGAACGGTTGGCAATGGATAACCATCAGACACACCACGCAATTCATACTACAAGTCACGGGCTGGCACCAGCAGCACGCGACCTGATAAAGGTAGGTTCCCGACGCTGGTTCGTTCAGACCGGTCTAGCCGGAATCGGTGCGTTGAGCTTACCCGATCTATTGCAGCTTCAAGCCGCCAAAGAATCCATTCAGTCCGGAGAAAAGAAGTCCGTAATTCTGTTCTGGCTTTCCGGTGGCCCCAGCCAGTTAGACATGTGGGATCCTAAACCAAACGCACCGCAAGAAATTCGAAGCCCATTCGGGACAATTCAGACCTCAGTACCAGGTGTGCATTTCACTGAGCACCTGCCACTTCAAGCTTCGATTGCCCACAAACTAAATATCCTCAGGGCTGTCGATTGCAGCGCAAGTAACCACACGCCAATAACGATGCAGGCAGGCAATCCTCTTGCCCAACGCACGAATGATGGCAAGGACGGGGGCGGATATCCTTCCATGGGATCAATCGTCTCCAAGTTCAAGGGCTCCAATGAAACTAACATCCCCGCCTTTATCGGACTCGCAAAGTCCTGGGGCTCAGACGTATACGGTGCCGGCCAAATGGGCCAAATGCACGAACCAGTCAAGGGTTTGGAACTTGCAGATAAGCTAGGGCTTCCCGAAGGCATCCAGGTTGACCGCCTTAGAGATCGACAAGCACTGAGGGCCAAAATCGATTCTTTTCGAAGTCGAATCGAGACGGAAAAGCTATACGATCGTGTTGATAACAACACACAACAGGCATTTGAAATGGTTCTCTCTGGTAAAGTAAAGGAAGCATTTGATCTGTCTAAGGAAACTGACACCACACGTGAACAATACGGCAGAGTGAGTGTTGGTGAAAAAGCGCTGCTCGCCAGACGCCTTGTCGAAGCAGGCTCCAGTTTCGTGCTTGTTAGCGGTGCATGGGGTTATTTTGACCATCATGGTGACGACGTCCGCTGGATGGGAATCGAACGAGGACTCAAACCGTTACTGCCACGAGTAGATAGAGCCTTGTTCGCACTCGTTAACGATCTGGAGCAACGTGGATTACTCGATTCGACTCTTGTCCTCATGATGGGAGAATTCGGTCGAACACCAAAGATCAATGAGCAGGCTGGACGGCACCACTGGACCTCGATCATGTCGATGGTCATGGCAGGTGGCGGACTCCCCGCTGGTCAGGTAATTGGCTCTAGCGACCGAAATGGTTCAGAAATACACACCGGTGCTGTGCGTCCACAGGACTTAGCAGCGACCACGTTTAAACACCTTGGAATCGATCTCAATACCCATTGGATAAATCCTGCCGGACGTCCCATTCCGATTGTTGCAGAAGGTGGCCGTCCGATTCCCGAATTAAGCTAGCCACTTCATATGACTACCAGCATTGACGATTCACCTGAACTCCTCCGACGCCTCGGCAACGGCACTACGATTGACCAGTTGTGTCGCGAAACAGATTGGTCACGTGCCGAGTTTGATGACTGGTTTCAGGCCGAGTGTCAATCTCGAGTGCCTAATGCAGACAGTGGGGTGAATAACTCACTTGACGCTGCGGTCACCCTATCCCGTGATGCATATGGGATTCCATCAATCTTTGCCGAATCCGCCTCCGACATGTTCTTTGGGTTCGGCATCGCTATGGCACAAGATCGCCTCTTTCAAATGGACTTCCTGCGTCGACGAGGCCTTGGGCAGCTAAGCGAATTGCTGGGGACTTCGCATCTAGAGCTTGATCGGACCGCTAGAATTATCGGCCTGCATCGCAGCGCTCGTGCGCAATGGGATGATTTAGGCTCGCATACGAAGATGGCGCTACAACGCTTTTCCGATGGTGTAAATGATGTGATCGGTAAGCTCGGTGCATTGCCGCCAATAGAATACTCGATCCTTGACGCACAACCGCGAAGCTGGACGCCAATTGATAGCATCGCCTGTGAAGTGGAATTTCAGTGGTATTTGACAGGTCGCTTTCCGATCATTTGCATCCCTGAATTAGTCCGCCGAGCCGTCGGTGATACACCGCTCTATGATCAATTTCTTTGTGGTGAAGCTGAAGACGAAGCCATTTTGCCTCGCGGCAGTTACACTCCCGCCCCGTCCTCCCGATTTGAACCAATTGGCGAAGTATTCACTCCTCCGGATGAGGGTATCGGTAGCAATAATTGGGCGGTTTCAGGAGAGCGCACAGCAAGTGGCGGCACTATGGTCGCTTCCGATCCTCACATTGCGATAGATGCAAATTCATGCTGGTACGAAGCTCGGTTGAAGTGCCCTGAATATGATGTCGCCGGCATGGCATATGTAGGAATGCCGGCATTGATGTTCGGACGCACTCCGAGAGTTGGCTGGAGCATCACGAACAACATCTGTTCTTTGCGTGACCTATACCAGGAAACCGCCTCCAGTGAGCATCCGGGCAGTTTTCTTTTTGACGGAGAGTGGTTAGAAGCCACCACTCGCACAGAAAAGATTCAAGTCAAAGGGCAAGATGATCATATAGAGACCGTAACGCTATCTCACAACGGACCGATCGTGGACAGCATTCTCCCCGAAGCAGCTCGTCACACCGGCCCTGTGTCAATTCGCTGGGTTGGCATGAGCGGCGGTGGCTGGCTCACCTCCCTGCTGCAAATGAACCGAGCAACCAACGTCGCCGAATTGCATGAAGCGATGCGGCCGTGGCATGTACCGACTTTTTGCGTTGTCAGTGGCGATTCGGACGGAAACATCGGTTTAAAGGCCACTGGCAAGATTCCACGCCGGCATTCCTACCATCGCCACTACCGCGATGGCTCGGATCCAGATCATCAGTGGCAGGGCTATATCCCATTTGAGGAAATGCCAGAGCTTGTTAACCCGACGTGCAACTGGATTCGTTCCGCCAACAATCGCACGGCATCAAACGACTATCCTCACATGCTGTCTGGTTGCTGGAGTAGCGGGCATCGGGCAGCGAGAATCCGCGAGATGCTAGATTCTCATGACAGCACATTTACCATTGATGACTTTGCTCAAATGCAAAACGACGTAGTCAGTGGCCGTGCCGTCGAATGCACGCCAAAGCTTATAAGTGTTTTATCATCCACGTCCGACGACAAAGTATTGCGTGCCTTGTCATTCCTTCGCGAGTGGGACGGGAATGTACACGTAGGCAGTGTTGCTGCGACAATATTCAATGTGTTTTTCACTCTGTGGCAAACACGTGTCGCAAAAGAACATATCCCCGAGTCACAGCTTGAATTGGTCGGCGGCGCTACTGGAGGTATCGCGAGTCGTTTGATTGATAATGACGCCATGAATTGGTTTCAAAAAAGCGATCGTGAGAGTGCGGTATTCGACACCTTTAAATCTGCATTAGACTTGCTGAGCACGCGATTGGGTAACGATATGCAAGCGTGGGAATGGGGAAAATTACATGTCCTCACGAAATCTCATGTGTTAGGCCATATCGGCGATCTCGGTGAACTGCTAAACCATACACCAATCTCAGTTAAGGGTGACATGGTTACTGTCGGCAATACAGGACAGGGTCCTGACTGGACTTCTATTTCTGGAGCCGGTTATCGTTTGATTCACGATATGGGTACAAATCCACCTTGTATGTGGGCAGTGGATGGGCAAGGCCAATCGGGACACCCCGGCAGTCCACATTACAATGATCAGGAAAACGATTGGCTTAACGCCGGTTATCATCAAATTGTGCTTACTGACCATCCTGACCCTACGTCGGATCACTTTGTTATCACACCCTCTTAGTGGTTTCCTACCTCCGATTCACTTCCCGCCATTCAAGTCGGAAACAAGTGCATGGCGTGTAAAAATGCACTAGCATAGATTGCAACCATCATTAGCCTAAAGCGTCATGCCGTGGAACTTTGTACTAACTGGAAATCTTGCTGATGCAATCCCGACGTGACTTCCTCACCAATGTCAGCGCATACGGTCTTGCCGGACTAAGTGCCGCAACACTGGACGCTTACAACTACCAGGCGAAACAAACATTTGGCGATCTCAGGGTAACCCAAATAGAATCCCATGACATTTATCCTGAGTATCAGGATTTCCTTGACTACGTCCTAATGCACTTTTACGGTTCATCCAAACGAACCGTTTATGTAGTACACACGAATAAAGGGCTTATCGGCTTGGGCGAAAGCAATAGCCCTGAACCGCAGAGCACCATACAGAAATACATCGACTCCAATCCCTTCGACTGGATCGGGGACGAAACATCCCTAGGCCTTGGTACAGCCATGTACGACCTCATGGGAAAGGCTGCTGGTATACCCGTCTACAAGTTATTCGGTCAAGCGTATCGGAAACTTGTACCTGTCGGTTCCTGGACGGTCTCCGCAGATCCGTCACACATGGCCGATGCAGTGCAGAAGTACAGCAAGCTAGGCTTTACGTGGCTGAAATTTCACTTGTCGCCATTTGAGAACATATTTGATCAGTTATCTGCCATGGAGAAAGTGGCATCGCGTGGATTTAAAGTCCAACTGGACTTCACCATGCACGGTACAAATGACCACATGCCGGGTCTGTGCGAACGCATTGGTAAGTCACCGATCATCGGTGCGTTCGAAGATCCACTATACGAACGCGATATCCAGGGCTACGTCGAACTGCGAAAAAGGTCTGACATACCGATCTACTATCACCACGCACCGCTCGGTGCAACCGAAGAACTTCAGCGTCGTGCGGCGGACGGCTACATCGTCGGCCACGCCCCAATCGGTCATGCGATCCGCTATGCCGGTGCTTTTGCACATGCCAATGTCCCTTTTTGTCTTCAAAACGTGGGCGGGCATATCACACGCAGCATGACGACGCATATGCAATCGGCCTTTAAGACGGCGCATTTTCATTTCCATTGCGATTCTGAGACATGGAAGTCTGATGTAGTTAACGAACAACCCCAACCAAAACGTGGCTTGCTTCGTGTCACAGAAAGCCCTGGGCTCGGTGTCACCCTAAACCGTCGCGAATTGGAGCGACTCTCAGACCGTAAACCACGCGTGCAGGAAAAGTGGATCGTGGTGACCACGTACGAAGACGGAGCAAAAATGTACAATCTGGGCGATCCAGCAGATTCGTTGTTCTTTGTCCGCCCCGACAAGCGTCGTTTATTTACGCCAAGCTATGAAGATCCAGTCACGACAGAATGGTGGGACAACGATAAGACCAAGGACTTTCGTGACATGATGAATCGCTTGCAAAAAGAAAAAGTCGTTCTGCTACCACCGAATTCCGAGCCATAACAACCATATCGATACCATGAAACTTAAACAACAAATCACCAGCCACGGACTATTCGTTTGCATTGTTAGCCTTTTGCTGAGCGATACTGCTGCTGGCCAGGAACAAGACATCGTCTTACCTGCTGGCGTCACCGAAAAACATGTAATGGTGCCAATGCGTGACGGTACCCGCCTTTCGGTTTATCTTTATTTCCCATCAGGAAATGGACCCTGGCCGATTTTGTTGGAACAGCGATACGCCAATGCACGCTCCAGTGGAAGCCGCATCGGATTTGCAAACCTTGCTCAGCATGGCTACGTCGTCGCCTTACAGAGCTTTCGGGGGACGCAATTATCCGAGGGTCGCTATGTCGGTTATCGAGCTTTAGGGTGGGGAAAACAACAAGATGGTTACGACACGGTTGAATGGTTGGCGAAGCAACCATTTTCAACCGGCAAGGTCGGTACATTTGGCAGCAGTCAAGCTGGTTTCGCACAGAATTTTCTAGCCGTCACGCAACCTCCATCCCTGAAATGCCAATACATGATTGACACCGGGCTTAGTCTATTCCACGAAGGCTACAGAATTGGGGGCACGACACGTCCCAATCGATTCAAGGGAATGGCCGCAGCCTGTCGTGTCAAATCACATAATGACGACATACTTAAAGATTGGTTTGATCATCCTACGTACGACCGTTATTGGAAAGACGAAGATTGCAGTCGCCATTTTCGCAAAATGAATGTCCCGTGCATGACGATCGGCAGTTGGTACGACTTTATGTGTCAGGGGTCAGTCGAAAGTTATATTGGTCGCCAACACCACGGCGGCATCCAATCCAAAGGTCATCAAAAACTTCTCATCGGCCCTTGGCTGCATGGGCGGTTTAACAAGGGTTCGCTCGTTGCAGAAATGCAATATCCAGACAATGCTGCTGTCGACTTGGTACAGCATATAGTCCAGTGGTTCGATCATTATCTCAAAGGAGTCGACAACGGCGCTGATACTCAGCCGAACATCCAATACTACACCATGGGTGCGGTGGGCGAAGAACATGCCCCGGGCAATATCTGGAAAATCGCAGACGATTGGCCGGTGGCGGCACACGACACTCCGTATTTTCTGTCATCAGACATGCGGTTGGCGGATACACAGCCGCAGAATACTGCCGATTACGTTAAGTTTACTGCGGACCCGTTTCATCCAGCCAAGTTACCAAACACAGCATTCCAGGGTGCAAGAGACGCAAGGCCTTTTGAAGAGCAAGACAACGTACTGACCTTTACTACCGATCCATTAACAACACCCTTAGAAGTAACCGGCAATGTAACGGCAAACCTGCATATCAGTTCGGATGCACCTGATACCGACCTGATTGTGCGAGTCAGTGATGTATACCCTGATGGCCGTTCGATTCTAATCATTGGTTACGTGCATCGAGTACGTTATCGTGAAGGCTTCCATAAGGAAGTGCTCATGAAGCCTGGTCGCATCTATGAAACCAGGTTTCACGTCGGATGGATGAGTCAGGTGTTTAATGCAGGTCACCGCATACGCGTAACCGTAGCAAGTACCGGAGAGCCGTTCTATGAGTCAAACCCCAATACCGGTAAACCCCTTACAATTGAGTGGCCAGAAGACGCTCGGTTGGCCAGGAATCGCATACACACAAATGATGCCCATCCCTCAAATGTCGTTCTCCCGGTAATCAACAAATAGTCAATCACCATCGCGCCCGAACAAATTGGAGATTTTTACATGCAACGTCGTGAATTCCTGGCTACGTCAGCTGCTGTTTCAGCTTCCGCCGTGTCATCGTTTGCCGCACGTCGAACAAACAAGGATGAATCCGTATACAACATGGGGTCACGACGGGAATTATTCCTCGATGATTTCCTGATTGAAAAGGCCCGAGGGAAAGTTCAATACCAGTTGCACCATCCGCAACCCCGCGAACAAGTTCTGCATATGAATGATGCCTGGGAAGGCACATCCTCTGGATACATGTCGATGGTTCAGGACGGTGACAAGTATTTCATGTTCTATCGCGGTCACAACTTTGACCTGGTTGATAACAAGCTCCACTTTACGGTTCCTGAGTCCACCTGTGTCGCGATCAGTGATGACGGTATCAATTTCGTGAAGCCAAAACTCGGTCTTTACGAGCACGACGGCTCAAAGGAAAACAACATCATTTGGCGAGGAGCTGGGGCTCACAACTTCAGTCCATTCCTAGATACTCGCCCTGATTGTCCGGCCGAAGAACGTTTTAAGGCATTCGGAGGTTTGCGTCACAATGGCGGAATGAGATTATTCAAATCACCTGACGGTGTTCACTGGTCAGCAGCTTATAAGGATGGCGTGATCACAAACGGTGCATTTGACTCAGCAAATATCGGATTCTGGGATCCAACGATTGAAAAATATCGGGCCTACTGGCGGTACTTTACTGAAGGAATTACGGAGGAGAAAGTCTGGAAGCCTGCTGGTATCCGGGCAATCCGGACCGCTGTTTCAGATGACTTGAAGAATTGGACCGATTTCAAGGAACTCGCATATACAAATTCGCCTGATCAGCAGATGTATACGAATAACGTCATTCCATATTACCGGGCTCCCCATATTCTTCTCGGGTTTCCCATGCGATATATCGAACGCGGATGGAGCCCTTCCATGCGTGCACTCCCCGATCTCAAGAATCGCGAATTCCGTGCCGCTGCGTCACTCCGATATGGAACGGCGCTCACCGAGACACAGATTATGAGTAGTCGCGATGGTGTGTTGTTTGATCGTGTCAATGAAGCATTCTTAAGGCCAGGCGTCCAACGCCCGGATTCCTGGTACTACGCACACAACGAGGTTGCATGGAATATCGCCACAACCAAGTCGTCCCTTCCCGGAGCACCCGACGAAATGGCGTTTTATGCCAGTGCAGGGCGGTGGCATGGTGCAGGGTCCAAATTGATCCGCCACACCATACGCCAGGATGGTTTCCGTTCCGTTGGTGGCTCGCTTTCCGGCGGTGAATTGATTACCCGCCCACTCACATTTGATGGAAAACGACTCGATATAAATTTTTCAACCTCCGCCGCGGGTACGGTAAAGGTCGAAATGCAAAACATAAATGGACAACCTATTAAAGGTTTTACCTATGAGGACGCAGATGAGGTATTCGGAGATGAACTTGATAGGAGTGTTACCTGGAACGGTAACACCGATGTGAGCACACTTTCCGGAAAGCCAGTCCGCTTGCGATTCACCCTGTCAGATGCTGATCTATATGCTGTAAAGTTCAGTTAATAGCTCAAACGCACTGTGAAAGTGCTCTTGTGATCAGTATTAGGATTCACGATACTATATCGTTAGATATAAGGCTTTATTGTGTCCTGCAATCCAGCCGATTATTATAAAAGGACTCGCCCACCTATTGAGTTCCAACGGTTCGCATAACCGAATTCCCACCTGGAGAGAAATTTCATGCTTTCAGTTTACGGCTCAAAAACGACACGAAGTGCATATTGCGACCAGATCAGCAGACGCGGCATTTTAAAAATTGGTGCTCTCGGCGTTGGGGCATTTGGTTTGAATATGGCAGACCTTCTTCGTGCAGAAGCAAAGTCAGGCGGCTTAAACCATAAAGCTGTTATCAATATCTTCCTCGGCGGGGGACCACCACATCAGGATATGTGGGAAATCAAAACCGAAGCACCAAAAGAAATCCGCGGACCATTCCAGCCGATTTCGACTAATGTCTCGGGAATTCAAATCGGTGAGTGCTTTCCAAAGATAGCGTCGATCGCAGATAAATCCGCTTTCCTTCGCGCTGTAGTTGGCTGTGAAGGTCGCCACGACTCATTTCAATGCATGACTGGATGGCGACACGCAGACATGCGACCGCTTGGTGGACGCCCCGCACTTGGTAGTGTGATGCACAAACTTAAAGGACCCGTCGATCCAAGTGTGCCTCCTTACATTGGCATGAAGACCGATGGAGTCTGGCGCAATCCAGGTACGCCTGGTTTTCTTGGGAGTGCATATGCTCCGTTCATTCCGGACGGACAAGGCCTTAACGATATGAAGCTCAATGGTATTACTACCGATCGTTTGAGCGACAGAAAACAAGTTCTTGCCAGCATTGACCGTCTTAGACGAAATGTGGATTCAAATAGCTCACTAGAAGGGCTGGATGCATATCAACAACAAGCATTTGATGTGCTGACATCCAGCAAACTTGTTGACGCTTTGGATCTTTCTAAGGAAGATCCGAAGATCCGTGCTCGATACG
>Ga0114933_10005091_pt1 | contig 12050 bp, 11 predicted proteins | sample 4SBtaG_FD_89691 | JGI IMG/M metagenome (GOLD analysis project Ga0114933, IMG submission 89691) | Deep subsurface microbial communities from Kolumbo volcano to uncover new lineages of life (NeLLi) - 4SBTROV12_W25 metaG | ecosystem: Environmental > Aquatic > Marine > Volcanic | place: Kolumbo...
CGGATTAAAATCCTTTGTATCCTACAATGTACGGTTTTTCGGAGATTGGGGCTATACGTAGCGCAGCTCTTTGACCAAGAAGCTATCTTTTAGCGGCGAAACGAAATTCGATTGGTGTGTTGAAATCCGACTTGTAGCAACTTTGGCCATTCTATAGTATTGAGAGGTGTTTCAGCTGCCCAAAATGCGGGGCCCGTGGTAAATGGCTCCGCTCTGGCTGATTCGGCAGGATTGTTTCAACCGAACAAGAGGGTGATTAGAAAAAGATGGCGAGGAAGATAGCGATCTTGGCTGCGATAGGGGCGGCAATCTCTCTGGGTGGGTGTTCCGTAATTGACGAAGGCTTATGGCCCGTGGTGATGGGGGAAGACCCTGAACCGGTCAGGATCACTCGAACGCAGGAGGCACTGCCGGCAGCTAGTCCCGCAAGGCCAGCAGAGGAAATTCGAAGCGAAGAGCCAATTACAGTTACTAGTGGTCAGGCTAGGGAAGTTGACGCATTGCCAGGGGCGCCAGAAGTAGTGCCATTGAGGACAATGCAGTCCCAGGCGGGTCCTGTGACTGGCACGTATGTCGGTAGTAAAATCAGCAGCCTTAGCGGAGAGCTCAACGTGCTAAAAGGAACGTTGAGCAGTCAGAATAATGAGTTTCAAGCGTTGTTGAATACTACGACCCAAAATTCCCAGCGTTATCATGCAATAATTGCAGCCATTAGTGCCCGCCTGCAGATTGGAACCACTCCAGGGAATCCGGTGCTCAACAGCCAATGGCAGAGTGCCCAGGCAGAGTTGGATCGGGTGTTCCAGGACACCTCTCGGTTAAGTGAGCTTTCTAATCGTGTTGCGGCTAATTCGGCGCTTGCAAATTATTTGGTAGAAGCAACCCGGGCTGCTTTCGGCATACAAGGTGCGGTGGACGAGGATCATAGGCAGCTGTCGGTGTTGGAAGATGATGTGAGCAGGACTGTTGTTTCGATAGATCGTTTGCTGAATGAAGTTAACGAGACGATAGCTCGGCAAAACAACTATGCGACTGCCGAGCGTCGGAATTTAACGGCTCTTGCCCTGGCTATTAGTAATGGTGAGGCCTTTGGACCCAATTTAAGTACCTTTGCCTTTAACGAGGCTGTCCGTTTGGCGCATGCCCCACCGGGGGCACCTGGTTCAGTTGCGGCTGGTCCGGGGTCGCGACTACCGCTAGTGGTAATACGGTTTGATCAGCCTAATGTCGAATACCAGAGCGCACTTTATTCAGCTGTCAGCCAAGCTATCGAGCGCAGACCTTCCGCTTTGTTTGATGTAGTGGCTGTGACGCCCAATAGAGGGGGACCAAGTGAGGTGGCCTCTAGTTCCGGTGCGGCCAAGAAGAGTGCGGAGAAGGTGATGAGGGCATTGCTAGCCATGGGATTGCCGGCCACCAGATTGAATCTAAGTTCGTCAACTAGTGAGCAAGCCCTAGCCAATGAGGTTCGGGTCTACATCAGGTGAGGTTGCCGTTCCAGAGAGACGACGATTTAGGTCAACGTTAAGCGTGGGATGGGGTAGGTTTAGCCGGTTGGCTGGACTGTTTAGTCTTGGTATCTGGGCGGCCAGTTTGTTTGTTGTAGTGGGGGGGTCGTGGCCAGCTAAGGCCGTTGCTGCCAGTGAGTTTAGCGAGGAACAGCAACTTCGGATAAGGTTGGTGATTGGAGCCCAGTTAGAAGCATTTCGTGCTGGGGATGCCGAAAAGGCGTTTTCCTATGCCGCGCCAGCTATACGGGCCAAGTTTGAAACACCTTCTAGGTTTTTTTCCATGGTGCGGAAATATTATCCGGCAGTGTATGGTTCGCGAACTTCTGAATTTGTGAAGTTAACGGAAATAGAAGGTATCTGGATTCAAGGGGTGATAATTTCTGATGAACGGGGTGAGGCTTGGTTTGCTCAGTATCCTATGGAGCTCCAGTCTGATGGTCGATGGCTAATTAATGGATGCATTGTGACGGCTTTGGGCGACCAAGCCTTATGAGTTTCGAGGTTTTTGCGCCCTTATTTTACCTTAGTGATGGTGGCCAAGAATATGGGCTTGGTGGCTCAGGAGTTGATAGGGGACACTGGCCAATTGTCTATTAGGCGTGTTTTGCCAAGTTTTACTGCAACCAGGAGGCGGGCGGGCTTTCGGACTTGTTTTATGATTTCTAGATCTTGAGCATCGCACAGTTCTAGGTACTCCGGTGTCTCTCCTACCAGCGAAGCAAACTTGATAAAGGCGTTATTTAGTTCTTGGTCGACCGGCATCCCATCACTCAACCGCTTCGCGCTGGCGGATAATATAGCGCTAATTTGGCTAGCTCGGGTTCGTTCGTCAGCGTTGAGATATATATTTCTTGACGACATGGCCAAACCATCTTCTTCCCGGACAGTAGGGACGCCACAAATATCTACATCTATATTTAGATCTTTAACCAGCCATCGAATGATTTGAAGTTGTTGGTAATCTTTTTCTCCAAAAACGGCCATGTCGGGCATGCATTGTAAAAATAATTTGGTGCAAACAGTGGCTACCCCAGAGAAGTGACCAGGCCGGCCGATACCGCAAAGTTTATTAGAAAAAGCAGGTATGTCTATAGTTGCAGAAAAACCAGAAGGATACATTTCTTCTTGTGCAGGCAGGAATACTAGATCAGCGCCACAGGCTTCTAATATTTCCAGGTCTCTTTTTTCTTGCCGTGGATAACTTTTGAAGTCTTCGTTAGGTCCAAATTGTTTTGGGTTAACGAAAATACTTACAACGGTTCGGTCAGACTTTGCTCTTCCAGCCTTGATTAAGGCCTGGTGGGCATCGTGCAGGTAGCCCATAGTAGGAACTAAGGCCGTGGTTTCTCCAGCCATTTGCCAGGCTCTGACGGTTTCCCGTAATGTATCTATCGTTCGAACGATCTTCGCCATGGGTCAAGGAATCGTTGCTTGGGTTTCTAGGAAGTTGTCAAATTAAATCCAGCGTTAGAGTAGGTCAACTTTTTGCTTTTCTATATCTTGTCGAAGTGTTTTGTTTAGTCATGGCCATGCCAGCAATGCAGAAAGATAAAATATCTAGGATGAGGCGGATAAGGAATAGGTGAGTGTTTAGGAAACTTTCTGTGATATGGGTTTTAGTGGGAATGTGTGGAGCCGCGTTGGCCGCTGAGGAGAGGCTTGCCCCAGAGCCCACAGGCGGTTCCTCAGTGGGTATGGTAACCAGTGCGGAGAGAGAGCTAGTAGCCGCAGCCAATCCTTACGCGGCAAGGGCCGGGGCTAGGATTTTATCTGACGGAGGTAGTGCGATCGATGCGGCAATCGCTGCTCAGTTGGTACTAAATCTTGTGGAACCTCAATCTTCGGGTATCGGCGGCGGAGCATTCTTGTTGTATTTTGATGCTGCTGCTAAATCCTTAGTCTCTTACGACGGGCGGGAAACCGCTCCGGCGGCAGCTACCCCTGGTATGTTTCTGAGAGCTGATGGAACCGTTCCTGGATACATTGAGGCCCTGGAGGGTGGAAGAGGTGTCGGTGTGCCTGGGTTGCTGCGAATGTTGGAAATGGCGCACCACGCCTCGGGAAAGCTGCCTTGGTCTCAGTTGTTTGAGCCTGCGGTAGAATTGGCTGATGGGGGTTTTACCGTTAGCCCAAGGCTCAACGCTCTTGTGTCCAAGGTGCCCACGTTGGCTCGTTCAGGTTCAGCAGCAGACTACTTCTTTGATGATGGCGGTTTAGCGAGGATGGTGGGGGCGCAGCTGATGAATAAGAAGTTTGCTAAAACTTTGCGAATTATATCAGGTTCTGGGTCAAAAGGTTTCTATGAGGGCCCTATAGCAAGCGACATAGTGGCAATGGTGCAAAATGACCCTATTAATCCGGGCACACTAAACCTTGATGATTTTGCCAGGTATGAGGCTAAGCGACGTTTGCCGGTTTGTCTAAACTATAATGGGTTTGACGTATGCGGTGTGGGGCCACCGAGTTCCGGTGGTCTAGCTGTTCTGCAGATATTGGGTTTGGTTGAGCGGTTGCAGATCAAGGATCTGCAACGGTGGTCGCCGGAAGCCGTTCACCTATTCATGGAGGCAAGTCGGATAGCTTTTGCTGACCGAAATCGTTATGTGGCAGATCCCGACTTTGTAGACGTTCCTGTAACTGGACTTCTTGACGTGACTTATCTCAATGGCCGCGCCAAACTGATTGACAGAACGAAGGTGGCCCTGGAAGTTTTTCCGGGTAGCCCTCCTGGGCTGATGTCCAGCTTCGATGGAGATGATAACTCGTTGGAAAAAGTTTCTACTACTCATTTAAGCGTGGTCGATAGATGGGGCAATGTAGCGTCAATGACAAGTAGTATCGAATTTGCCTTTGGCTCGGCCATAATGGTGCGAGGATTTTTATTAAATAATCAATTAACAGACTTTTCGTTTAACCCAATTCGTGATGGCAAGACTGTGGCTAATGGAGTATGGCCGGGCAAGCGTCCCCGCAGTTCGATGTCGCCAATGATAGTTTTTGACTCTGAGGGAGAGCCGTTTTTCGCGATCGGTTCACCTGGGGGTTCGCGTATCATATGCTATGTAGCAAAAGTATTAATCGATGTTTTAGGTTGGGGGACTGACATAGGGGCCGCTATTTCGAGCGGTAACCTATGCAATCGTGGTACGGTTAGCGAGATCGAATCCGGTAGTGCTTTCTTGGAAATGAAAGTCCTTTTAGAAGAAATGGGACATAATGTGAAAGTTGCAGACATGAACAGTGGGCTACATGGTATAACCCGAGTAGAGGGGAAGTTGGTGGGTGCGGCAGACCCTAGGCGGGAGGGCTATGTTAGTGGACGTTGATCCCAGTGGGCTATGCTCAGCAGTCGCTATGAATATTTTAGTTGGATGGGACGATTAGTATGGCCCGCTCCCGAATATTTGCTAGTCCAGCTCTAGTGGGTTTTGAAGCTATCGAGCGGATGTTGGAAGATCTTGAAAATATATCATCTGATGGATATCCCCCCTATAACATTGAGCGTTTGTCTGAGACAGAGTTTTCGATAGCGCTTGCAGTGGCTGGGTTTGCCCGCAATGACTTGGATGTTAGGGTAGAGGGACACAGGTTAGTGGTATCAGGGGATATCCAGGATGATCAACAAGTAGAACGCGTTTTTCTCCATCAGGGGATTGCGGGCCGCCGGTTTATGAGATCATTCCTCCTTGCGGCTGGATTTGAGGTGGTGCGGGCTTGGTTAACTAAAGGAATTTTACATATTGCAGTCGCCTGCCCGGTTCCGGACACAAAGCCCCGCAAAATTGATATTGAAATTGATGGATAGAACTCGCAATAGCTTTCCAACGGTTATTTAAGTGGCTGTCGGAATCTGTACTATAAAGCGGCTGCCACTGAGATTGCCCCGGACGTTGTATTTATTTTCTGCCCAAATTGTACCGCTGTGCCGCCGAACTATCTTGTTAGCAATACTTAAGCCGAGGCCAGAGTGGTGTCTCAACTTGTCGCCCTCTGGGCTGTGCGTAACAAACGGCTCAAATATCTTTTCCAGATTATCGTGAGGCACTCCGGGGCCTTGGTCATCCACTAGAATTCGGACGTTACCCTCCTGATGAGATAAACGTATTAAAATCAGTCCATCGGGAGGACTGAAAGCGATGGAGTTATCTACCAAATTTTGGATTACACGCGCTAATTGCTGTTCGTCGCCATACACCACTGATGTGGTTTCAGCCTCATTCTTGAAATCCAGTCGAGTTTTTCCAATTAAACCAGTTTCATTATATACTTGGGTGAGTGTGCTGAGGAGCTTATTAAGCTCCACCTTTTTGGTTAAAGCGTTGGCCAGTTCAGAGTCGAGACGAGCATCGTCCAGGATTTCGCTTATGAGTCTGTCCATCCTGTTTATGTCATCTGCCTGCCTAGCTAAATGTCTCCGGAAATCGGTGTCGTTTCCATAGCGTTCTAACAATTCATTTGTGCTGCTAAGGCTAGCCAGCGGATTTTTTAGTTCATGAGTGACATCCCCAGCAAACCTTTCGATCGCAGTTATTCTTTCCGATAGAGAGTCTCCCATTTGTCGCAATGCAACGCTAAGGTCGCCAATCTCATCGCGACGATCTGATAAATCAGGAATCATGTGTTTTGCAGAGGGCTCTTTAGTCGCATTTTCAGCAGCGGCTGCCAGCTGACGGACCGGATGAGCGATGGATCTAGCCAGGTAAAGCGATAACAAAAGTGTGACCGACAAGGCTATAACAGATAGCCAAAGTAATTGTTTTTGGTTGTCCGCTACTTGTTTATCTATCTCGGCTATACTGACCGTAAGTAGCAGACACCACTTGAACGGTTGTTGCCCGGTGTGTCCTTGGGTAAGCTCCTGGGCAAGAATTCCTGTCCTGCCGTAACCTTGTCTGAGTCCTTGGGACAGGAGCCCTGTATAGCTAATCCAGGATACACCAACAGCGACATTGAGCACACCATTCCCGTTTACATCCTTTGATACGATAGATTCCGGGACACATCGCTTTGGTTCAATTCCGATTCCTTCATTAGTGGTGCGACTAAATAGGTTAAGTCGAAGATAGGCTATCAGCTCGTTAGTATTTCTTAAAATCTTGTCATTTAAGTTGTCGGCAGGGGGTAAACCGGCGGGATTATCGGCAATGGGTTTGGGAGGTGGTAATTCGCTTACATCAATGGCGAGAGTGGGATGGATAGGCGCCGCTGTGTCAAGAGTGGGTTTCATGCTCCAGTCGTCGTACAATCGCAGCCGATATGTAGTGTTGCGCGCCACCTCTAGCAGGAATTGCTCAGCTCTGACTAAGTCGATTTCATAGGGTTCGGCGTCATACGATTCCTCAAAGTCGGGGGGGATGCTGAATTCTTCAGGATCAAGGGGGATGGCTTCCGCTTTGAGGTCATCAGCTATACGCTGTATATCCAATTGTAAGTCATTTAAGCGCTTTTCGGTCAAGGCGTGTCGCGTTTGATCTAGGAACAAGACACCGCCACCAATTATTGCTAAGGCTACGACATTAATAATTAAGAGCCTCTGAGTTAACTTGGAGAACGCTAAAGGCCTGGGTCTTATTTGTTTTTTGTTTTTCATGAGGAGGTTCTCGTTTCAACTGCCCTGGCAAGCAGTGGCTATGAGTCCTCGTTATATTTATATCCGATGCCGTACAAAGTTTGGATACTACTAAAGGTTTTATCAAGCATAACAAACTTGCGCCTTATACGTTTGATATGACTGTCTATGGTTCTGTCGCTGACGTAATTTTCACCATCAAATGCTGCGTCCAATAGCTGATCGCGAGAGCGAACATGGCCGGGATGATTGGCCAGGGAGCTAAGAATAAGAAACTCAGTTACTGTGAGAGTGACGGGTTGGTCTTTCCAGGTGCAAGAGTGTTTAGCTTCATCTATCAATAATGAGCCACGGCGCATTTGTAGACTTGTTTCTTCCAGGTCGGTGGTCTCGTTTAGAAGTTTAATGCGTCGGACGAGTGCATTAATTCGCTGGATCAAGAGCCGGTTGGAGGCGGGTTGGGTGATGTAATCGTCGGCGCCCATCTGTAATCCTATTAGCTCATCTATTTCCTCGTTTTTGGTGGTAAGAAAAATAACTGGGAGATTGGACTTTTTGCGTATCTGTCGGAGGAGTTCCATTCCGTCCATTTTCGGCATCTTTATATCTAGAACAGCCACGTCCACCGGGTCAGCAGCCATTCCTGCTAAGGCCTCCTCGCCGTCGGAGTATGTTGTAACAGTATAACCCTCATTCTCCAGGGCTTCGCTCACCGAAGTTAGAACATTCCGGTCGTCATCTACGAGGGCTACTTTAGCCTTCATTTAAGATAATCCAGAGGACATGGCACTTCTCAACACTTTTGGTTCTAATGGTTTGTCAACATGATAGCATCCCAAAAATTTTGTTGTTTGAACAGACTCTAATTTGAGTTGTTATTGCCATTCCAGGCGTTACAGTTGGCTTTTTAAGAATCTTGCGGCTACCTTTAGTACGTAAACTAATTGTAGTTTGTATTTTTCTATAAATTCTCAATGGCCTTCGGGAAGTTCTTTGAGGCTTCTTTGCTGTCTAGGCTCGAGTGGGTGATCTTGCGTGACTAATGTCCAAAATCTTATCGAGTTGGTATTGAAAAGGAACAAACGAGCTATAGCTCGCTTAATCACCTGGGCAGAAGGCGGAATCCCAGAGCGGCGAGATACGCTATCTCAGGTCTATATGAAAACGGGTCGGGCACATATTGTGGGGGTTACTGGAGTGCCGGGAAGCGGTAAATCAACACTTGTCCGTCGTCTAGCAGAAGAATTTAGAGATAAAGGCAAGACCGTGGGAATAATAGCAGTTGACCCATCGAGCCCCTATTCGGGAGGGGCTATTCTTGGTGACCGAATACGAATGTTGGATATTGCCTCTGACCCTGGTGTTTTTGTTCGCAGCATGGCCACAAGGGGAGCGTTGGGGGGATTGTCGAATGCTGCACTCGATGCTGTTGACGTTTTGGATGCGGCAGGCTTTGATTTGGTCATCATTGAAACAGTCGGCGTTGGTCAAGATGAAATCGATATTGTTCGTGGTTCGCATACAACCGTCGTTGTCTCTGCCCCGGGCTTAGGGGATGATATTCAGGCTATTAAGGCTGGGATATTGGAAATCGCAGACATTCATGTGGTTGGAAAAGCGGATAGGGAAGATTCTGCAAAGACAGTAGCAGAATTAAAACAAATGTTGACCCAAAGCCTAGGCGCTGTCGATGAAAAAGACTGGGTGCCACCCGTGAGCCCAGTGAGCGCTATTTCTGGGGATGGTTTGGGGGTATTGGTGCAGCAAATTTTGGATCATTCCAATCATTTGATCAAAAGTGATAAAATTAAAGAACGCACTCGAGAAATTACTGAATATCGTATACTTAGGATTGCAGAAGGCATGCTTCGCGGTAAATTTGCATCGAGGGACCATATTGGGGTGCGAGAGTTGGTTGATCAGGCTGTGCGGAGAGAGATTGCGCCGTTCGCAGCGGCCGCCGCAATTCTGAAAAATATGAAAGAGATGGATTGGTGATGGGCAAAGAAGCTAGTGGTAATGGAAAGGTTGGCCAGAAGAAAGGTGTGTCCGGGTTGGAAGACGCTATAGCCGATTGGGAGTCGAATGAGCTCGCGCAGGTGCTTAAGCGTCAGCCCGAAACAAAAAAGAGTTATGAGACCGCTGCCGGCACCCCTTTGAAACGGGTTTATAGCCGACTCGATGTCGACAACATCCCGGAGAGTGATATTGGGTTGCCTGGTCGTTATCCGTTTACTCGAGGGCCATATCCAACCATGTACCGGGGTAGGAATTGGACCATGCGCCAGATCGCTGGATTTGGTACAGGTTCGGACACAAATGAAAGATATAAATTTTTACTTAAAACTGGACAAACAGGGCTCTCTACAGATTTTGATATGCCGACTTTGATGGGTTACGATTCAGATCATCCGATGGCCCACGGGGAAGTTGGGCGCGAGGGAGTGGCAATCGACACTCTAGACGACATGGAGGCCCTTTTTGAAGATATTGATCTAACTTCCATATCGGTATCCTTAACTATTAATCCGACAGCTTGGATTCTTTTCAGTATGTATATAGCTGTTGCCCAGGCGAGGGGTTACGATTTGAACAAACTCTCGGGGACGATACAGGCTGATATACTAAAGGAGTATGTGGCTCAGAAGGAGTGGATCTACCCAATTAGGCCATCCGTAAGGTTAGTGAGAGATTGTATTATGTACGGCGCCCAGAAAATGAAGCGATATAACCCTATTAATATTTCTGGCTACCATATATCAGAAGCTGGAGCGACTGCTGTTCAGGAGGCCGCTTTTACTATGGCGAATACCATCACCTATGTAGAAGAGGTTACCAGGGCAGGGCTTGATGTTGACTCTTTTGCACCCAGACTTTCGTTCTTTTTCGTTAGCCAGGCCGATTTTTTTGAAGAAATAGCAAAATTTCGGGCTCTTCGGAGGGTGTATGCGAAACTTATGAAAAATAAATTTGGTGCTAAGAATCCTGAGTCAATGAGGCTACGCTTTCATACTCAGACAGCGGCGGCAACCCTAACAAAACCGCAACATACCGTTAATGTAGTGCGAACCACATTGCAGGCCTTGGCAGCAGTTTTAGGTGGAACTCAAAGTCTGCACACAAATGGAATGGATGAAGCTTTTACTATTCCAAGTGAAGAAGCTATGCAATTGGCCCTGCGGACGCAGCAAGTTATTGCGGATGAAACCAATATAACTTCCGTTGTAGATCCTTTGGGTGGGTCTTATATGGTGGAGCATTTAACCACTAAAATGGAGGAGGACATTTTTGCTATTCTGGCAAAAATTGATGAAATGGGTGGAACCATAAAAGCGATCGAGGCGGGTTGGTTTCAAAAAGAAATAGCGGACTCGGCTTATGAATTTGCTCTAGGCAAGGCTAAAGGGGAGCGTCCGGTGATAGGCGTAAATAAGTACGTGCAGGAAGAGGAAGGTGAACCAGATATTCCGTTACACCCTTATGATCCGGGAACAGAAGAACGTCAGATTGCGAGCTTGGTGGCTGTTCGTGAAGGAAGGGATAATGTGTTGGTTGAAAAGCTTCTGAACGATTTGGCTACACAGGCTGGTGATCCTTCTGTAAATCTTATTCCACTTACTATTGATTTAGTTAAGGCCCGCGCGTCTATGGGTGAGATAGTTGAAAAGCTAAAGGGTGTTTGGGGTACTTATCGTGAACAGCCAGTAATTTGAGAAACTTCTAGAGAGCATTATGGGAACGCCTTCTGTTATAAAATTCAAAGGGACCAAGCCAAATTGGGGGTCAGGGTTTCAGGCTGGCGAAGGGGCGGCACTTATTGGACGAGCTAAGTTGGGGGAGGGGGTTAAAATAGGCTCTTGGTCTGCTTTAAGGGGCGATGGCCACTTTATCGATATTGGCGATAACTGCATTTTCATGGATCGTTCCACAGTTCACATTGCCGACGGGGTATTTCCAACTAAGATGGGGCGTAATATTTATGTCGGCCGGTATGCTCTCGTTCATGCTTGTACTATTGGGGACAATTGTATCCTTGGAGATGCCGCTGTAGTGATGGATAATAGCCATGTCGGTGAGGGCGCCGTTATTGCTGCAGGAAGTTTGGTGCCTCCTGGCAAGAACCTAGACGGGGGATGGCTATACGAAGGAAGCCCGGCTAAGCCTGTGCGGGAGATTGCAGCAAATGAGCTAGAAGGATGGAGAAAGGGGCTTTTAGTCGAGGATGGGGATACTCCAGTGAACCTGCGTGGTGAATTGCCACCGTTAGATATGAGCCTTTTCTTGAATCAGGCCTCTGGGGGTGGACCGCTCTATTCTCTAGGCAGCAAAAGTCCTCAGATTGATCCCAAGGGTTATGTTGCGCCAACTGCTGCTGTGATAGGGGATGTTAGGACTTCCGTCGGCACTAGTGTTTGGTTCTCCACGGTAATGCTAGGGGCGGGGACATCGATAACTCTTGGCAAAAATAGCAATGTACAGGACAATTCAATTTTAATGGCTCGTGCAGACTGCGGTCCTATTTCCATCGGTCAGGAGGTTACTATTGGACACAATGTGCGGATGGGGTCGTGCCAAATTGGAGATCATTGTCTAATTGGGATGGGATCAGAAATTTGTGATAACGTTGTTGTTGAAGATGGAGCAATCGTAGGTGCGCGGGCTTTTGTGGAGTCTGGCACCATAGTTAAGGAAGGCTATGTATGGGCTGGGCGGCCAGCATCAGAATTTAGACCAGTGAAATCCGAGGAGTTGGCATACTTCCAGCGTGGAACGGACGTATATGTAGGTTATTCCAAAACATATCTAGAGGAACAGTCTGCTAATTCTTCTTAGTGTGATGAATCAAGAATCGTCGTAACCAAACAGCCAAGAAGTATTCTCAGAGGATGTGTTCTTGACGGAGTGTCTAACTCCGTAAGGAATGAAGACTTCATCGCCTACGTTGAGTACAAAGTTTTTTCTTTCGGCCA
>Ga0114933_10005093_pt1 | contig 12047 bp, 10 predicted proteins | sample 4SBtaG_FD_89691 | JGI IMG/M metagenome (GOLD analysis project Ga0114933, IMG submission 89691) | Deep subsurface microbial communities from Kolumbo volcano to uncover new lineages of life (NeLLi) - 4SBTROV12_W25 metaG | ecosystem: Environmental > Aquatic > Marine > Volcanic | place: Kolumbo...
CGAGCGGCAGGTCGGGCGAGACGCCCGAGCCTTCCACACCGTCGGCCGACGCGTGCGTACGCTTCGGGCCGAGACCGATCGCCTGACCGAGGCGCTGGCCAACCAGGAGCGGGAGGTCGCGTCGCTTCAGGTCGCGCAGGAGTCACAGGCTTCTCAGCTCGCGCTGCTCTCCGAGATGATCGAAGACCCGGCCGCGTGGTCGGGACCGTCGCTCTCCGGGTTTGGCGTTCGGCTCTCAGAGCCCACGCAGGCCTTCCGCCTCGCCGATGAGCGTGGCCGCCTGCCACTGCCCGTCGCGGGTTCGGCTGAGCTACGAGACGCCGACCGCGAGGGTGGGGCGGGGCTCGAGTTGACCACGGCTATCGGCGTGACCGTTCGGGCGGTCGGCCCGGGCACGGTCTCGTTCGCGTCCCCGCATCCGGCCTACGGTCAGCTCGTGATCGTCGATCACGGCGACGGACACTACACCGTGTACGGCGGCCTCGGCGCCACCGCGGTGCGCTCTGGTGCCTCAGTACAGCGGGACTCCGTGCTCGGAGCCGTCGGGCCCCAGCCGATCTTCTTCCAGGTTCGTCGGGGCACGCGCCCGCTGCCCGCGCGGCAGTGGCTGGGCATCTGAGAGCCGCGCTCGGCGCGCCCCCAATCGCCCTCGACTGAGGACGCGCACGCCGCGCGTTTCGCCTGCACGCCTTCTCCTCTATGCTGCGCCCGCTCTTTGGCGGAGGAGACGTTATGAATGGTCAGGTTCAGTTCGGAGGAAACGTCCCATTCACCGATCACAACACCGGTCAGCCGGTGCAGGTTCGGGTCTGGGGTGTGTACGTGGGACAAGGGGTAGACCCGCACGAGGAGCAGGCGATCCAGCAGTGGATCATGAACGCCCTGGCTACCTCGGCGGCTTCCTACCAAGGCAACGTCTACGAGCTCCAGGGCAAGGCCCAGGAGTGGGGCCAGTGGGTGTCTCAGCAGATCGCCCCCGGATTGGCGCAGGCGTTCCAAGCCCAAGGTCAGATCCACATCCAGGGGGTCTCCCTCGAGGGTGCAGGCAACCCCATGGGCGGTGCCCCGATGGGCGGCGGCATGGGCATGGGCGCGGCCGCGATGGGCGGCGCAGCGATGGGCATGGCCGGTGGTCAGATGGCCGGTGGTCAGATGGGCGGGGCTCAGATGGGCGCGGCTCAGATGGGTGGCGACAAGCTCCAGGTAGCGGCGTCCGCCCTCAGTCAGCGCATGGGCATCCCTCACCAGCAGGCCCTACAGGCCGCGCAGATCGTGCTCGAGGCGATCTCCGGCGGCGCCATGGCCGGAGGCGCCGCGATGGCGGGTCACGATCCGTACGCGAAGAAGGCCGCGGATCCCTACGCCCAGAAGAAGCAGCCCGACCCCTACGCGAAGAAGGCGGCGGACCCCTACAAGCAGCCCGACCCCTACGCGAAGAAGGCGGCGGACCCCTACAAGCAGCAGCCCGATCCGTACGCGAAGAAGGCCGCTGATCCTTACAAGAACCAGCCGGTGAAGCAGAACGCGCCCGCCTACAAGGCGGACAAGAAGCAGAACGCGCCTGCTTACACGCCGGACAAGAAGCAGAACGCGCCTGCCTACAAGGCGCCCACGCCGGCCAAGGCGGATCCTTCGAAGAAGAAGGACCAGTGGAAGAAGTAGGCCTGCGCACTGCCGCGCTCTGCATCTCCCTCTTCATCCTCTCTCCGGTCTCCGCTCAGCTCGCCCCAGATCCGTCTGGCGCGAACGCTGTCCGGTCGGACCTGCGCTCAGCTGCGGCCCCCGGGGCGCAGTTCATGAGAGACGAACAACACCGCGTGCGACGGGCTTGGGGACTCGCGATCGCCGCGCCGGGCCCCACGCCGGAGGCACGCGCCCGCGCCTTCGTGCATCGCTTCTCGCGTGAGCTCGCCCTCGCTCCCGGGGCTGAGCTCGCCCACGTGCGGACCATCGCTGTGCACGGCCGCGACGTCGTGCGAATGCGTCGCGTGGCCTTCGGCGGGGCCGTTCACGGCTCCTCGATCATCGTTCGGCTGCGCGGGGACGTGGTGGACTACGTCGCGCTCGATCTCGCTTCCAGCCCGCTCGGTCCCAACCGCGAGATCGCGGTGGAGGCGGCCGCCCAGCTCGCCCTCTCGTCCGTGCCGGACGCGGTCAGCGTCCGCTCGGCTACCCCCGGCGGGATAGAACTCGAAGGCCTCGTTCATCCGGTGGTCGTCGTCGACGTCGCCGGTGATCACTTGCACCAGCGATGGCGGGTCGCCGTCGGCGTGGACGGTGTGCTCTTCGCTCGCTCTCTCACGCTGGATGCGGACGGTCGCATCTTCGCGCACGACCCCGTCTCCGACATGGACGTCACGACCGATGTGGAGCTGCAGTTCCTCACCAGTCGGGACCGTCTCACGGGTCGCTATTTTCGAGTGCTGAGCTGTAACGCCGGCGCGCGTGGATGTGAGCCCCAGCAGCTGGCGATGGCGGACGCCGACGGCCATTTCCTCTACGAGCCCGAGGACCCTTCGTTCTCGGACCCGTTCGCCGAGGTGCACGGCTACCACCACACCAACGTGGTCGCGCAGCACTTTCGCGAAACCCATGGCTTCACTTGGGGCTGCGGTGCCGAGTCGCTGATGCGGGTCTTCGTGAACTACACGGAGGAATCGGAGGTCGCCTACGACAACGCCGCGTATTCGCCCAGCGGCGGAGGTGAGTGCGGCTTCATGCTCTTCGGGCAGGGGCGCACGCATGACTTCGTCTACGACGCGGACGTCGTCTACCACGAGTTCGGGCACGGGGTGGTCGACCTCTCGGCCGACCTCGGCTTCTTCGTGCTCGACGCCATGGGCCTCGCGTACGACCCGGGTTCCATCAACGAGGGCTACGCCGACTATGTCGCGGCGACCGTCTCCGGTGACCCGAACATGGCCGAGTACTTTCAGGACAGCGGCCTCGGGGGCGAGGGCGCGCTGCGCAATCTCGACAACGCCTTTGTCTGTCCCGATGACCTGGTCGGGGAGGTGCACTTCGACGGCCGGATCTTCGCGGGCATGGCCTGGGACATCCATGGGGCCATCGGAGCCGAGAAGAGCGGCCCGCTCATGTACGCAACGATCACCGCGATCGAGATGGCGCCGAGCCTGGCGGATTCAGCGGAGGTCTTGCTCGCGACAGCGGACGCGATGGTGGTCGACGGCCTGCTCACGGCCGCGGACCGAACCACGGTCGAGGAGATCGCCACGGCTCGCGGGATGATCGGTTGCGAGCGGATCGCCCCGCTCGACGGTGAGGTCACGCGACTGGGCTACTCGGGCAACGCTCAGGTCACCGGCAACGCTGGCGGCCGGATCGCACCGGTGCACTACCGCATCGACATCCCGGCGGACGCCGAGCGTCTGAACATCAACATCTCCGACCTGACGGCCGCTTCAGGCGAGTACACAATCCATTGGCGTTCGGGCGGCCCGGTGCGGTTTGTCGCCAGCCGACGTCCGCCCGTGCTCGCCGAAGGAACCCTGCGCCCTGGGCAGGCTCTCGATCGCATGAGCGATCCGCCGCTGCCCCGGTGCCAGACGATGTACATCGCCATCACCACGGACAACCTCGCGAGCGTTCAGCAGACGATCTACAACGTGACCGCGAACCTCCGTACCTCTGGGCTCACCGAGTCTTGCGAAGACCCCGACGCTGGGGTCGACGCGGTGGACGCGGGCATGATGGCCGGAGCCGACGCGGGCCCCGGCGTCATGACGATGGACGAGGGCTGCGGCTGTCGGGTGGGCGGCACGCGGACGAGCGGGCCCGGGCTGTTCACGCTCTTCGGACTCTTGGCGTTTGTCGTTCGCCTCAGGGCTCGCCGCTCAGCCGTCTGAGCTCGATGTCGATCCGCCGTTGCGGACTGTCGAAGTACACCGTGGTCTCGTGGGTACTGAAACCGTCCGCTTCGGCGCGTACCTGACCGAAGTCGTGGTCGGTCTGCACCCGCATTCGATAGCGTCCGCTCTCATCGGTCACCGTCTCGGTCGCGATCAACGTGTCCGAGGTGAAGGTGATGCGAGCGCCGCTGATGTTCGTGTCGTCGCCGGGGGTCTCGAGCAGCACCGTGACACGGCCCGAGAGCTCGTACGTGTCGGTCGGCGCGCTGCCATCGCAGGACGCGAGCAGCCACACGAGCATCACGGGAACGGCGGCGACAAAGCGGTGTCCCATCGATATGGACAATAGCATGGCCGTCGCTCCTGAACGCATCTACGCTCCTGTGCTGATGGCGGCACCAGACCCCGCCCCCGCGCTGACGCGGCACGCGCTCATCCCCTTCTCGTTGGTGGTGTGTTTTGCGATGGTGTACGGGTTTCGGCTCGCTCCGTACTGGATCGCGGCGGTAGCGGTCCCGGCCGGGCTGCTCTACGCGTTTGCGCCCGTGATCGCTCGACGGTCGCTGCTCAGCTTCGATCGAGCGCTGGTCCAGCACCTCGTCGGAGGCCGGGCCCAGGAGCTACCCGACCTCTACGCCCGTGCGTTCGTGATGCGGGTCTTCGCTCCGCCGGCCGCGGTGCACGAGCGCCGTGGTCGGGTCTTCGCCGAGGCGGGCGATCCGCAGCGCTCTCGAGCCGCCTTTCGCGCCGCACTCGATGGTTATCCGGAGGATCGCGCGCCGGTCGCCGTCCGTCTCGGCCTTGCGCACGCATGCTACGCGGCGGCTGATGACCACGAGGCGATCCGAATCTACCGAGAGATCCTGCGCAACGACGGATCGTACCCTCGTCTCGCCCGACAGCTGGCTCACGCGCTGGCCCGTCGAGGCGAAGATCTCGAACACGCGGCGGAGCTGGCCGAGGAGGCGCTTCGAGTGTCCCCCGACGCCGAAGCCCAGCTCATCCGGGCGCTCGTGCATGCCAAGCGCGGCCATCGAGGCCCAGCCCGCAAGCTGCTCCGTGTGACGGAGGACAAAGACGAGCCCGAAGAGCTCGAGGAAATCAGGGAAGACGTCGAGATCGCGCTTGAGCAGCTCTGAGTCTCGGAGCCCGGAGGCTCAGCCGCCGGAGTCTCAGCCGCCGGAGCGCTTCAGCCGCCGGAGCGCTTCAGCTCGGTCAGCACCAGCTTGGCAATCGCCTTCAGCGTGTCGAACACGCCCTGTCCGCTGACCGCCACGGCCTCGAACTCGGGCACGTTGTGCGGGTTGAGCATGGAGCTCAGCTCCTCGACCGGGGCGATCGAAGGCATGTCCCGCTTGTTGTACTGGATGACGTACGGGAGCTTGTCGAGCGAGTAGCCCTGCTCCGCCAGGTTCGTACGCAGGTTGTCCATCGACTCGAGGTTCGCCTCAATCCGAGCGATCTGCGAGTCCGCGACGAACACGACCCCGTCCACGCCCTTGAGGATCAGCTTCCGGCTGGCGTCGTAGAAGACCTGACCGGGCACCGTGTAGAGGTGGAAACGTGTCTTGAATCCGCGGATCTCTCCGAGGGCGAGAGGCAGGAAGTCGAAAAAGAGCGTGCGCTCAGTCTCGGTCGCGAGGGAGATCATCTTCCCTTTCGCGTCCGGATTCGTCTTGTTGTAGATGAACTGGAGATTCGTCGTCTTTCCGCACAGGCCAGGGCCGTAGAAGACGATCTTGCAGTTAATCTCTCGCGACAGATAGTTGATGAAGGACATCGTGCGGGTGCCTCAGGCTTCGGAGAGCTCAGTCGTTGAAGAGGTTGTCGATGTCGTCATCTGTGATCTCCGCGAACGGAGTCTCACGGGCCGGGTCCTGCACCTTGTTCAGCAGCTGCTCGAAGATCCGATTCAGCTCCTCTGAGGACTTCTTCACGCGCAGACGCACCAAGCCCAGGCTGGTCTTGCTGTCGAAGATCACCACCAGAATCACCCGGTTTCCCACCAGCTGAATGTGGATGTTCGACTGCTCGCCTTCGTGAAATTGAGTCGTGAACTCATTTTCGCGCAGGAGCTTCGCCATGCCGCCGGTCGCGGCAATGTTGCCTGCGGTCAGCGACGCGAGAGACGTGGTGTCGATCTGCTCGGTGTCACCCGAGGCCGCGATCAACTGTCCGTTCTTGTCGATGATGAATACGACCCTGGCGTTCGCTTCCCTCACCAGACGATCGACGATCGTCTGAATCAGGTTGAACTCCTCCTCGTACATCACCATCTGCGGGTTCGCCATCAGTTCCTCCGCACGTCACCCAGGGGGACTCAGGTCCCAACTCGGCCGGCTGGATAGGTTGGTATCAGATTGTTGGGGTGCCTGTCACCGGTCGTCTCATCCAGACCGTGCCACGACCGATTTCCGGTCCCGCGCGATCCGGGTGCCACCATACCCGACTCGTGCACCGAGAGGGGGCGCCATGCGCATCCGGGCCCCTCCCCACAACTCGCGCCCGCGGCCGATACGCTTTACCGTTCATGTGCAGATCGGCCTTTCGATGAGGGCCCGCGAGCCCCAGGAACTACACGTGCTGCTTTTTGTACCCCGACTTTTTGCGAACCTGCTCCGCCTCCTCACGGCGCCGCTCTATTTTCTGCGGAAGCTGTCCATGCGCCCTCGCGCACGCTGGGTGCACGTCCGGATGCGATCGAAGGTCGTGGAGATCGCCAAGCCGCACCCCTTCTTCATGAAGTACATCCCGGGCTTCCGGGAGAAGCTGCCCACGTCGCTGGCGCTGATCCGCGATCTCGTCGACCTCGTCGTCGAGGACCCGCGCGTGCAGGGAGTGGTCTTCGATATCCCTCCGCTGCAAGCGGGCTGGGCGACGTGCCGTTCCTTCAGGGACCTCCTGCTGCGGCTCCGCGAGGCGGACAAGAAGGTGGTCGTTTACCTCTCTCAGGGCGGCGGGAACCGAGAACTCTACGTGGCCTCGGCCGCGGACCGAATCATCGCGAGCCCGGTCAGCCAGCTCGCTCCGCTCGGGCTCGGTGCCTCGGTCACGTACTTCAAGGGCCTGCTAGACAAGGCCGGCGTCGAGGTGGAGGTGCATCGGCGCGCCGAGTACAAGACGGCCGTAGAGCCGGCGACGCGCGACGGAATGAGTGACGAGCAGCGCGAGCAGACCACCGCGCTCCTCAGCACCATCGACACCGCGCTGCGCAACGGGCTGCTCTCGCGGGACGGTGTCGACGAGGCGAAGGTCGACGCGTTCTTCGAGACCGCGTTGGTGAGCGCCACGGCCGCCGTCGAGGACGGGCTGATCGACGGAGTCGGCTACGAGGACGAGCTGCCGACCTGGCTCGCCGACGACCGGAGCGTGACCCCGGTGGTGCGGGCGCCCCGCTATTACGGGTGGCGGAAGATGCGTCTGTTCCGGCGAGTGCTGCCGGAGAAATTCATCGCCGTCGTGCCGATCCACGGGACGATCAGCGGTGGCGCGCCGGGCACGCCGGGCGGCAAGAAGCTCTCGACCACCGTCGCGACGCTTCGCGCGGCGCGCAAGAACCCCTTCGTCTCGGGCGTGGTGTTGCATGTGAATTCGCCGGGCGGCTCGGCGCTGGCCAGCGACCTCATTCACCGAGAGGTCGAGCGCCTCAAGGAGCTCAAACCGGTCGTCGCGTGTTTTGGGGACGTGGCAGCGAGCGGTGGCTACTACGTGGCGGCTTGTGCGGACGCGGTGGTGGCCCAACCGCTCACGGTCACGGGGTCGATCGGGGTGGTCTCCGCGCGCCTGGTGACGGAGCCCCTGCTCGAGCGCTTCGGGGTCAAGATCGAGACCGTTCGCAAGTCGCCGCACGCCGCGATGCTCCAGCAGGCCGGCCCCCTCGATGAAACCGAGTCGGCGATCATCGACCGCGAGATCGACGCCTTCTACCGGGCGTTTGTGGGCGTGGTCGCGAAGGGACGAGGTCGGCCGGCCGACGAGATCGAGGGCCTGGCCCGCGGCCGAGTCTGGTCGGGAGAAGACGCGCGCAGCCGTGGGTTGGTCGACGAGCTCGGCGGGCTCGACGCCGCGCTCGAGCAGGTCCGCACCCGGCTCGAGGGCAAGGTGAGCGACTCGGTTCGCAAGTCGATGCGGGCCCGCCTCATCGAAGTGAAGCGGCTCGAGCTCTCGCCCGCGGAGCCCCGACCGGTCGAGAAGGCTGCGGCCGCGATGCTCTCCGAGGTGCACCCCCTCGCGGGTGATCTCTTCGCGCTTTCCCGGAGCGGCGACCGCGTGCTCTGCCTCGCCACCGACCTCCCGGTCGTTTCCTGAGCCGAGCGGCGCGGCGCGCCCGGCAGAACTCGCGTTGCGGTCCGTTCGCGCCGCGGGCTATCGTGCGCGGACTATGGCCTGGAGAGGACCGATGAGGAACATCTTGGTGCACGGATTGGCCGCTATCACGCTCGTGATGGCCGGCTGTGGCGGCGGCGGCGTGAGCATCGACGAGGGGCCCATGCCCTCGGGCGGCTCGTTCACCGGAGTCTGGCATTCGCCACAGTACGGGCGGATGGAGATGGTCCAGACCGGCCAGCAGGTGGTTGGCCACTACACCAAGGACGAGCGCACGGGGCGTATCCAGGGCACGGCCCGCGGCAACGTCATGCGCTTCGAGTGGAGTGAGCGGCGTGAGCTGGTCGCCGGGCGCCCCATCACGACCCGCGGCCGCGGTTACTTCCGCTACGCGATCGGCGACGACTCCGACCACTACATCCGCGGTGAGTGGGGCGTCGATGACGCCATGACCGGCGGCGGCGAGTGGAACGGCGTGCGCGACCGTCGCGCGCGCCCCACGGTGGACACGGGCGGCGGCGACACCTCGGGTGGCAGCGAGAGCGGCAACAACTTCGAGGACTTCGACACGGCCGATGACGGCGGTGGCGGTGGTGGCTCGTCGTCCGGTTCGGGCTCTGGTTCCTCCGACTCGGCCCTCGATCTCGACGGTCTCTGAGCACCAGCCTTTGGGCTGAATCGGCTCGCTAGAGCGCCTGCGCTCCGCTCAGCGGCGTCGCGCGCGGGCGCGTCTTGCGGCGCGACGCCTCGCCCGGGCTCGTCTTGCGCGGCGAGTTCGACGAGCGCGTCGCCTGGCGCGGTTGGTGGACGCCCGGTTGCCAACGACGATCGGTCGAGCGTCTTGGTCGACCCGAGGAGGTGACGCGTCTGGGCCGATGCCCGGACGCTGCGGCGCGCGGGTCGCCGGGGCGGCTAGCGCTACCGCTGCCGCGAGCTCCGGCTCGGGTTCCGCTGGCGCGTCCACTCGGCTCGGGGCGGCATTCAGCGCCGCGGGGGCCGCCGCGGACTTCTGGAAGACTTTCTCCAGGCCGTCCCCGCTCGCCGCTCCGAGCGCAAAGGCCACGATCGCGAGCCCCAGAACCGGAGCGAACATCGACCTCAGAGCCACCGCGCCGCCGACGTAGTAGAGGGGGGTCACGACGCGCTGCTCGAGAGCGGCGTTGAGCGCGTCGCCGACGCGTTCGAGTACGTCGTCGAGCAAGGCCTCGGAGAGCACAGCCAGGGTCGGCGTCTGCTGAGACCTCGAAGTCGGCACCGGAAGGCTGGCGAAGGTCCGCTCGAACGTGTCCTCGAGCCGTTCCTCGACCGTATCTCCGTCATCCGGATCGTGTGCGATCGGGGGCCGCGCCGGCGGGGGCAGCGTCGCCACGGGGATGGGCGGCGTCGGAAGCACGAGCCTCGGCGGTGTCGACGGGGGAGGCAGCTTGGCGCGGGGCGGGGCGCTGCGGCGCGCGCGCTTCGGCGGCGGCGGCTGTGAGTCGACGACGCGGAGCGCGGGGGGGCGCATCGCTTCTCTTGGCACGGGAGGCGGTCGGGGGATGGGTACGGCCCTCGGCCTCGGGTCTGCTTTGCGGACCCGGCCCGACTCGTCCGGGTTGGTCCGCCTCGGGAGGGCCGCCGGCGGTACGGGCGGGGGCACGGTACGTCCCATGCGAGCTCTGGTAGCCACGGTAGGACCAGCCGCAATTCACGTGCCGCCCCGGACCCTCGACCGATCGGCCTCGGCGAACCGCAATTGGAGCATCTCGTGCTCCATGCGCTGGGGAGAACAGGACCCCTCGTATCGAGCGCAGAGCTTCGCTAGCATGTGCGCCATGCAGTCCCCCCGAATCGCGCTTGGCCTCTTTATCGCCCTGTTTGTGTCGGCCTGCGACCCCGGTTCGACGCCACCGATTCGCGACAGCGGGCCCGGGGGCGACGCAGCGCCGCCGCCCATGGCAGACGCTGATGGTGACAACATCTCTGACGACGACGAGGGGCGTTCCTCGGATCGCGACACGGACGGCGACGGGACCCCGGACTGGATGGACTCCGACAGCGACGCGGACGGAATCCCTGACGCGTTGGAGGCGGGAGACGAGCATTCGGGCACGCCTCCGCGGGACTCGGACAGCGACGGACAGCCGGACTTCGTCGACACGGATTCGGATGGCAACGGCATCCTCGACATGAACGAAGCCGAGGGCGATGTGGATGGGGACGGCACACCCAACTTCGCCGACCTAGACGACGACAACGACCTCATCAACGACGTGCAGGAACTCGACGGCGTGCTCGACCCGCCAACCGATACCGACATGGACGGCATCCCCGACTTCCAGGACCGTGACTCCGACGGCGACACGATCATGGACGGCCACGAGCGAGACGCCGACACCGATGGGGACGGCATCTTCGACGTTCACGATCTCGACACCGACGACGATGGGCTGCCCGATTCGGTCGAGGCCGGTGACGCGGACCTGGACTCGGCGCCGGTCGACACCGACATGGATGGTTCTCCCGACTTTCGTGACGTCGACAGCGACAACGACGGTCTCAGCGATCAGGACGAGGTCACCATCTACATGACGTCGCCCACCGCGGACGACACCGACGGCGACGGCGTCTCCGATCTGATCGAGGTCGCCGCGGGCAGTGATCCGATGGACGGCATGGACAGCCCGCGCACCCGGGGAGACTTCGTCTTCACCGTGCCGTTCGAGGCGCCGCCGGATCCGACCGAAGACACGCTGCTCTTCCGCACCAACATCGCCTTCGCGGACATCTACTTCCTCTTCGACCATTCCGGGTCGATGGGCGGCGAGACGACGGCGCTGCTGGGCGCGGTGGCCACAATCGCCAATGACCTTCAGTGCACCGACACCGGCACCGCCTGCATGCGTGACTCGGACTGCGCGGGCGCGGCTGAGATCTGCAGCCCCTTCACGAACACGTGCATCGAAGACCCCGGCATGGGGAACTGCATCCTCAGCCCGTACACCGGAATCGGACACTACGAGGACTCCTACACCAACGAAGTCTCGTTGCAGCCCGACCCCGCGGTCACCGCGGCCGCGAGCTGGACGATCGAGGGTGGGACCGAGAACCTCTTCGAGGCGGTGAGCAACGTGGTCGATCCGAGCGTCGGGGGCACCGAGCGAGGCTGCACCGGCCCGACGGCGCCGCTCATCGGTTGCCCGAACTTCCGCGACACGGCGGTGCGCATCCTGATCGGGTTCACCGACGAGGACAGCGACGCTGGCGCGCTGGCGACTGCCACGAGCTTGCTGACGAGCAACGGCATCACCTTCATCGGCGTCTGGAGCGGGAGCGCCGGCTCGAGCGCGAGGAACGATCTCCGCAACCTCTCGGTGGACTCGGGCTCGGTCGACCGCACGGGCTCGCCGCTCTTCTTCGAGGGGGTGGACGCCGGCGTGGTGCCGGCTGTGACCGCGGCGATCAACGAGGTCGTCGAGGGCGTTCCGCTGCGGGTCACGATCGCTGCGACCGACGAGCCAGGCGATGATGGCGACTCGCTCCAGTTCATCGACCGTCTGCAGACCAACACCAGCGACCCCGAGTGCAGCATGGTGGCCACCGAGGACACTGATGGGGACATGTTCGACGACGCGTTCCCGTCCGTGACGCCCGGCACGCCCGTCTGCTGGGACGTCATCCCGCTGCAGAACGACACGGTCATGCCCACCGCGGTGCCTCAGGTCTTCGAGGCCCTGCTGACCGTCTCCGGCGACGGCTCGCCGCTCGACTCCCGTCGCGTCTTCTTCTTGATTCCGCCCGAGATCGTCGGGCCCGGCGGCCCGGACTGAGGGGCAGGGCCCCTCAGGGGGCCCGCGCTGCCATCGCGACGGC
>Ga0114933_10005095_pt1 | contig 12044 bp, 10 predicted proteins | sample 4SBtaG_FD_89691 | JGI IMG/M metagenome (GOLD analysis project Ga0114933, IMG submission 89691) | Deep subsurface microbial communities from Kolumbo volcano to uncover new lineages of life (NeLLi) - 4SBTROV12_W25 metaG | ecosystem: Environmental > Aquatic > Marine > Volcanic | place: Kolumbo...
CGAGCTTCCGCTCAATCGCCACGCTGACACGTGACCCGCCCATTGCGCCTTCGTCAATCGCATCCGACGAGCTTCCCCCTGTCAGACGACCGGGGGAACACGGGGCTCATGCAGCGGGTACGCTGAGCGCGCGGGCCTCGTCGCCCCGGTCGAGGTTGAGCAAGCAGCCCATCGAAAGCCAGAGCGCGTCCTCGGCGAACGCGGGCGGCTTTGGGAGGCGCAGCACGAAGTCGAGATCTGCGAGCGCGCCCTCGGGGTCGCCCTTTCGCTCCCGCGTGACCGCGCGGTTGAACCGCAGGGTCGCCTCCGAGATCCCCTGACAGCCCTCCTCTCGGTCGCACCGAAGCGCTTCGGCGAACGCCTCCTCGGCACGCGCGTAGTCGCCGGCGTCCGAGCGAAGGTTTCCCAACAGGAGCCAGAGCGGCCCGGCGTCCGGCGCGAGCTTCACGCCCTCCTCGAGCCCGGCAAGCGCTGCAGCGTGGCGCCCCATGCCCCGCTGCGCGAGCGCGAGTAGCTCGAACCCACCGGCCCAGCTCGAGTCGATCAATCGGCTCGCGATCGCGATCGCCTGAGCCCACTCGCCGGCGGCCAGCCGAGCGCGCCCTTCGGCCTCGAGCGCGCGGGTCTCTTCCTCTGATTGTCCGAAGAACATGTGGCGCCATAGCCCGGCCGAGCGGCCGGGGCGAGACGAGGGGCCAGGGGCGGGGGACGGCGCTACAAGGCGTCGTCGACGGTTCCCTTGGACTCGACCAGCTTGCGTTCCCACGCCGCCCGCGCTTTCCAACCGCGCGTCTCCGGCTTGGCCTCGGAGGCACCACAGATCTCGTTGAGCGGGCAGCGCGCACAGCGCGGGAAACGCGCTTTGCACACGTAGCGACCGTGGAGGATCAACCGATGGCTGACGTCGACCCAGGAGCGCTTGTTGAAGAGCCCCATCAACTCTCGCTCGATCTTCTCGGGCTTTTCCTCGATCGAAAGATCGAGCCGCTTCGACAACCGGCTCACATGGGTGTCGACGACGATCCCAGTGCTCGTCTTGAACGCCACCCCGAGCACGACGTTCGCCGTCTTGCGAGCCACCCCGGGCAGGGACGTGAGCCGCTTCATGGTGGCGGGCACTTCGCCGCCAAATTTCTCCGTCACGGCCTTGGCTGTTCCGACAATGCGTTTGGCCTTGCTTCGATAGAAGCCGGACTGCTTCACCAGCACCTCGACCTCGGCGAGGTCAGCCTCGGCGAGATCGGCCGGGCGGGGGAACCGCGCGAAGAGAGCCGGTGTGATCTCGTTGATTTTCTTGTCGGTCGCTTGCGCGGCCAGGATCGTCGCCACCAGCAGCTGCCAGGCGTCTTCGTGGTCGAGCTCGACCTGCGGCGCAGGAATCGCCACAGCGAGGCGGCGGCGAACGTCGTTCGCCTGTTCGGTCACTTCGTTGCTCATCAGGCTCCCGAGAACTGAACGCCCTCGAACACCAGCGTGGGTGCGCGGAGCGAGGAGTAGGTCCAGGGGTCGTTACCGACTTCGACGAGGCCCGCAAAGAGTTCGACGAGATTTCCGGTGATGTTCATCTCCTGCACCGGGCCAGCGACCGCGCCACCGGTGATCAGATGGCCCCGCAGGCCCAGGCTGAAGTCACCGGTCGTGGCGTCGGAGTTGCCGCCGAGCCAGCTGGTCACGAGATAGGCCTCGTCGAGGTCGGCGCTGATGGCTTCGAGATCCCGGGCCCCAGGCGTGATCACCACGTTCGAGGTGGTCCCGGTCGTCGGCTCGCGCTCGATCTTGCGGCCGTAATAGGTGTCCACGAAGAGGTTCTGCAGGGCCCCCTCGGCCACGATCGGGAGGCGGCGCGCTGCGATGCCCTCACCGTCGTAGTAGCGCGACCCCAGGCCACGGACGATGAGCGGATCGTCCACGATCTCCAGACGCTCCGAGAGCACCTGCTCGCCGACCCGCTCCGCCCAGAACGAGCGCCGCTGGCTGATCGCGCTCGCCTTCGCCGGCGCGAGCAGGAGCGAGACGAGGCGGCCCGACGCGCGTCGATCGACCACCATCGTCGTCCGTCTCGTTGGCCCTTGGGTGGCGCCGAGACGACGAACCGCCTCCGCCAACGAGCGCACTCCGACCTCTGTCGCCGACGGGATGTCCTCGAGGTGCCTGGCGCCGGCCCGGTACGCGCCTGCCGGTCGAGCGTCACCCTCTTCGCGCAAAGTGACGCTGCCCCCACGCCAGTGGCTGGTGCGCAGGTGGTGGCCACTGAAACCGTTGCTGCTCGCCGACGCGACGAGCGAGTGGGTGTCCTTGACCGTCGCCGTGGCGCTGATCAGCTGCTCGTGAGCGCAACGCTCGGCGATCTCCCGGCACCACGCGATGCGGGTGTCGGTGTCGAGCGCGAGCACTGCCTCGTCCACCAGGTCGAGGGACGCGTCCGTTCGCCCCTCGTAGAGGGCCGGATCAGGGATCACGCGAAACGGGTCTCGCTCGAGCGCGCGGGTCATCGACACGGCGTCGCGCACGAACGCGCCGAGCGGCTCGGCTCGGAGGTCGCTGGTGCGAAACGTGGCGTATCGCCCGTCCACGTAGAGGCGGATGGCGAGCCCGCGGCCGGTGCTCTCCTGCAGCTTCTCGATCTCGTGGTCTCGGACCTGGACCTCGACGCCGCGGCTCCGGGTCGCGCTGGCAAAGACGTCGTCGGCGCCTGCCGCCCGGGCCATCGCGATGGCCGCTTCGGCCCGCTCTCTCAGCTCACGAAGCACGGCCGCCTCCAGTGTCTTCTCCGCCCACGGTCAGCTCTCGCACCAGGACGGTCGGCATGCCGATGGACACCGGCACGGACTGTCCGCGCTTGCCACACGTCCAGCCCCCCGTGTCGAGTCGGCCGTCGTCGGCGACCATGGAGATCCGCCGGAGGGTCTCCGGCCCGGTACCGATGATGTTCACGTCTTTGATCGGGGCCGTCAGCCGGCCGTCTTCGATGAGCCAGCCGTTCTTGATGTAGAAGGTGTAGTCCCCGGCGCCGATCTGGACCTGCCCGTTCGTGAAGGTCTCCGCGAGGATGCCGTTCTGCACGGAGGCGATGATCTCGTCTCGGGTGTGCGGACCGTCCTCCATGTACGTGCACCGCATGCGCGGCAGCGGCGCATGCCGAAAGTTCTGGCGTCGTCCGGAGCCTGTGGCCTGCACACCGTAGTGTCGGCTGCTGATGCCGTCATGCATGAACGAGACGAGGCGGCCGCGCTCGACGAGCACCGTGCGCTCGGCCGGCGAACCTTCATCGTCCACGTTGAGCGCGCCTCGCTGATGCTCGAGCGTCCCGTCATCGACGATCGTGACGAGCGGCTCGGCGACCTGCCGGCCCATCATGTCGGCGTAGATGCTGATCTGCTTCCGGTTGAAGTCCGCCTCCATGCCGTGCCCGACCGCTTCGTGCAGGAGGATGCCGCTCGCGCCCGCGGCCAGGACGACCGGCATCTCGCCAGCCGGGGGGCGCCTCGCGTCGAAGAGCACGAGGGTTCGGTCCACGGCCTGCTGGACGACGCGCCGCAGGTTGGCCTCGCTGTAGAACTCGATGCCCTGTCGCGCCGCGATGTTGGCGCGGTTGCTCTGACGTTCACCATTTCGTTCGGCGGTCAGGGTGACAAACATGCGGGTCATCGGGCGATCGTCGAAGGTCATGCGGCCGTGCATGTCCGCGATGAGCACCCTGGACTCGGCGTCCGCCCACGAGATGTCGACCTTGACGATCGCCGGATCCGCGGCTCGCGCGAGGGCCGCGGCCCGCTGAATGATCGGGAGCTTCTGAGCGACGCCGACGTCACGCCAGGGGACCTCGACCGAGTAGCGCTGGTGATCAAACGCGGCGTGGCGGATTTCCTGCGGCGCAGCGCGACCGCTGCCGTGAGCGATCGCCGCGGCGGTGCGGGCGGCGCGACGCATGGACTCGCTCGTCAGCTCCTCCGTGTAGGCGTAGCCGGTCTGCTCCCCGACCACGCAGCGCAGCCCGACCCCGAGGTCCACGCTTCCGGTCGCGCGACTGATGATCCCGTCCTGGTAGAGGATCGAGGTCGAGCGCGACGACTGAAAATAGAGCTCAGCTTGGTCTGCGCCACGCGAGGTCAGCTCGGCCAGCGCGCCTCGGATCATCGCCTCGTCGACGCCAAAGACGTCTGTGAACGGCGAGAGCGACGAGGTCGTGGCGGCGATCGGCTCGGCGATGATCTGTTGTACCGCGGAGCCGCAGGCGGCGAGCACGCTCGGAGCGCTCACGGCGATCGCTCCTGTCTCGAGAAAGTGTCGACGGCCCATGCGATTTTTCACCTCCGCAGAGTTAGGGGCTGCGGCGCGGAGCGCAAGCGTGTCGGTCGCGAAGCCGGCTGTCTCGGTCCGTCCGCTTTAGAACATGCCGGCGACACCCGCCGTGGCTCCACCTTCGGTGGGGTTGACCGTCGGCACGAACATCGGACCCTGGGCGCGAGCGCCGTCCGACCGGCTCCCGCTGGAGGTGAGCTGATAGCCGGCCGCGGCGCCGAGGTTGGTGAGGAGCATTCCCGCGATCGGGCCTGCGATGAGGCCGATGGAGGCGCCGGCCCCACCCATGCTCACGAGCGCCGCGGTCAGACCGAACCCGAGGCCGGTCCCGAGGTAGGCCCCGCCAAGCGCGGCGAAGAAGTTCCCGGTGCCCCCGCGGCGCTCACCAAAACCCCAGGTCGCGAGCGCGGCGCCGAACGGAGCGCCGACCAGACCCCCGCCCCCGGCGCCCATGAGGAGGACCAGGCCACAGACATCCGACCCGTTGGTGCATCCAGCCGCATAGGCGACGCCCGTCCCAGCCAGCGCGCCCACGCCAGCGCCGATGCCGAAGCCGGCCCACGAATGCCCGAAACTCGAACCGAACCCGGGCCCTCGGTCCTCGCGGGGCGCTCGCAGGGGTTGGAGCGGCATGGCCACCCCGTAGGCCGGGGGCGCAGCACGAAGAGGACGGCCAGCCCGCATGGCGGCGATCTCCGGGTCGAGCGCAAAGCGCTGCCGCTGCTGCGCCTGAATCCTGAGTGTCACGGTGATGTCGGGGTTGCCCAAGCCCGACGCCGCCTGTGCCTGAGCGGCGCGGGGGGCGAAGGACGCAGCGAGGAGGAGGGCAAACACGAACCCGGTGGTCTTCGGCATCATCATTGTGCCAGACCGAGTCGCATGCTCTGTGCCACCCCGAAAACATCTAAAACCACACTGGAATTCGACGGATCCGCCCGTGCCATTTAGTGCCACTCATGGCACAGCGATCCTCTACTGGACATGTGAGGGCGCGGTCCTAAGAAGGAGCGGCATGCCTCACCTTCGCGAGACGATCCGGATCAAAGCCCCCCTCGCGTTCGTCTTCGAGCGTCTGGTCGACCACGAGTCGATGAACGACTGGCCGGGCGTCGGCAGCGCGAAGCTGGCCGTCGAGGGCACACCCAACCGCAACGGCCTCGGGGCTGTTCGTGTCATCCGCGCCAAGGGGCTCTCGCTGCACGAAGAGGTCGTTCACTTCGAGGAACCGACCCGCTACGACTACACCATCATCAAGGGGCTGCCCGTCGAGCACCTCGGGAGTGTGCGGCTCAGCGAGGGCCCAGACGCGGTCGAGCTGAGCTGGGAGGTCAGTCTGCAGAGTTCCTGGCCCTTGGTCGGCCCGATCGTGATGTTCCTCCTCGCTCGGGAGCTCCCCGGCGCGCTCTCCCATTTCAAGCAGGACACGGAGCGACGGTTCGAGGCGTCACGCTGAGGGCCGTGCAGCCGTTGTAGGTGGGGCCGATCGTCAGACGACGACCGGCCCGGAGGTGTGGTGTGTTTTGTTGGGAGGTCAGCGACTCGGGGGAGTGGTGAAACACTCACCCGTGGCCGCCACATCGGTGCCCGCCGCGTTGGCGTAACAATCGTTGGGGTAGGTGACTCCGTCGCAGCCGCAGACGGGCGCATAGATCTCGTAGCAGGCATCCGGGCGAGCTCGGCAGGTGCCGAGGTGGTCGGCGGCGCCGCACGCAGGGACGTCCGAGGCGTAGTCGCAGAATTCGCCAGCCGCGCAGGTCAAACCGATGAACCCGCCGCAGTTCCGGTCCGTCGGCGGAGGGTTGCAGGCGCAGACATCGCAGCCCCGCTCGTCGGTCGTGAAGCCGTATTCGCAGTAGAGATCGCAGAGCACGGGCTCACACGCCGGCGGCGGGGGCTCTTCACAAGCGCAGATGTCGCAGCCTCGCTCGTCGGTCGTGAAGCCGTGTTCGCAGTAGAGATCGCAGAGCACCGGCTCGCACGCCGGCGGCGGGGGCTCTTCACAGGTGCAGATCTCACAACCGTTCTCGTCCTGAGCGAGGCCTCCCTCACAGTAGAGGTCGCAGAGCACCGGTGCGCACTCGACGGGCGGTTCACAGGCACAGGTGGGGCACCCGCGCTCGTCGGTCGCGAAGCCGCCCTCGCAGTAGAGGGTACAGAGAATGGGCTCACACATCGGCGGGGGGGGCGGGTCGGCGCAGGCGCAGACTTCGCAGCCACTTGCGTCTATGGCGAAACCGTCCTCGCAGTAGAGCTCGCACGTGACGGGCGCACAGACCGGTCGCGGCTCACACGTCCCGTAACAGACCGTGAGCGACGCCATCTCCCCCGGGGCCGGCGCCGGGCTCAGACAGCGATCGGTGTTGCACCACGCATCCGCCGCGCACTCGTCGTCGACGAGACAGAGCTCCGGATCCGGGTCCGGTTCGGGATCAGGTCCGCGGCATTCGTCGACTCCGCCGAGAAACGGAAGCGCAATCATCATCGAAAGCAGGAAGGACTTGGTCTCATTGATTCTCATCGACTCACCTCTCTAAGAACTACTGCGGTTCGCAGACATCCCCCATTCAAGCAGGGCCCATGCCAACGAGTGATCCGCCAACCACGACTTTCCGTGAGTGCCACGGTGTGCCGTGCTGGACGATTCAATGCCAACTTGTCGCGACGCTCAAACAAGGCTCACCACGCGTCTCAATCAAAGATACAAACACATATCCAGGACTGGGCGGGCCCTCTCGGCTCGCGTCCCGGGGACCCCACGAAGGCGTCTTGCTCCTTGTGTGGCCCGCGCGGTCGAGATCCGTCACAAAAAGATCCTCGGCGCACCGACCGTGCCCCACAGGAGTCCTTCGTGACCTATCGACACTACAGCTCGCCGGTCTCTCTCTACTCAGGCAAGACGCGCGCATACCTGCGGTTCAAGGGCATCCCCTTCGAGGACGTCATCGCGTCGTTGGGCGTGTACCGGAAGATCATCGTTCCGGAGGTTGGCCGTCCGGTCATCCCGGTCTTGCAGACGCCCGAGGGTGAGATCCTTCAGGACACAACCGTGATCATCGACGCGCTCGAGGAGCGCTTTCCCGCGCCGTCGATCTACCCAGAGTCGCCCTGGCAGAAGCTCGTCGCCCTGCTTCTCGAGGTCTACGCCGACGAGTGGCTCGTGATGCCCGCGATGCACTACCGATGGCACTTTCGGCGCGCCAACCTGCTCTTCATCCTGGGCGAGTTCGGCAAGACCGGCATGCCGTGGCTCCCGGGATTTCTGGCGCCTCTGGCAGGCATGCCCGCGGCCTTCGCGTTCGGAACGAAATACCAGGCGTACTTCGGCATCACGAAGAAGATGCACCGCCCGATCGAGCGCTCTTGCGAGGCCCTCTTCCTGGAGCTCGATCGCCACTTCACCAAACACGACTACCTCTTCGGCGACCGGCCGAGCATCGGCGACTTCGGGCTGATCGCGCCGCTCTACGCTCACCTCTACCGCGACCCCCACCCCGGGCGCATCATGCGGCGGATCGCCCCGCAGCTCGCGCGCTGGGTGGAGAGGATGCAACACCCGCCGAGGCCCAAGAGCGGGGACTTCCTTGCGGATGACGCGGTGCCGGAAACGCTCGAGCCGGTCCTGAAGCGCATGTTCGAGGAGCAGTTCCCCGTGCTGATCGACACCGCTCGGCGGCTCGATGCGTGGGCCGAAGCGCACCCCGACCGCAAGCGTCCATCACGGGTCATCGGCTCTCATCGCTACGCGATCGACGGAGTCTCCGAGGAGCGAATGGTCACGCCGTTCTCGCTCTGGATGTTTCAACGGCCTCTCGATCACTACCGATCCCTGAGCGCCGAGGAGCGCGCGGCGATCGACCCAAAGCTCGAGGCGCTCGGCGGGCTCGAGGGCCTCTCGATCGAGCCCAAGACGCGGCTGACCTGGGCCGACCACCGCCTCGCGATCGAGGGGCGCTGAGCTCGACCGGCCGTTCCTGCGTCTCCAGGCTCTTGCGAACACATGAGGTCGACCGCTCGGCGATCGAAGTCGTGGGGTGGCTCGAGATCATCGAGCGCCGCAAGCAGGCGCCCGAAGAGACGCTCCGTAAGGCGCTTGGGGATCTCGAGCGAGTCGTCTCGATGCTCGTCAAACTCATTCGCGCTCGTACCCGCTGATCCTCTCGGGCACGGGCACGGGCACGCGCGCTGCGCGCGCGGCACGGGAGCAGGCTGCTTTCAGCAGCCTGCTGGGCGTCGAGACTCGCGTCCGTGCCTTCGAAAAGGAGGTGAGCGGGGCCGCCACCATTGGCGACCCCGCTCTGAGGAGGATCAGGAGCAGAAGGAGAAATTCAGCGGAGCGCGATTCGCAGGGTCGCGGAGGCCGTTCCGACCGACGCAGAGGGGCAGTCGATGGCGGTCTCACCGCCCTTGGAGGCAGGGTCCGCGGTGGGGCGAACGATCACACCGCCGGGGGTCGAGGAGGCGACAGGCCGATTGGCGGCGCGTGCCCGACGGGCGCGCTCCCAAGCCACACGAGCGGCCGCATCGTGTCGTGCGCGGGCGGCGGCGCGACGGTCACGCTCAGCCCGAGCGATGCGGCGAGCCTCCGCGTCCCGACGAGCGGCCTCGGCCTGTGCGTGAGCGGCCCGACGAGCGTCGGCGTTACGAGCGGCCTCGGCCCGGGCGTGAGCAGCCCGGCGAGCGTCGGCGCGACGAGCGGCCTCGGCTCGGGCGTGAGCGGCCCGACGAGCATCGGCGCGACGAGCGGCTTCGGCCCGGGCGTGAGCAGCCCGGCGAGCCTCAGCGGCCCGGTTGGCAGCGTCCGCCCGCGCCTGTGCTGCGCGCCGAGCCTCGGCCCGAGCGTGTGCTGCGCGACGAATCTCAGCGCCGCGATTCGCAGCCTCCGCCCTTGCCTGGGCGGCGCGGCGAGCCTCGGCTCGAGCCTGAGCCCGCTCCGCTCGCTCCTGGGCCGCGGCCCGGTTGGCAGCGACGGCGCGATCGGCAGCCGCGCGTGCTTCGGCGGCGGCCCGCTCGGCACGGGCGAGTCGCTCCGCTTCCTGGGCGGCGGTCAACCGTGCCTGGTAGGCGGCGGCGTCTGCTGCGGCGCGGGCCTCTCGCGCCACCGCCAGAGCGGCTTCATAGGTAGCGACCGAGTCGCGGTGAGCGAACGTCGCTCGGCGAAGCGCGCTGCCGGAGGCGGAGAGCTCTTCGCGGGAGAGCTGATTGATCTCGTAGGCCGCCTGCGCTGCGCGATGCGACTCAATCGCCGCGAGCTTCGCGCGGTCGAGGTGGACCATGCGACGGCGAGCCTGCTCGGCGGCCGCCTCCAAATCAGACGCCGTCGCCTGGGTGTCGGTGACCTCGTCGGCGAACGAAGGGTTCGGCGCCGCGAGCCCGACGCCCGCGAGCGCTGCCGTGAGCACCAGTGCCAAGAACCGGTTCTTCTTCTTGGGCGTTTTCGTGGTGGGCTTGTTCATCGTGTTGTTCCTTTGCTTCCTGGCTACAAAGGGTCAGACGCGGGGTTTCTGAAGCACTTCTTAAGCAGGCAAGAAAACGTCATAGTCCTCGTAATGTCAGAGAAAATAGCCGTCATCGCGCTCCTCGCCCTGAGCGCGTGCACCAGCGACCCCATGCCTGTGGACGCGGGCATCGACGGGGGCCCCGCGCTCGACCCGGACGCAGGCGGCTGCGTCGCGGGCAATGACCCCTGCGCCACTGGGGACACCTGCTGCGGGGATCTCGTCTGCCGAGGCAACGCCGACCGAACCTTCTGTGTCGCCGCCAACGACACCTGCTTCGTCGGCCCCGACCCCGGTTGTTGCTTCGACCCGGCCGACTGTGGCAGCGGAGAGCGCTGCCACAACGCCGAATGCCGAGGCATGGGCGAAGGCGTGTGCAAAGCAGACCCACCTGCCGGCTCGTGCTGGAGCGCCATCGACTGCAGCGGCGGCGGCCCATGCGTCGGAGCGCAGGTCTGCGGCTGCGGAGAATCGTGCCTCGTCCCAGACGTCCTGGGGACCTGCATGTAGACGCCCCGGGCGAGTTGGGTCTGAGCCACCTCGCCGATGCTGGCGCCCGCCCCTCCACGGGCGTCTCCCCTACCCTGGCGGTTCTACGCCGCCGGCCGTGGCGAACGCCAGGCGCGCCCTGGCGACGCGCGCCGATACTGCGGCGTCCACTTGGAGTAGGCGAGCCCGGGCGAGTTGGGTCTGAGCCGCGAGCACCTCGCTCGTGAGCGCTTCGCCCTCTGCCCGCTCTGCTTGTCGCGCACGGTAGGCTTCTTCAGCCGCTTCGGCCGCGGCCGCGGCTTGGGTGAGCTGCGCCCGGGCAGCGCGGTCCTCCGCGTGCGCGGTGGCGACTTCGCGCTGAAGGGCGTCACGGAAGCCAGCGAGGTCCGCCTCCAGCCGAGCGGTCTCGGCCCCGGCGGCGTTGGCGCGGGCATCCGCCACGACGGCCTGATTCGGTGACCAGGCGAGCACGACGCTCAGGTCCCAGGTTCCGTCGAAGCGCTCTCGCTGTGGGACGTAGCGCTGGTTGGGGTTGGCGAGCTGGGCGCCGAAGGCGAAACGCAGCGCGGGCCACCGAGCACCCTCAGCGGCGCGCTGCGCCGAACGTGAGGCGTGCATACCGTGGCGCAGGGCTCTGACCTCCGCGCGTCGCTCGAACGCGAGGCCGACGAGCGTGCTCGGGGTGCGCGCCTGTCGAGGAAGATCCGAAGAGAGGTCCTCCGCGAGCGCCAGCCGCTCGTCGGGACCCAGGCCGATCAACGAACGCACGACGGCGTCGGCGGCGCCTCCCATCGCCAGCGCCCTCGCGCGATTGGCGCGAGCTCCTGCGAGCTGAGCCTGGGCGCCGAGCAGATCGGATCGTCGCACGACGCCCTCCTCGTAACCCGCGCGAGCGAGTCGTACCTGCTCCTCGACATCGAGCACCTGCGCGGAGGCGACCGCGATCAAAGCGCGCGCACGCAAGGCTCCGTAGTACGCCTCGCGCGCTCGAACCCGCAAGGTGGCTTCCACGACTTCGCGCCGTGACCGTTCCGCATCGACAGCGGCCTCTGCCGCCTCGAGGCGCGGCAAGAGGGTCAGAAAGAGCTCCGAGACGGGCACCTGCACCTGCGCCTCGAAGACAAACTGATCCACGATCACCGGGATCGTCTGCGAGGCGAGCGCCTGGTTCTGGGAGAGCGTCGCCGCCCAGAGCTCGCGGGCCTCCGGGTCATCGACCCCCGCGACCAAGGGTGCCGGACTCTCGCCGCCAGAGGACGGCACGAGCGGGTCGTTCTCGATCGGGCTGAGGCGCGTGTAGCGCGCCCCGACCGACACCGTTGGCAGGATCGACGCCCAGACCTCCTGCACCGACGACGAGACACGCTGCACCGACGCGTCTGCGGCTTCGAGCGAAGGAGCGTGCGCGACCGCGCGGCCCACGACATCTGCTGAGCTCAGGCCTTCGCCGTCGCCCCGGAGCACGGCCTCGACGTCAAAGGCGTCTTGCGAATGTGCAGCCGTGGGAACGAGCCCGAGCCCGAGCGCTCCGAGCCAAGAGGCCAGTACGACAGAGCGATTCATCACGACACCTCGAACGGTTTGGGATCACGGAAGAGAAGGCGATAGAGCGCCGGCACGGCAAAGAGGGTCAGGAAGGTCGCGACGGTCAGACCGCTGATCATCGCGGACGCCATGGGCGGCCAGAGGGTCGAGCGCGAGAAGAGCAGCGGGGTCAGCCCCGCCACGGTGGTCGCCGCGGTCAGCAGAATGGGGCGC
>Ga0114933_10005096_pt1 | contig 12040 bp, 12 predicted proteins | sample 4SBtaG_FD_89691 | JGI IMG/M metagenome (GOLD analysis project Ga0114933, IMG submission 89691) | Deep subsurface microbial communities from Kolumbo volcano to uncover new lineages of life (NeLLi) - 4SBTROV12_W25 metaG | ecosystem: Environmental > Aquatic > Marine > Volcanic | place: Kolumbo...
CCTTGTATTATAACAAATATCCTGGTCGGGGAGAGAGGATTCGAACCTCCGGCCCCTACGTCCCGAACGTAGTGCTCTACCAGGCTGAGCTACTCCCCGTCCGCGGCGAGCCTTATATACCGCACCCCTACACTTGGCAACCAGACGCTACGCATCGCCTGCACCTGAAATAAGAAGTCGTAAAACAGAGATAACCAAATAAAGGTAATGACCTCACGATGTCGATGTAGCCCACCGGAAGCCATGCCAATACGGTCTAGCAGACATGCGGTATTCGCTTGAGAACATCGCAAACCTGCGATAGCCTTCTTTTATTCGGCTCGTAAGTTGAACAATATTTAGGTTAATGGAAAAGGAATGTAGCGCGGTATCCGAGCCTACTGTCGCAACAACCAATTCTCAGGGAGGTACCAAATTATGAAAGTGAAGAACCTTCTCAAGGCTGGCCTCGCGCTGGGCTTGGTCGGCGGGTTCGTGCTCGCTGCAACGGCGCCAGCAGACGCTAAGAAAGTGCGCTGGAAAATGCAGAGCACGTTTGGCAGTTCACTGCCACACCTCGGCACGTCGGCCGTACGCTTCGTTGATAACGTCAAAGTCATGTCAGGCGGCGATATCAACATCAAGTTCTTCGAGCCAGGAGCGCTCGTCCCGTCACTGGAATGCTTCGACGCAGTTTCCAAAGGTTCACTCGAATCCTGCTGGACTACGCCGGGCTACCATACAGCGAAATATCCAGCGCTTTCGTTCTTCACCACGGTGCCGTTCGGCCCGCAGATCGGCGAGTTTATGGCCTGGAAATGGTTTGGTGGCGGCAACGATCTGAAGCAGGAAATCTACGACAAGCATAACCTGATTGCCTTTGACAGCTTCGCGATCGGCCCGGAGACCTCCGGCTGGTTCAAGACAGAGATCACGTCGCTGGAGCAAGTCAAGGGCCTGAAGATGCGCTTCTTTGGCCTTGGCGCCAAGGTAATGCAAAAGATGGGTGCGCAAACACAGTTGCTTCCGGGCGCGGACATCTACCCGGCGCTTGAGCGTGGCGTCATCGATGCAACCGAGTTCTCAATGCCGACGATCGACACCAAGCTCGGCTTCTACCAAATCGCAAAGTTCAACTACTTCCCAGGCTGGCACCAGCAAGTTTCGGTCAGCGAACTGCTGATGAACAAGGACTCCTGGAATAAGCTCAGCAAGCAGCAACAGCGCATCATCCAGGTCGGTTTGGGCGAGAGCGTGATGCACACCTATGCTGAAACCGAAGCAAAGAACTTTGACGCAATGGCGCTTATGCAGTCCAAGCATGGCGTGACGGTCAAGCGTTGGCCCGACTCGACGCTCGCTAAGTTCGAAAAAGCTTGGTTTGAGGTCGTGAAAGAAGAAACGGCAAAGGATCCGCTGTTCAAGAAGGTGGCGGACCACTTTTACGGTTTCCGGGCTAAATACAAAGTGTGGGGTGATGCTCAATCGCTGGATAGCACCTACATAAAATAATTGGAAATACTGCTCTATTTCCTCACAACAAGAAGTGAGGATGCGCTGGAGCCTCGCCGTTTACGGAGGGGCTCCAGCCTTTTCACGGTAAAGCGCTATAAATCTAGCTTAACGCTTTCGGCCTGCATGTAAGGCCTAAGTAATCACGAGAAGAACAGAAGAATAAGCTGCCTGCGACAGACAACCCGAGTTTGTCCTATAGAATGGCGAGATGCAGGAGCCCTATTAGGGAAGCGTAAAACATATTAAGAAAACCAAATAGCGAACGGCAGAGACGGGTGTTGGGGCGTTAATGGAACTCATTGATATCGTAATCGATTTTTTGCCACTGTTCATGTTTTTGAGCTTGGCAGGCCTGCTGTTTACCGGGTACCCGGTCGCGTTCATCCTGGGCGGCCTCGCCCTGCTATATGGCTTAATTGGCTATACGCTGGGCATCTTTTCACTTATTGAATTTTTCAATTTCTTACCCCGAATATGGGGACAAGCTGCTGAAAACCTTGTCCTTGTTGCTGTGCCAACATTCGTCTTCATGGGCGTTATGATGGAACGCAGCGGTGTCGCAAACGACATGCTTTATGTTTGTCAGGTTCTGCTGAAAAAGGTGCCCGGTGGACTTGCAATTGCAGTCGCGGTGATGGGCACGATACTTGCCGCCATGACAGGTATTATTGGCGCGTCAGTGACGATGATGACTGCGCTGGCGCTACCGACCATGTTAAAGCAGGGCTACAAGCACGAGTTGGCGACCGGCGTTATCTGTGCCTCCGGTACGCTCGGCATCCTGATCCCCCCCAGTATCATGCTGATCATCATGGCCGACCTGTTATCAATCTCTGTCGGTGATCTGTTCCTTGCCGCGTTGATGCCGGGGCTGGTCCTAGCCACGTTGTACATCCTCTATATTGGCGTCGCGTCGGGCATCAACAAGGAACTGGCGCCCCCGCTTCCACCCGACGCACTATACGTTCCGCCGAATGAAATGCCGGCCTTATTACTTCGTAGTTTCTTCCCGCCAGTTTTCCTGATCGCCTTGATTAAAGGGTCGATCCTTCTCGGCTGGGCCACACCCAGCGAGGCGGGTGCGGTTGGAGCCTTCGGCGCTACCGTGATCGCCTATTTTAATGGCCGGCTAAAGCGCGATATGGTCACAGCCGTTTGCCAGTCATCTGGCCTGACGATCTCGTTTATCTTCTTCATAATTATGTCGGCGACCTGCTTTGCCTACGTCTTCCGGTCTCTCGGAGGCGACGACGTAATCGAGGAGTTAATACTGCATGCCGGCCTCGATTCCTGGGGCCTTCTCTTCCTGATCATGGGCATCGTCTTCTTGCTAGGCTTTTTCCTAGACTGGGTTGAAATCACTTTGATCATTCTTCCGGTCTTTGCGCCGATCGTGGCAACCCTCGACTTTGGCGCCCATGTCGGCAACGAGAACCGCGAGATGATCTATTGGTTTACAGTGCTCATCGCGATCAACTTACAGACGTCATTCCTGACACCGCCGTTTGGATATGCGCTGTTCTATTTAAAGGGAATCGCGCCACGGTCGGTCGCCTTGGCGAGTATTTATCGTGGAATTATCCCCTTTGTAATCCTGCAGCTTATCGCCCTTGTGCTGGTCATCTGGTTGCCAGCCGTGGCCTTGTGGCTGCCGGGACTGAATTGATTGAGGGAACGCCATGGCTTCGCACGACACAGGCATAACATTTACGCAATACGATACAGTACCCTTCGCGCTTCGTGCCAGTTCGATGTTGGGCAAGCTTGTTAGCACGATCGGCAAATGGGGAACATTATTTTTGATCCCCTTGGTCACGATCACGGTCTGGGATGTTTTTCAGCGAAAGACCCTAAAATTCGTCGGGGACACAATGCTGGCCCAAGGTTGGACGGATGCCCGAGATTGGATGTACGGCAATTTCCTCGACAAGCTGCCGTTCCAGTCGACCTTACTGCAAGAACTGGAATGGACCTTCCACGTTTGTACGTTCACGCTCGTGCTTGGTTACGGGTATATTTATAATCGTCATGTCCGCGTCGATCTGGTGCGCGAAAAACTGCATTACCGTAAGCAGGCCTGGATCGAATTGTTCGGCGTTTCCCTCTTTATGATTCCTTACTGTCTAATCGTTGGCTGGTTCTCAATCCAATACGCCTACGACGCCTTTGTCGTCAGCGAACAATCGGCATAGCTCGTTGGATTGAGCCATCGTTGGGCCATCAAATACATCCTCGCATTCGGTATGTTTATCGCAGCTCTTTCCGGCTTAGCGGTCTGGCTTCAGGTCGTCTTCGCCCTTTTCGGCCCGAAAGAGGACAAATTCCCGCTCTTCGTCATCGAGCATGAGGAAGAAAAACTCGCAAAACGCGAAATGATCGACAATATCGATGCATCATTCACCGATGGCTCTAACGAAGCGAAGCGAGGTGATAGCAGTAAGCTTATGAGCAGGTCTATCGACGAAGAGACCTTAGAACACATGGCAGATACGCAGGGTCAGATTGCGTTTACCATCCTTGGTTTAATCTTAATGGTTGTAATCCTGATCCTTGTTTTCCATACCTTCAATTTCTGGTCCTGGCTAGTATAGGGACCGTGCGGCCAGAAGCAGGGCACGCGGCCGACAGTCGAGGCTAGATTCTCATGAGCGGAAACAATCCGCAGCGTGGCCGCCGCCCGCAGGCAAGCTGGGAAAAATACGTAAAAAAATACGTCTGGGACGACGATAGCACGCCGTACTTCATCCCAGTGCGCAAGCTGAAAAGGTATCAGGCGGATAAGGAACTGCTGCTTTACTGCGCGCTACTCATCGTTCCCGCAGGGCTGCTTGTTGCGGCCTTCATTAGCGCCGCCTACAACGGCAACTACAACAACCTCGCTGAGGGTCTATATGGCATCGCCGTACTGACTGGGACCGGATTTCTGCATTACAAGAAAAGTATCAGCGCCGCCCTGTTCACGATCAGTGCACCTGTCCTGTTGCTACTCCACTTCGCTATCTATGGATTTGAGGTGCCGGATTTGAACATTAACAAGGTGGCAGTGGTTGCAGTGGATGATCAGACTGATTTGCTAGAACTGGCAAAGGACAAGCGCTGGAAGACCGGTTACGGGATAGTTCTGCGGCCTGCCGCAGCTCTTCCCAAACCGCTCGTAGAAAACACCATTTACTATCTTATCCGCAAAACGGACAAAAGTTCCCAGCTTGCAGAGACGCGAGCGGAAGCCCATCAGCAAAAATCAATAAATTTGGTCGGCCCGATCGATGGCCCCTTAATGATGCAGCGGATCGTCCAGTTGCACATCGTCGAGAAAGCCGGGATGGTCATAATCGTGCTGCTTTGGCTGCGCTACACGATGCGTGTTGTCGCAATCACGCGGGCTTATCACCATTTGTCCAAAATCGGCAAAGACGGGAATCCATGGAACAAGTTCAAGCCGGGCCCGCCGCCTGCTTGAATGCGCTAGATCATACCGCCTGATGATAGGATGGGATGTGGCAAGATGATCAACGATCAGTACTCAAGCCTTTATTCCCTTTAGCCAACGATATTAGAACATGCCCCTCCTGTTCCAACTCGCCCACCCTTCAAAACTCAACTAAACCGCTAGTAACGATGAGACTAAAGTAGACAGGCGTGGTTCAGCCTTGTGCTATAACTTCAGTAAACTTTTATTTCTTGGTGCACTGCCGTCGGCGTATAGACTAACCTCGACACCGTCAGCACGCGTTGCCAATCTACGCAAAAATCTAATGCGGTCGACAATACCGGCCAACCGTATGTCGCGGAGAATAGACAAACTTTGCACACGCTATCGGATAGTATTTTAGCGATAGCACGAACGGGGGCCACTGGCTTGACGCTGGTCGCCTTGATGCCTTTCGTTAGCCTGGTCTTCCTTCATTATCGGACTTTAAGTCATTTCTTTTCTCCACCACTGATTCCTCAGGTGGCGTGTCTTCTTTATAAGCTTCCTCGATATTTCGTATGTGACCTAAATCATAGCTTTTACCTTTAATCCGATTGGTCCGTTTTTCGGCCCAAGCGTCGTCGACTGAAACACTTTTGCAATAGAGCAGATGAACACACAACAACGCTCCCCAAATCATTAGAGGCCAATGGAACCATCGCGTTTCAGAAAATGTGAAATCAAATGCGACCAAGCTGGCACCGACGCCTATAAAATAGGCCATATGAATACGCCGATACTGCCCACAAAAAGTCGTTGGCCGGTTATTCCCTATCTCCGTCATTGTTTGGTTCCTTCATTCGGGCGGATGCTTATATTATTCTGTCTTGCGTGAAGTTGAGAAAAAAGTGATGGGAATTCCTGGCTATGTATAACGGGCTAACATGAAATATCCCGTCGTATTCGCATTAGCCGCTCTACTTTTTGCAGCTAATGTAGTGGCAAAACGACCGCAAATTCTCCCCGAACCGATGCTTGTCAACCTGTTCGCCCTTTCGGAAGCCTCGACAGCGCTGCAAATTTGCATGGACAGTGACGCCTATAAATACTTGCGTCCTAACGAAAAGAGACTGCTCAGGCGTCTGCAAGGAAACATAAATACGCTCGTCCAAAACATTGCTCAAAAATACGACGAAGATTTGTTTTCATTCTTCGAACAATCCCGCGATGAAGCAGCCAAACAGCCCGATCGGATCGAGACATTGCGCAAGCAATATAATTTTTGCGGGAATGGTTTGCTCGAGCGGATGAAACGCTATGTCCATGAAAGCCGACAAAAACTCGACTACTTTCTGTCGCAGCAGCCGCTCGCACGCTGAGGTGAAACAGAGTTTTCGACACATCCTAGACGGTTCAGAAGAAATTCAACATTACTGGGACTCTCGTTACCGACGAGGTTCTCAAATTACGTCAGCACCGGTGTCCACATGCGCTGGGTGATCGAATTGGGATCGGCGCCAATGCGTTCCTGCTCAGTCTCCCGCAGAATATCAAGTACAAATCGATTAGCTAAAAAAATTTCGACAGCTACAATTGGCTATGTCCGCAGAGTAATTAAAAACCCAACGTCTCCTCATTACGGAATAGTTTCCGAGCATTGAGTTTGGAAAAACCCGTAATTTTTGCGAGCATCGTTTTAAAAACTTCATATCGCTGACGAAAATAGCCGAGAGCAAGTTCGCCAGTATCAGAGGCTTATTTCGTATCAGCGTGCCGACTAGCGTTCAGATATCGCTCTCATTTACATCAGTGGCAACCAAGCACACCAAAATGTTAAAAATTATAAAAGTAAGGATCGGTGTTCATTCCGTTCAGCATTCCCGAACATATGGATGCCCGCTGCTAACCAACAAATGGTCACGCATCATCCTCCAAATCGGATAGATTTTTTACGGGCCATATCAGGACAACACGTAAAATCAAAATTTTTTGAATGCTAGTGCTTCAACCGCGCAAAAAATGCCTCACCAAATCACAATACGCTTACTTAGCCAGGCACCGTTGCAATCGCGGCATCAACTGCTTCGCCGAGCCTGCTCGTGATATCTGCTACGTGAGACTCATCGATGATAAAGGGCGGCGCCAGTAACACATGATCACCACGCTGGCCATCAATCGTTCCACCCATCGGGTAGCACATCATCCCGCGCGCCATGGCCTCTGCCTTAATTTTCGCATGTAGCTTAAGGCTTGAGTCGAAAGGCTCTTTGCTCGAGCGGTCTGCAACTAGTTCAATTGCGCGAAATAGACCCCGGCCGCGAATATCCCCGACATGGTGATGGTTGCCGAAACGCTCCTGCAATGCGTTATGCAGCCGGTTGCCCATAGCGCGAACATTGGCCAGTAACCCCTCCTCCTCAATCACCGTCTGCACGGCAAGAGCCGCCGCACAAGCGACTGGGTGACCCATATAAGTATGGCCGTGTTGGAAAAAACCTGATCCATCGCGGATCGCGCCATAGACCTTTTCCGTCGCCAACGCAGCGCCAATCGGCTGGTAGCCCGCACCCAACCCTTTGGCACAGATCAGAATATCTGGCGTCACGCCCTCCTGCTCACACGCATAGAGCGTGCCAGTCCGGCCCATACCGCACATTACTTCGTCAAAGATCAACAGCACGCCATATCGATCGCAAATCTCGCGCACGCGCTTAAAATAACCTGGTACAGCCGGCACAGCACCCGCTGTCGCGCCAACCACCGGCTCCGCTAGAAACGCCATGACGGTTTCGGGACCGAGTTCGAGCAGTTTGGCCTCCAACTCGTTGGCGACACGCATTCCGTATTCCGCTTCGTTCTCGTCATCACGCTGATCGCGATAGGAATAGCAAGGTGCAATCATCTGGGTCTTGAGCAAAATTGGCTCAAACATTTCCCGGCGCCACATATTACCGCCGGCCGACAGCGCTCCCAGCGTATTGCCGTGATAGCTTTGCCGCCGCGTGATGAAGTGCCGCCGCTCTGGCTCCCCCTTCTCGACTGCGTATTGCCGAGCGAGTTTCAGCGCCGCCTCCATAGCCTCCGAGCCGCCGGATACGAAATAGACAGATGCAAAGCCATCCGGTGCTGATGCGATCATCTTGTCCGCCAAGTCTTCCATAGCTTGACTGGTGAAAAATCCAGTATGGGTGAAGGCCAGCTTATCGACCTGGGCCTTGACCGCTTGGGTGACCTGCGGATGGCTGTGGCCAAGGCATGAGACCGCAGCTCCACCGGATGCATCCAGGTAGCGGTTGCCTTCCGTATCGACGACGAAAACCCCGTCGCCATGAGAGGCAACCGGCGGCACGGCGCGCGCGTTACGGTGGAATACGTGGCTCATACACCCTCTCTTTCGACGGGATTAGCGGCGCTGACGAGCGGCCTTGTTTCGGAGATCATCATTCCTCTCAACAATCTTCAAGGTTCATTCGACCAGCCTTCGCATCGACTTACCCAGGGCAACATCGAACACGTTGATGATATCCTCAATGGAGCTCTCTTTGGCATCGGCAAGATACTCAAAATTCTGAGGCGACGCCATTGGCCAATAGATCACAGCGCGTTCAATACAGAAGCTGCGCACCCGCCGTATACAGCCTTGTAAAACCAGAAACATCGACTGTGGCCTTCTTCGCTGCTCCCGCTTAATACGGGCGTCCAGATCGACAACACCGTTGACAATCCAATAATTTTTGGCGGCAATAACCACCGTGTTCCCCGTCTCCAGGCGCGAATCTCATGCCACTTCCTGATCCATGGCCACCCGCGACATCCGAATTTGGCTTGCTAACCAAACCGGCTTAGTGTCGCGTAGCACATTCGGCCAAAACGCAAAATCGCGGCAGCTCCGCATTGTGGCGCCACCACGCCGACCGCAGACTAGGGTACCTGTCAGCAAAGGTGATAATGAAAATGGACTTGAAAAATCATATCCGCATGATCCCCGACTTCCCGACACCGGGCATTTTGTTCTACGACATCTCTACCCTACTGGCACATCCGAATGCGTGGCGATTTTGCATTAAGCAGCTTGCAAAGGCCATCGTACCCCATAAGCCTGACCTCCTCATCGGAATTGAATCGCGTGGCTTCCTGGTTTCCGCGCCGCTAGCGCTAGAACTAGACTGCGGCTTTGCGATGGTTCGCAAGAAGAGAAAATTGCCGGGTGAAACGATCGCACACGAGTATGATTTGGAATATGGAACAGACACGATCGAGATTCAGGCAGATGCGATTGAGCGTGGCCAGCGGGTCATCATCTTGGACGATCTGCTGGCAACGGGCGGAACAATGGAAGCTTCGATCGATCTAGTGCGTCAGGTAGGCGGAGACGTTCGTGCCTGCGCATGCATCATCGAACTGACGTTCCTTGAAGGCCGCAGCAAAATCGATGCACCATTCACCTCCCTGATCGCCTACGATGAATAGTCGCTCAGGTAGCGGCTTGCGCCATTTTGATTCTGAAATAGGTTCGAAGCACTATATGGCAACCAGCGAAGGCGTCTCTGCCAGAGCGATGTCCCATAAGACCTAGTCCCACGAAACGATGCGGCATCGTTTCCGTTCGGCCACACATCACATCATACAACGCATCGTGCAAGGGCGCGGCCCCAGCACCTTCAGAGGCCGCGAACAAATGCGCGGCGCTGATCCGGTTCGTAAGAGCCAAATCTACGCTGGCAAAGAGCGCATACGCCAAATCCGATTGACCAAGCGCGTGTAAAGTGATCATCGCTCCACCGAGATAGTCGTCGCCGGATGGTGTCAGGCCAGGTCCAAGCCCAACGAGCCGAGCAACTGATGCCGGTGGCGCTATGAATTCACCCAGCATGCAACGCTCCAACCAGCCGGAAAAGTTTACCTCCACACCCCGGGCGGCACATTCGAAAAATTCTTGTATCTCACATTTTACGACAACCGACGACAATCCGCGTTCGAGGGATTGAAGCGACCAACCCAACAATCCAGGCGGCCGCCACGCTGCCTTTAGGTCAGTCGTAAGTCTTATCTCTTCTCCAACTCGAAGCGCAGAAGGTCTTCGGTAGGGCACCATCAATGGGCCCTCCGGCAGCCCGGTGGCAGCCAAACACACGATCCCGTCACCAAACTCAAGATAGGCGCTACTGTCGAAGACCGCGATCACCTTGCCAGTCGAACTTCGTGATAAAAGCCGTTGCGCTAGATAACCGGTTCGCATGGCTGCGTTTAGACGACGCCGAGGCGTTCTGAGATGCCTATGAGCGCCGCGTCGAAACAATCGAGGGGTGCTTTGACCACACCGGCGCCAACTTGCCCCCGTCCGGGTTCCTTATGCGCGATCCCAGTATTAATAGTTGGCGCAATTCCGCTATCGACGACCAGACGAACATCGATCCCGGTCGGCACACCCTGATAATTCAGCGAAGGAATTGTCCACTCGGGGTTCTCGCCTATGGTGATCTCACTCATACGTTGGGTGAAGAGAGCGGCCTCGGACGCCGCACCAGCACCGACGAACCCGGCGACAGCAGGGGCTGCCGCCATAGCGAATCCGCCGAGGCCGACCGTCTCGACGATCGTCGAGTCGCCCATATCCGGATTGGCATCTTCGGCGCTGAAGCCGGGAAAATAGAGACCCTCTGGCATCTCCACCGGCGCAGTGAACCACTGGTCGCCAGTCCCGCTGACGCGAATGCCGAAGTCAGTGCCGTTGCGGCTCATTGCAGTAACAATTGTCGATCCGTCGATATTGCGGGCGGGATCTGTGATCGCCTTGCCCATCGCCATAGCGACGTTGAGGAAAAACTGATCGTTGCCCGCGATGAAGGCCAACGCCTCAGCAAGCTCTGCCGAATCGGTCATCACCCGCGCCAAATCAGGTGCCAGCGCGCGCAAAAGCAAACCACTGCAAGCGACATTCCGCTGATGCATCTCATCGCCCATGGTCAGGCCACGGGCTATCAAAGGCTTGAGTGGGATGCCATTGGTTTGACGCAGAGCGGCACCCATCGCTGGCCCTAGCACATCGCGCAACCAGCACAAGCGGTCGAGCACCTCTTGATCGTTGCCACCAAAGCGCATGACCTTACCCAGGCCTTCATTAATGGTGCAGTAAGCGCGATTACCAGTCGTGCGGTTCTCAACAACCATAACCGGTTGACTATTTGTGGTCATACCGGTCATCGGCCCGACCGCATCAAATTCGTGATTTGGATGAAATCGGTATGTGCCATCTGCTGCCAGCCTAGTGGCCTCTTCAAGCGTTCCGGCCCAACCCTCGAAAACCGCGATGCCAGCGATGGCCCCTCGCATGGGCCCGCACATGCGTGACCATTTGATCGGAGGGCCAGCATGCAAGATAGTTCGACCACTCAAGTCCGCCAAGACTGCGCCTGCCGGCTGCACGTCAATAAGGACAGGGTCTCCAGCCAGCAAACGGCGCACTGCTTCAGCATTAGCCTGTTCGATTTTTTCCATCGCGCCGGCGCTATCCGCCAAGTTTAGACAGCAAGTCAGCTATCTTCGTATCGCCGCGCGCCGGCGGCGACCAATCAACATGCAGGACTGGCGTTCCGCAACGCTCAAGATCCTGCGCGAATCCCTCCAGCCCAACATTCACAACATACACTGGCGTTTGCAAAAGAGAGCGAATTGCCTGGTTCTCGTCCGACATGAAAGCAGCCTATCCGTTTGGGCTATCCGTGACCAGCCAATCCAATTCGAACTTAGCGAACGGTTCAGCTAATGCTTCTGCTATCGCTTCGACCGCTTGAGGGCCGCGCGTCACATCAGCCACAATCGGTTTTCCCGCTGCTTCAGACCAGTTCAGATACTATGTCTACCAGGCGAAGGATAGTGGTGATGTTGGGAAAATACACGTAAATCTGTCCGCCATATGGGAACCTGAAGCTTTGAAATTTGCCGCCTAACTCTCCAAATTCCTTGGTCAGGAACTTCTTTCAGTATCGTGCCGGCAGGTCAGATCAACCGTATCCCTTTGAGCGATCGCAGGTCCACACAGTGGCCCTGCCCCTGCCAACACCAATATCGATAGACAGTTCGATCTCGGAACCCTCGAGATGTTCTGCAACGGTGGCGGCAGCGAACCCATCG
>Ga0114933_10005098_pt1 | contig 12038 bp, 13 predicted proteins | sample 4SBtaG_FD_89691 | JGI IMG/M metagenome (GOLD analysis project Ga0114933, IMG submission 89691) | Deep subsurface microbial communities from Kolumbo volcano to uncover new lineages of life (NeLLi) - 4SBTROV12_W25 metaG | ecosystem: Environmental > Aquatic > Marine > Volcanic | place: Kolumbo...
AATAATCTAACTAATAACATGGGAGTAAATAATCAGATGATTGATCCTAACTTTCTGGCTCCAGGAGCTAAAGATGGTGGAAGGATTGGTTATAAATGGGGAGAATTAGTAGATGAAAATATAGAAGGTCCAGGTTTTGATGAAAATATTGAAATGGTTTCTAATCCTCATCCATTAGATGCATTAAATGATTTTTCCTTAGAAATATTTAATAAACCTTATGACCAATTAAATGATGAAGAAAGAGGAATCTTACATGATCTGGCTAATGACCAGGCAATGGGTGAACAAGATCAGGGCATAGCGAGTCTGGTGTAATGGCTAAAAAAATTCCAAAAAAAACTAGAGGACCAGTTAAATTTTTTTCTCCTGGATCAGGTCTTTCATTAGAAGATAAACTTTACATGCTTGCAGGCGGTCTTTCTCCTTTAGGAATTGGAAGAAGAGTAGATGCAAGTCAACTTGGAAGAGCAGGAAGATTAGGACTTGGGTCTTTAAGATTTATGGGTCTTACTAATCCCTGGGTTGCAATTCCAGCTGCCTTAACAGGTGCAGCAAAATATAGTGTCGGTAAAGCTTTCGATCCTTACCGAGATGAAACAGGAAAGATAGGAGCCGCAGGACATGCAGAATTAGCAAGAGCTGCTAGAGCTCGAGAAGCATTAATGGCTCAACGAAATGAAGCAAGAGGAGATTTTTTTAGTATGGGAGGCATAGCAAGATTATTATAATGGCAAAAATTGTACAAGCATTAACAAGAGCAAGTAAAGAATATGATCAGAAAACGTTTCAATCTCTCGTAAGAGACTTGGACGCCGTGATCAATAAACTTAACACAACATTTCAAGAAGAACTCAAACAGGAAGTAGAAGCTCAAAGCTTCTTTATTAATTAATGGCAGTAGTTAATCAATATAAATTTTACGGAGTCACTCTAACCTCAACCTCTGAGACGACGATGTTTGATCCATCTAATACTCTTCCTTTGGTGAGTGAAACTTATGTCATTCGTTCTTTTCGAGTGACGAATAACACCGGAAATACTCCTACGATTACGATTAAAAACAATGCCTTCAATATTGTAAACGCCCAGACTCTAAGTGCGAGTGCTAGTACAGAAATTTTAACCCTTCCCTTAGTAGTAGAGGGAGGTAAATTATTAAAGGTGACCATGAGTAGTACTGATTCTGTAACCATTGGAATTAGTTATTTAAATATCAAAAAAGAGGTAACGGTTTAATGGATACAATTAAACATAACGGGAAAGATGTTCCGGTAGTACATGCTGAGGTAAAAGTGACAATAAAAAACAAGAAAACAGGGGCTATTTATAAGACCAATGAAGAGTGGAAAGCTCTAAATATACCCGTTGAAGACATCCAACAAGATGTGTTAGTAAAGGTACCAAAGCTTGATTTATTAGCTAAAACAAAGTAGGTTGAAAATTTAGGGCAAAATTATGACAAAACCACACAGACAACCATATGTAAAAGGAGGCGTAGCAAGTCTTCGTCAACCTTTTTTTCTAGGAAAAATAGCTAAAAAAATTAAAAAAGGAGTGAAGAAAGTATTTAAAAGTCCTATTGGAAAAATAGGTGCATTAGCAGCCGGTGCCTATTTTGCACCCACATTATGGGGTGGAGCAAAAGGTCTTGGAGGATGGAAAACAGGGATTGGTGCATTACGTAATAAAGCATTTGGAGCCGCTCTAGGTAATATGAGAGGAGCAGGCCCTCTACACGGAGTTGCAAAAAAGAATTTACTACAAAGAGGCTGGAAAGGAGTTAAAGATTTTGGTCTCGGCAAAGCAGCTTTATTAGCGGGTGGTGCAGGTCTAACAGCGCTACCTTTTTTAGGACAAGATGAAGTCGAAGATGAAGTGATTGATGACTGGAGTGTAACACCTGATAGTATTTCTAAAATTCATCAAATGGCAAAAAATCGAGACCCCAGTTTAAGGTTTTTACCTAGTTCAGATTATGTTCAATCTGGATTTTTTACCGGAGCTAAAGATGGAGGACTCATTGGCTTAGCGAATGGTGGTCAACCAGCGCAAGCTCAAGCAGAACAAATGTTAAGAATGGAATATCAAAAGTATCGTAACCAAGGTGGTACGATGTCTTATCAACAATTTAAAATGGCAGTCTTACAACAAGCTCAAGGTCAAGGACCCATGGCTCAGGGACAAGCTCCAATGGCTCAACCACAAATGGCAGCGCATGGAGGAAGAATAGGATACCAAGGTGGAGAAATGGTGACTGATGAATCCATGATGGCAGCAACCCCAACAGGAATGATGGAAGAAAATGTTGAGCAAGTTACAGGAGAACCTACACGAGAACAACTGGAAGCTTTAGCAATGGAAATTTACCAATTAAGATTAGAGGAATTAGATCAAGAACAATTAGCTGTCGTTTATCAATTAGCTATGGAAGCTGAACCCCAAGAAACAATGATGCAAGCAGAAGATATTCAAATGGCTCCTCAAGGAGCAGCACCCGTCATGGCAGCGGAAGGTGGACTCATGAGTCTGGGTGGTATGGAAAAAGATTATAGAAACGAAGGAGGTTTTGTAGCACTCGGTGGAGAAGAAAGAGCTGATGATGTACCTGCAAGACTTTCTAAAAACGAATTTGTATTTACAGCAGATGCTGTAAGAGGCGCAGGTGGTGGCGATATAAACGCTGGCGCAGAAGTTATGGAGAATATGATGAATCATTTAGAACAAGGTGGACAAATTTCTGAAGATTCACAAGGACAAGGGGCTCAAAGAATGTATGACACCATGACAGAACTAGAAACGAGGGTAGCATAATGGCAAACGGATTACCAGATTACTTACAAGATACAGCTAAAGATTATGCCAAACAGGCAACAGCAACTTATTCAGCACCGATCGATACAAGTAAATTTACCGGTTCACAATTTGTTGCGGGTGAAGATCCTTTACAAACCCAAGCTATTAATTTAGCGACGCAAGGAGTTGGATCTTACCAACCTTATTTAACAGCAGCTCAAGCTAATATTACAGGTCAAGCGGGGTTAACAGGCGCCAGCGCTTATCAACCTTTCATGTCTCCGTATCAAACAGATGTTATTAATACCACTCTTAGTGAGTATGATCGACAGGCTCAAAAAGGAATAAATCAATTAGGTACACAGGCCGTTTCCTCTGGCAACTTTGGTGGCGGACGTCACGGAGTAGCTGAAGCAGAGTACCAAGCCATGAGTGATGCTAATCGAGCCGCTATTCAAGCAGGATTATTACAACAAGGTTTTGGTCAAGCCCAAACAGCTGCTCAACGAGCATTTCAAAACCAAGGACAACTAGCCGCTAATCAATTTGGCTTATCTAATTTTCAAAGAGCAGGACTCGGAGCAGACGTTGGAGCTCTTGGACAACTTGGAAGTTTAAGACAAGGAATTAGTCAGGCTCAACTCACAGCGAATCAACAAGCAGCGCAGACTGCAGCTTATGAACCTTACGGAAGATTATCTCAGTATGGTCAAGGCATTACAGGATTAACCGGTGGAGTAGCAGGTCAACAATATCAACAACCTCAACAACAAAGTCCGATGTCTCAAGCATTAAGTACCGCTTTAGGGATTGGAGGATTGTATCAAAAAATATTCCACCCTCAACCAATGTTTGGTGGGGTGAGGTAATGAGAACTTTAAACAGACCTATGTTTAAAATGGGTGGCCCAATTAAAGAAGGGGTTATGCATGGTATTAGAGAACCCCATTTCAAAGGACAGATTGTAGGAAAAGCAATGCCTCATATTCAAAGAGCATGGAGAGGATTTCAAGGTTTATTTGGATCAAGAGGACCTATAACAAGAACTGTTCCACGACAAGGACCTCCTTATAATATACCTGGCGGCTCTCAATATAGTAAAGGTTATCCTGGTCCTAAAGTTCGAGGACAAAACGTTGGACCTGGTAGCGTTGAAGTTACTGAACAAATTTTTACACCCAAACCTTGGGCAGCAGCAACCGGTAAATATCTAGCTTCATCCCCCGAAGGAAGAGCCGTGAAATGGATATGGGATGGCAAAGGATGGGTTGCAAAAACCGCTAAAGGAATTGCTAAATCTCCTACAGCAGCGATTGGATTAACTTATGCTGGTGGTAGATGGTTATGGCCTGATGGAACTGAAGCAACTGATGCAGAAATAACAAATATACAAAAACCAGGTGGCTATCCTAAAGATAAATCAGGAACTAAAGCAACCCAGACGGGATCTGCAGGAGAGTTTGCTCAAAAACAAAGAGACATAAGAATTAAAAAATATTTAGATTTAATGGGATATGATTCAGCGAAGAAGACAGCAGTCGCGGATGCTCTAATCGATGCAAGTAAAATTGTAAGTGATAGAGGAACCTTAGATAGAAAAAATATTACAGGTGAATTAATCAACCCTATTATTCAAGCAACAAGTAAACGTTTCGATAAACCAAACCAAATCAGAGAAGCTTTAGGTTTAATGATGGCTAAAGCGGATCTAGAAAAAGAAATGTATGATGCTAAACCGGGAACCGTTGGGAAAACCGTACAAGATATGGTAGCAAGCGGTAGATTTACTCCTGATGAAGCGTGGGCTATAGCTACAAAACAAGGTAAAGGAGTTGGAGCCGATCTTCTAACATACATGGCTTCTAAAAAAGGTAAAGTAAGAGGGGATGAACTTGTAGATTTTGTTCGTCTTTCAGCCACAGATAAAGGGAAAAGTTTTAAACAGATAACTGAGGAAGAAGTAAAAGCTGTACCTGGTTTTGAAAATAAATCAGCGGAGGAAGTCGTAACATCTATAGTAGGGAATACTGATGGTATTTATATGATCGGTGACTCTGTAATAGAAATTACGGGTGGAGTACCCACACAAATTAAATAGGAGGATAAATGGCATCTTTTCAAGAAATGGTGGCCAAAGCACAGGGTTCCTCCGACAATAATAAAGTAGGAACATTTGAATCAGTCCTATCTGGAATAGGCTCAGGTCTTATTGGTATTCCTAAAGGTTTATTTTCTCTGGGCGCAACGCTCATGGACCTAGGAGTCAACTCAGGTAAAGCGGCTGAAGTTGAACGATGGTTTGACGATCTTACAAATCTTGATGAGAAAGCTGAAGCAACAACTGCTGGAAAACTCACTGAAGTTCTAGTTAACATTGGGGTGCCAGGTGGAGTAGCCTTTAGATCAGGAACCAAGATGGCTAAGGCGGCCATGCAAGCTTCCAGAAATGGAAAATATTTAGATCTTGATAATCCTATTATCAAAAAAGGAATGGCTGATACCTATAAGCTAACGGCTAGAGGTAAAACTAAACAGTTTATGACGGGCGCTTTACTTGGAGGTGCAGCGGAAGGAGTCTTCATTGGAGACGTAGAAGATGTAGGAAGTTTAGGAGATCTTTTAGGAGGTCCTACAGAAATTGATCGAGGCGAAGGCGAAGATGCCTTTAGAGATTTATTAAACAGAGTTAAGTTCGGAACTGAAGGAGCTTTATTTACAGGCTTGCTCGGAGGAACCGGAGCAACGATTAGAAAATTAAGAAACAGAAACAACGAATTAGATATTGCGAACAGTCAAATGGATCGATGGATCGACAAGGTAGGATCCTGGTTCAGGTCTCGAAGCGGCTGGACGCCTGAAGCTTTTTCAGCGATGAGACTATCCAAAGGACTAGCCGGTGGAGATGCAAGAGTCGCTAAAAGTATTTCAAGAGATATTGATCAATCCATTGATGCGATCTTTCCAAGAATGAAAACCATGATGGATAACTCACCCACTAATAAAGCACGAACAGAATTTATGGCTGACGTGAATGATGCTTTGTTATCAGGCAGCAGTACCCTTGATGATCAAGGCAAAGTAACGTGGAGTGCCATGGATAAAGATAAACTTGCCAAAGTCGTTAGAAAAATGGACGAGCTAGGAGCTAAGCCTGAAGATATTACAAAACTAAGAGGCGGTCTTAGTATTATTAGAAAAAAATGGGGAGATCTTTTTACCGAACTAGGAAAAACTTTAAACGCAGATGAGATTGCAGAATTTAAAGCTCTCTTCGGTAATAAATTTAAAAACTATTTAGGATCAACATATGAGTTTATGTATAATAAATCTTTGATTCCTTGGTTTAGATACAAACCGACTCGTGAACTGATTGATAGAGCGAAACAAGTATTTATAGATAGTGCTGAAGAAGCAGGAAGAAAACTGACTCCTTTAGAAGCTGAAGCTATGGTATCCAATGTGATTAAAAGTGCAGGGATGCCTAAAGGATTTAGATTAGATAAACCTTCTGATGCTTTGTTTAATATTCCAGACTTCTTTGTTAACAGAACAACCCTGGATAGTGCAGTCACTCAAAGAGGATCTCAAAGAATTTCTATAGGGTCCATTAAAAACCAGACTGATAAAAAAGTTTTTGAAGACTTACTGGGTAAACATAAGAATCCTATGCAAACTATCTTAGGAGGTACAGCTAAACTTTCTATGATTGTAAGAAGAAATGTATTCTTTAAAGATCTTATGAAAAAGAATGATGAGCTTATGAGAGCAGGCAAGATGCCCATGTTTGTGAGAAGTGAAGACGAAGCTCTACGTTGGTACGGAGATAACTATAAACGAGTAGAGGTTATAGATCCCGCTCAAACCTTACACGTAGGAACTAAAGCAAGACAAGGAGATATTAAAAAAATAAAAGATGCAGCGAAAGAAGGTGTCAGAGCACCGACTCCGGCAACAGGGGCCACGAATCCTTTTTCAGATCCCACTAATCCATGGTTTGCTACACCGGGTATGGCTGATGCATTAAAGAAAACAGGAATGGAAGTTGTGGAAAAAGGAATGGTCGGACAGCTTTATCATAGCTTACTGCTTTATCCTAAAGCCACTTCTCAAATTGCTAAAACTATTTTATCTCCTGTGACTCACATGAGAAACTTTATAAGCGCTGGAGCCTTTGCCACAGCGAACGGGATCGTTCCCTTTGCAGATAAACAAGCTATCAAGCAAGCATACCAAGCTTTACAGACTCCTTTGAAAGGAACACGAATGCAAAACGAATTATACGACCGACTCTTAGAACTCGGAGTAGTAAATAGTAATGTAAGATTAGGAGACGTCACTCGACTGATGCAAGACGTAGGCTTTGGTGAAACCATGACTGCGAATAAAGGAACGGCGATGTTGCTTAGACCTTTGTCTAAATTAAAATCAGTTGGACAAGATCTTTACACAGCTGAAGATGACTTCTGGAAAATTTATTCCTGGGCCGTAGAAAAATCTAGACTGGAAAAAGCATTAGCTGCTTCCGGAATTACTCGAGGATCTAAAAATGAATGGTTTAAAGATGCAGCAGGGAACTGGAATCGATTAACAAATGATTGGTTAGAAAGAGAAGCGGCTGACATTGTTAAGAATAATATTCCTAACTACGATTTTGTTTCAGACTTTGTTAAAGGTACACGTAAATTTCCTTTAGGAAATTTCGTATCGTTCCCGGCAGAGATTGCAAGAACAGGAACCAACATTGTTGAACGAGCTTTAAGAGATATTAATACCACATTTACCTTAGCTAATGGTCAAGTGATTAAACCTTTTCAAGGCATTGGTTATCAAAGACTGATGGGTTTTGGTTTGACGGTGGCTGCTGTACCTTATGCAACGGCAGAAATGTTTAAAGTCCTTTACGATATTACCGATGAAGAACAAGCAGCGATCAGAAGATACGTAGCGGACTGGTCTAAGAATTCAACGATCCTTCCTATCAAGGATCCGAAAACAGGGGAGTTTAAGTATGTCGATTTCTCTCACGCTAATGCATACGATACGTTAGTAAGACCGGTTCAGGCTGTAATTAATTCAGTAGCTGATGGAAGAACAGACAACGACGGCATCATGAATGACTTTATGATGGGAATGTTTACAGCTATGAAAGAGTTTGCTTCACCATTCATCAGTGAATCAATCTGGACTGAAGCTGCAGCTGATATTGTTATGAGAGGAGGAAGAACTCGAGATGGATTTGAGGTTTATAATCCTAATGATAACTGGGGAAATAAATCCAATGCGATCTTTAAACATTTAGTAGAAGCTCAAATGCCTTTCTCAGCTCCTCAACTTCAAAGATTAAGTAGAACTATAGAACCTGTGAATGTGATAACGAAAGGGAAGTACGATGAGTATGGACAGACTTATGAATTCGGTGATGAATTCTCAGGACTCTTTGGTTTCAGAGCCGTTCAAGTTAACCCAGGTCGAACGATGAAATATAAAGTGGCTGACTATCAAAATGGAGTTAGAAAATCTGGATCTTTATTTACCAGAGTGACTTTAAAAGGTGGACCCATTGACCCCAGCGAAATTGTAGATGCTTACATTAATGCCAACCGATCTTTGTTCCAAGTTAAGAAAGATCTTAAACTGGATATGGATGCGGCAAGACTATTGGGAATCTCAGAAGAAAAATATGAGCAGGCTCTGGATAGAGTATCCAATGTGGAACAAAATGCTATTGATGCAGGAGAATTTAGACCCTATACCTTATCTTCTAAAGTCGAAGAAGCCTTCCAAACTCATGCTGAGGAGATGGGAGTAGCGAATCCTTTAGATAAAGCCTATGCCGCTATTGATAATATTGCAAATCGATTATCTGATCTTTCATTAGATGATCTTTTCCCTGATATAACTAATCCTTTAGTCCCTATGGGAATAGGTACACCATTCGCTACGCCTGGAGGAGACACAGGATCCTTGAATTTACCAGGGGTAAACCCTCAAGCAGTAACAAATACTGGTGGAAATATTCCATATAATAACTTATCAACCCAACAAAAACTTGATATACTATTTGGCCGAAGCTAAGGCTTAATTATATATGTCTAAAGCAGATTACCAAGAAATTATTTCGGAATATAAAGAGCAGGTCCGAGTGCTCAAAGAGCAGGTTAATGAACTGACAGATGCTTGCAAAGCAAAAGACTCTGCGTTAAAAAGAGCATTACAGAAGTTAGAATATACAACAGACGACTTAGATAAAATGGAGAAAAAGGAGAAGGAAGATGAAGCTAAGCAATAATTTTAGTTTAAAAGAGCTGACAGCCAGCCAAACAGCTGAAAGAAAGGGCATTGATAATACCCCTAGTCCTACCCACCAGGCCAACCTGAAATCGCTCTGTGCGTCGATCCTACAGCCTGTTCGAGACCATTTTGAGCGTGTAGTTTCCGTTTCTAGCGGATATCGCTCTCAGGAGCTCTGTGTTGCCATCGGCAGCAAAACGACCTCGCAACATGCAAAAGGAGAAGCGGCCGACTTCGAAATTTTTGGTGTATCTAATAAAGAACTAGCAGATTACATCAACGAACACCTAGACTATGACCAACTCATTCTTGAGTACTGGAAAGAATCAGATCCGAACTCAGGCTGGGTCCACTGCTCATATTCAGAAGGTAATAATAGAAAACAATACTTGAAAGCTTATAGAGATGAAAACAATAAGACTTGTTATCAACCTATGTAGGATATCTCAAAGGCAATTGAGTATCGATTAATTATTGGAGCCCCTTTTTTTCTAGCAGGAACACTGTGGGTCTGATGTTTAAAAATAATTAAAGAATTTTCCGGAGCTTCAAAAGAACTAATTTTATTATTAATACGAAACAAAGTTCCAAGTGACTCTTTGTTTTTAAGATAATAGACCACCGATAAATCTGCAGTATGTGAGTGCCAAGAGGTATATCCCCCATCGGTATGATTAGCCCAACATTTAGTAACAATAAAAGGTTCATGAATGTAGTCTTTTAAACTTTTAATAAGGGGTTTTAATTCTTTGGATCGATGAAGATCGGGGTAAGTCTGTAGGCCAGGGTAATATTTTCCAGGATCTGCAGGTATACGTACTAATTTTTTATCAATTAATTTTAAAAGAGCAGATTGTTGTTTTTTGCTTAAAATATGTAAATGTTGGCTGATCTCCATTTTTTTAATTTTTTAATTTTAAAGGCAAAAAAATTTTAGACAAACTTTTATTATTCTCCCATAAAACATAGGACTAAATATATCCTAACCAACCCGTGATAATATATTTTTCATGTTTCTTGGTAATTTGGCCTTTATGGGTATGAGTAAAATCTGTGGGCCATATCAGAGTTAAGCCTTTTTCAGCCGGGGTGGTTAAGTCTTGATATTTAAAATGGGTCCCGGCATCAGGGACATCGTTTAAATAAGTCATGAAGACTAAACAGCGATTTTCGTTTTTACTGCTTCTTTCAAAATGCCATTTCTTAAATCCTTCGGCTGGTTTATAACGCTGAATCTGACAACACTCTTTCATTCCAAATGTACTAAAATCCTCCAGTTCAGGATATTTCTTCTCATAGTGATGAATCGCTTGTTCTAAATAAGCTCGATAATTAATAAAAGAAGGGTCGTCATATTTGGGATCAATAGCTACTTCAGTAGATACTTTTTCCTTAGGATCTATTCTTAGTGGAGGACCAACTACTCCTGCCGCATGATTAGCTTTATTCTTTTTAAAAACTTGTACTAATCCATCACATATAGAGTGCGGAAAATACCATCCACCAATAAAAGTGTTTTGAGGTAATATATATTCTTTTAGATCCATGCTTTTAATTCTTCCCCCATTATCTGAGTTGCAATATTTACTTTTTTTCTTAAAGATTTAACAATTCTTTCATCCACGGTATCTTCTACCATAAGGTCAATATAGGTCATTGGGAAATGCTGACCGATTCTATCAATCCTTGCTTCTGACTGCTGACGCTTTTCCAAATCATACCCATTAGAATAATATATCATGGTTGATGCAGCAGTTAAAGTGATACCGTATCCTCCAGTTTGCGTCGTCCCTACTAAAAATCTAACAGGGCTTTCTAAATCTTGAAATTTCTGAATATTACCTTGACGTTCATTCATGGGGGTCAATCCATAATAAGTCACGACAGAGTTATCCCCATACTCTTTTTTAAGATGTTCTACAATGGTTGCTACGTCGTACTGGTAATGGGCCCAAATTACTACCTTTCCGTGTATCTCTTCTACAGTAGACATCAACTCGGTAATTCTATTATTTTTTATATCTTTAATTGTTCCATCATCTGCAGTGAAGTGGCCGCAATTGATTTGTTGAAGTCTCATTAATTGGGTCAATACAGTAGCAGTTGTCATTTGTTTCCCCTCCATTTCTGCAAGCGCTAAATGTTTCATTTGTTTATAAACTTTCTCTTGTTCCGTAGTTAATTTAACGATTCTTTTCATATAAGTTTTAGCTGGGAGATCTAAGCAATCATCTTTTAAGACTCGATAAGAAAAAGGTTTTAACTTTGCAGATAATTCCTCTAGGTTTCTGTACCCCACAACAATTTGAACTGATCGTCCACCAAAATTAGCTGTTCTCATAACAGCATATCTTGTTCTAAAAGTATAATAAGAACTATGTCCTAATAATTCAGGATGTAGGAAATCACATTGTTTATATAAGTCTAAGGGGGACTTAGTTATAGGGGAACCTGTAAGAATTCTTCTATATCGTGCATACTCACTTAATTTACATATATTTTTAGTTCTTTTTGCATCAGGATTTTTAATAGTGGTACTTTCATCAACAGCCATTAATGAATTATGGCAGGATAGAAATTTTGTAGCAAATTCAACACCCTTTTGAGTTGAAAAAGCCTCTACATTCATTACTAAAATATGAAGCTCTTCACCTGTTTTAAATAAATTTCCTAATTTTCTTGATTGACCTTTGGTAATATTTGCTTGCCATAAAACAGGCGTATTTTCAATATGGTCTGGTAAATGAGTAGGTATTTCCTGTTTATACCAAGTTCCTACTACTCCTTTAGGTGCCACAATTAAGGCACCATTAATTTTACCCGCATCATAAAGCATGGCTATGTTGTCTAATAAAACTTTTGACTTTCCAGTTCCCATTTCCATAAAGTAAGCAAAATAGGATTTAGCCCAGGACATTTCTAATGCTTTGAGCTGATGCTCATACGGCGGT
>Ga0114933_10005099_pt1 | contig 12038 bp, 13 predicted proteins | sample 4SBtaG_FD_89691 | JGI IMG/M metagenome (GOLD analysis project Ga0114933, IMG submission 89691) | Deep subsurface microbial communities from Kolumbo volcano to uncover new lineages of life (NeLLi) - 4SBTROV12_W25 metaG | ecosystem: Environmental > Aquatic > Marine > Volcanic | place: Kolumbo...
AGCCCCTTTCGGGATTGTCCCACTCAATCGGTAGGCGGATGTAGCTTATAAAATTCTTTGAGTGCGATAATCAGGTTAATCTCAAATGCGATAATAGCGTTTGGCATTATCGTGAAATAGTTTTCGCTGTGCCACCTCTCCCAGACGCACCGTAATCTGTTTGAAGCCATCAAAAATTGTGTCGTAGTCAGCCACCAGACTGTCGACAGGGAAATTGCTTGCAAACATACACCGGTCTGCGCCGAAGATTTTGATCGTGTCTAGCACGATATTTTCATTGAGTTTGGCGGTCCATGGCCTACCAGGGACACCGATACCTGAAATTTTAACGGCGGTATTCGGCTCAGCGGCCAGGGCCTGCATGCCCGCCCGCCAGCCAGAGAGGCCATCTTCACTTCGATTAGAAGGCAGGCCCGTATGGTTGAGAATGATTGGTGTATCAGGAAAATCGTGTGCCAGTGTGGCGGCCTCCTCAAGATGCCACCATGGAACCTGTAAGTCATAGTGGAGACCGTATTTCTTCAGCAATGCATAGCCTTCGCGAAACAGAGGGTCGCTCATTGTTCCTGGCGCTCCCGGCACAATTGATGCCGGATCTTTAGCGGCGTTGGGTTTCTGTCGAACCCCGCGTATCAATGGATATTCTGCATGACCCTTAAGAATGGCGTCGATATCATCGCGGCAAAACCATGCCTGTCCGACAATGGCATTAGGGATGCCGTCTTTTTCCGCTGTCTGGTGCAGCCAAATGGTCTCGGCGATGGGATTGGATTTCTCGTATTCCGCTTCCATATGGACTGAGGCTACGATGTTTTGGCGAATATTATGATGCCGGAAATCTTTTGGCAGATAATTTTTGCAAATCGACTGATAATTGCCGTAGCGGAATGTCGGGATTAATGCGTCCTGCAACCAGGGGTAACGCCCCTTATCTAGGTCCCAGAGATGATGATGAGCGTCGATTATTGGTAATGGGTTTGCCACGACATGGGCCCGATGAGAGTGCTAACAGTATGAAATACGGGCAACATTATAATTAGAAAAGTGCCCGCAACCCCCAGAATAAAGCACCCGCCAACACAGCTGTGGCTGGCACAGTAACAACCCAGGCAGACGCAATCGTTAAAACGTGTTGGCGTCGGACAAGACGACGGCGTTTTGCGCGTTCTTCTGGATCCACCTTTTCCGAGGGCTTAAGGCCTTTGCGTATACGTCCGTGATTTAGGTGCGTTCTGCGTGCCGTTTGCCATTCTCGAAAAAATCCCACGCCGAAGACAGCACCCACAGCAATATGAGTGGAGCTTACGGGAAGTCCGAGCGCTGAGGCGATCAAGACTGTTATAGCGGCTGAAAGCGCCACGCAATAGGCGCGCATTGGGTTCATTTTTGTAATCTGGTCGCCGACCATGCGAATCAGACGAGGCCCAAACAAGGCAAGGCCAATGGATATTCCGATGGCGCCTATACCCATGACCCAGAGAGGAATTGATACCTTAGTTGCAATCTCTCCAGAAGCGGCCGCAGAGACAATGGCAGCAAGCGGTCCAACGGCATTTGCGACGTCGTTGGAACCGTGCGCGAAAGAAAGGAGGGCGGTGGAACATATCAAAGGGACGGTAAAGAGTGTGCGTATTGATTTGTTTCGGTTTTCCATGCCGTTCGCGCGCCGGTCAATGTAAGGTTTGAGAACGAGATAAGTAATCGCACTAACCGCAACAGCGGCGGCAGTGATCATCCATGGTTCTGGCTTCCAGACCCGTTTTAGTCCCTTCAGCATTAAGTAGGCAGCAAAGACACCCGCCATTATGGCGACGAGCACAGGCACCCACCTTTTGGCGCCCGCAATCTTATCCTCTTGATATACGATGAAGGTTTTTATGAAGGCGAGAAAAAGCGCCGCAATGATGCCACCAAGGACGGGTGAGATAACCCAACTGGCCGCGATCTTTCTCATGGTGCCCCAATTAACAATGGCGAACCCGGCGGCGCCAATACCGGCGCCCATAACACCGCCGACAATTGAATGGGTCGTTGAGACAGGCGCGCGGACATAGGTTGCGATGTGTATCCACAGTGAGGCCGCGAGTAGAGCCGAGAGCATTGCCCAAATAAAGGTCAGTTCATTTTCAAAGGATTCTACTGAAATGATATTTTTAGATATGGTTTTGACGACATCGCCTCCGGCGATGAGTGCGCCAGCAGCCTCAAAAATAGCGGCAATGGCGAGTGCAGCCGAGAGGGTCAGCGCTTTCGAGCCAACTGCAGGTCCCATATTATTTGCGACGTCGTTGGCGCCAATGTTCATCGCCATATAGGCGCCGCATACACCAGCGGCTATAACGAAGGGACCATATGCATCATGGTTATTTGATACCGATGCTATCAAAAACACGATCACAAGAAATAGCAGGGCAAATCCTGTTTTAGCCAGAAAATGCAGACGACCGGCTGCCGCTGCTTCTAAATAACGAAGTTTGGAGAGATCTTTTGTGAGCGTTTCTTTAAACAAATTGGCGCCATAATATTTGGATCAATGTTTGAAAGTCGCCGCTAACATCTCGCTGAAAAATCAAAAAAGTAACAATAAAAAATTAGTACATGTAAATAACTGTAAAAAAACAAAAAAATATTTTCAATACCCAGTAAAACTTAACCTCAAAAGTTATGAATAAGCCGAATCGGACATTACCCATTTTCATCGATGGAATATCCGAACCCTCTTACGGTGCGGATGATATTGGGCGAATTGTTGCTATTGAGAGCTTTACGAAGTCGGCGAATATGGACGTCCACAGTTCTGTTCTCAACGTAAATATCTCGGCCCCACGCCCGGTCTAGAAGTTGTTCGCGAGAAAAAACTTGATGTGGGCGTTCCATCAATACCCGTAGCAGCCGAAATTCGGTTGGCCCAAGATTAACGATTGTATTTCCGCGCAGAACACGATGGTTAACTATGTCGATACAGATGTCAGAATATTGCAGTTTTTCTTTTGTTAATTCGGGATGTGAGCGCCGCAAGACCGCTTGGACGCGCGCAATCATCTCGATTGGTGAATAGGGCTTCACCACGTAATCGTCAGCCCCGTTTTCAAGACCGCGAACGCGGTCTGCCTCTTCCCCCCGTGCTGTCAACATAATGACAGGCAGGGATTTTGTCCTTGGTTGTGCTTTCAGCCGGCGACAAATTTCAATCCCGGAGATATCCGGTAACATCCAGTCAAGGATAACTAAGTCTGGCTCTTCTTCTTCCACCAAAATAAGTGCATCTTCGCCAGAAGGTGCCGTGGATGTCCGGAACCCCTTATCCTCTAAGTTATAACGGAGAACTTCGACTTGGGCTGGCTCGTCTTCCACAATCAATATAAGAGGCTTCATGGTCATTCGGCCTCTTTTAAATTCTTGCCATCTTCATGTGTCACAAATGTCGAACTTGAGTTGTCTTCTTTCGGGCGTTCGTCTGCGGGCATCTCGCCATGAACCATAAAATGCACTTGCTCAGCGATACCCGTGGTGTGGTCTCCGACCCGCTCAATGTTTTTTGCAACGAAGAGCAAGTGCGTACAAGGCGTGATGTTGCGAGGGTCCTCCATCATATAGGTTAATAGCTCTCGGAATAAGCTGGTATGCAGCATATCGACTTCGCGATCACGTTTTCGGACGTCACCGGCTTTGTTGGCATCTCGCTCGATATAGGCATCCAGCGTGTTTTTGATCATCTCTTGAACCAACTCTCCCATCCGGGACAGCGAATTCAGCGCTCCGTCCATCAAAGGGTTTTCGTCGAGACCGATGGCTCTTTTTGAAATGTTTTTCGCGTAATCACCAATCCGTTCGATGATACTAGAAATTTTGATTGCCGATATAACGATACGAAGGTCGTCGGCCATCGGTTGGCGCAAGGCGATAATTTTTACGGTAAACTCGTAGATGGCTTCCTCAAGAGCATCGATCCGCTTGTCGGCTGGAACGATCCGTTCAGCTGCTGCGACGTCTCGCATACACAAAGCCTGAATACTTTGACGCAGCTGTAATTCTGCAAGGCCGCCCATCTCTGCGATCATGTTATCGAGTTTGTGGAGGTCGGTATCGAAGGATGAAACGATGTGGTCCCTATTTTCATTGCTCATCTTAGAAGTGCCCCTTGTTAACCAAATCGGCCAGTAATGTAGTCTTGCGTTCTTTGCTCTCGCGGATTGGTGAATATTAGTTCTGTATCACCAAATTCCACCAAATTACCCAGATGGAAGAACGCTGTCCTTTGAGAGACCCGAGCCGCTTGTTGCATTGAGTGGGTAACGATAACGATCGTAAAATTCTCACGTAATTCGTCGATCAATTCTTCTATTATTGCAGTTGCGATGGGGTCTAGCGCTGAACATGGCTCATCCATCAAGATGACTTCGGGGCTCACAGCAATTGCGCGTGCAATGCATAGACGTTGTTGCTGGCCCCCAGAAAGACCTGTCCCAGGTTCTTGCAGTCGCTCCTTTACTTCGTCCCAAAGGCCAGCGCGTCGCAAACTGTTCTCGACAATTTCATCTGTTTCACTACTTCCGGATACAAGACCATGAATTCGCGGACCATAAGCGACATTGTCGTAGATCGACTTTGGAAACGGATTTGGTTTCTGAAATACCATGCCAACCAAAGCGCGAAGTTGCACGACATCGACGTCGCTGCTGTTTATATCATTGCCGTCCAACTTAATTGTACCGGTAACGGTGCAACCCTCAATCACGTCGTTCATGCGGTTCATGCATCGCAGAAACGTCGACTTACCGCAACCGGATGGCCCGATCAGGGAAGTTACAGTTTGGGAACCGATCTCTAGATCAACACCGAATAGCGCCTGTTTGCCACTGTAGAAAACATCCACGCTGCGCGCCGTTATTTTAGGTTTGAGATTACGGTCTACGACAGGCGTGGAATTATCAATATTTTGAACTGATGAGTATTTATGTGCTGACATTACCAATGTTTCTCGAATTTTTGACGCAAGATTTGTGCAGTTAGGTTCATACAAACCAGAAAACCAATGAGAACGATGATTGCAGCTGAAGTCCGTTCGACAAATGCTCGCTCCGGACTGTCCGCCCATAGGTAGACTTGCACAGGCAACACGGTTGCTGGATCGGTCGGACTTTGCGGGACATCAACGATAAACGCCACCATGCCGATCATCAGCAGTGGTGCACTCTCGCCTAACGCGCGCGCCATGCCAATGATGGTACCCGTCAGTATGCCGGGCATTGCTAGCGGTGCAACATGGTCGGTAACAACCTGCATGCGGCTGGCCCCCACGCCGAGCGCAGCTTCTCGGATCGACGGTGGCACCGATTTGAGTGCAGCCCTAGAGGCAATGATGATTGTTGGTAAGGTCATTAGAGCAAGAACCATTCCGCCCACCAGAGGTGCGGACCGCGGCAAACCGAAGAAGTTTAAAAAAACCGCGAGACCAAGCAGGCCAAATACGATAGATGGCACTGCCGCTAGATTATTGATGTTTACTTCGATGATGTCGGTCCAGCGATTTTGCGGAGCAAACTCTTCGAGATATATCGCAGCCATAACGCCAAACGGGAAGGAAAGTAGAAGCGTGATGGCAAGGGTGAGAAGAGAGCCAATGACAGCGCCCAAAACACCGGCCTGTTCCGGATCCCTGCTGTCGCCCGCCGTAAAAAAGCGTGTGTTGAAATCAGCCCTTATTAAACCGGCCTCGCGCAAGTTTTCATACCAACTGATTTCTTTGTTGTTTACACGACGCTCAGTCTCCGGACGGGTGGTGTCGATACCGCCTTTGTTAAGGATATCGATATTGGCTGCTGCGGAAATCCATATTGCTTGGGTCTTGCCAATAAGTGATGGATCTTTCTGAACCATCCGATAAAGCTCAAACGGCGACCCTGCACTTACGATTCGATAAAGCTTCCGTTTGTCTCGTCTTTTCTGAACATTTGGGAATTGCTTTCGTAAGCTCGTCTTAATTAAACGACCGTAGTCTGCGCCGCGGAGGGTTTGTTCGTCCCGTTTCCCTGTCGGATCAATTACGTCTTCGTCAAAATATATTTCAAGTTTTACCTCAGTTTGGATAAAGGCAGTGTGACCTTTATAGATTATGTTGCCGAGCATAATTACTAGGAAAGCCAAAGCTGCACAGACAGCTAATAAACCATATAATTTAAAGCGTTGTTCTGCCGCATACCGTTTTTTTAAACCCCGGCGAACAATATTTGCGGTTTCGCGTGAGGGGCGGAGACCGCTGTCCATTATCGTATCATTCATATTTTTCTCTGTATTTCTGCACGACCCGCAACGCGATAAAATTGAGGCACAGTGTGATCGCGAATAGAGTGAGGCCAAGTGCAAAGGCAGCTAAGGTCTTTGCGCTATCAAATTCTTGGTCGCCAACGAGTAAAGTAACAATTTGAACGGTTACGGTAGTAACGGCTTCAAAGGGGTTGGCTGTTAGATTTGCCGAGAGACCTGCCGCCATTACTACGATCATCGTTTCGCCTATGGCCCGGGAAACGGCTAGTAGCACGCTGCCTACGATACCAGGAAGGGCGGCCGGTAATATGACCCGTAAAATTGTTTCGGACTTTGTTGCACCCAAGCCATAAGAGCCATCGCGCATGGCTTGCGGCACGGCGGTAATTACGTCATCGGAAAGCGAAGAGATGAAAGGGATGATCATGATCCCCATCACGACACCAGCTGCTAATGCACTTTCTGACGAGATAGAAAGGCCAAGTAAACCGCCGCTATCACGCAAAAATGGAGCGACCGTAAGCGCGGCAAAAAACCCATAAACGACGGTTGGAATGCCCGCTAGTATTTCCAAAAGCGGTTTGGCAATCGCGCGAAACTTTGAGTGTGCATATTCAGCTAAGTATACGGCGGACATCAGCCCTATAGGCACTGCAACGATCATTGCGATAAAGCTGATGAGGGCTGTACCGGCGAAAATTGGTACGGCCCCAAATGAACCATCGGACGCGACCTGATCCTCTCGCAACGCGATTTGTGGGCTCCATTCAAGACCGAAAAAAAATTCGATGGGAGTTACTTTTTCAAAAAACCGAATTGATTCGAAGATAAGTGATAAAACGATCCCAATGGTTGTTAGAATGGCAATAGTCGACGCGATGATTAGAAGGATCATTCCGACACGCTCAACAAGAATTCGAGCCCGGAAATGGGGAGCAATATACTTTATCCCCAAAGTTAGTCCGACTATGGCGAGGTTAAGAATTAATATGAATTGCGCAGTTCCGCTTGTCCGCGATACAGCACTGTATCTTTCGGCTGCTATTATGACGGCGGGGTCTGCTTCGCTGATTCCGATGTTTCCGGCCGCAATGTTGCGAACATCATTCATCAACAGATTAAGTTGCGCTTGAGATTGATTTTGAAGTTCTACCGGTAGTTCAGATAACACGAGTGTGGTGACGATTAATGGCTCTGAAATGATCCAAATAAAAATGATTAATAACGATGGGATGCTGCACCAGATTGCTACGTATAGGCCATGATAGATTGGCAGAGAATGAAGTTTACTGAGGTGGCCTTCGCTGGCTTTAACGGCGCGGTTTCGCCCCATACGGAAACCGAAAAAAGTCAGAGCGATAAGGACGATGAAGATAGTGTAAGATTGCATTTATTATTTTGCGGGTGCGTCAGATATGAATTTGATTTTCTACCAAAAGAGGGGTGAGCAGCCGGGGCGGACCCCAGCAGCTCACTTTATTTTTACATAGACAGATTGTTCAGTGACATGCCGTCGTTCTTGAACCGTTTGCGCTCGTCACCTGGCATTGGAATTAAGCCACGGTCGGATAGATAACCCTCGTTGCCCCACGCTTTATCACTTGTGAACTCAGCCACGTATTCTTTCATACCTGGAATTTTGCCGACATGTGCCTTTTTCACATAGAAATAGAGTGGACGAGAGACCGGATATTTCTGTTTTGCGATATTCTCGAACTCAGGTGCAACGCCGTTGATCGGACTGCCTTGAATCTTATCAGAATTTTGATCTAGGAAGCTGTATCCGAAAACCCCAAAGGCATTGGGGTTGGCTTCTAGTTTTTGGACAATGAGATTGTCATTCTCTCCCGCTTCAATGTAAGCACCGTCTTCGCGAATGCCTCGGCATAAGGCTTTATATTTTTTCTTGTCTTTCTTCTTCATCGCTTTCAGCGTCGGGAATGTCTTGCAACCGCCTTCAATGGCAAGCTCGTTGAAGGCATCACGCGTCCCAGAAGTCGGCGGTGGACCAAGGACTTCGATCTTTGTATTTGGTAATGATGGATCGATGTCTTTCCAGGTCTTATTCGGATTGGCGATTAGTTTACCGCCTTCCTTATTGTTTTCCGGAACTTGTTTAGCTAGCGCCAGATACAGTTGCTTTAAAGTAACTTTCATTTGTGGTGCTTTTTTGGAGTTCGAGAAAACTATTCCGTCATAGCCGATTTTAATCTCGATTATTTCATTGATACCATTCTTGGCACATTTCGTGACCTCGGACTTTTTTATCCGGCGCGAAGCGTTTGTGATATCGGGATGCTCGATGCCAATACCAGAACAGAATAGTTTCAGGCCGCCCCCGGAACCTGTGGATTCGATCTTTGGCGTCTTAAAACCGCTAGTTTTGCCGAATTGTTCAGCGACTACCGTGGCGAAAGGATAAACCGTTGAGGATCCAACAATATTAATTTGGTCGCGCGCTTCGGCAGCGTTCGCCATTGCAAATGCGGCCATGACACTCATGCCGTAAATTATTCGTTTCATTTTAATTTCTACTTCTCTTGTCTGTGATTAGAACAACGATGACCTAGATGCTGGTCATCGCGAAAAATATTCAGACGCAGTTTCTTTTCTATGACCGTTTTGTTACGTTTTTATTACAAACGCGGAGTTGCTTCTGTACTTTCTTCGCTGGGTAAGAAAACGCGGAAAATGGTACCTTCTCCGACGATGCTGTCGATTGCCAATCGACCTCGATGGCGATTGACGATGTGCTTTACTATAGCCAATCCCAACCCCGTCCCACCCGTTGTTCGAGAGCGGCCCTTGTCCACACGATAAAATCTCTCTGTGAGGCGCGGGAGATGCTCCGCTGAAATTCCATCACCTTGGTCCGCTACCGAGACCATAATTCCGGGTCCACCTCGGTCGGGGATTCGAGAAATTCTTTCAATATCGACACTAATACTTGTGTTCTCTGGACAATATTTAACCGCGTTATCGATCAAATTAAGGAAGACTTCCATCAATTCATCGCGATTTCCCAGGACTGGATACTTTCCGTTTAATGTCGGGAGATTTACGTCTATATGACGCTCTGCCGCTCGCCTCGATAGGGTGTCGTGAACCTCTGCCAACAACTCAAAAATATCGACGGTTTCGTCCGGCAAAATATGTTCGCTGGCCTCAACCTTTGATAATGAGAGGAGGTCATCAATTAGCCGTGCCATTCGTTTCGATTCGTTATCCATTATTCTCAGAAATCGGTCACGGGCATCCACATCGTCTCTTGCGGCGCCCCGTAGGGTTTCTATGAAACCGATAAGAGAAGACAGCGGTGAACGCAGTTCATGACTGACGTTGGCCACAAAGTCTGCACGCATTTGGTCAGCGTTCCGTGTTGCGGTCGTGTCATGCATAGTTAATATGGCGACGGCTGTACTTTCGTTCGTCGCCGTTAGAGATGCGATCTGGATGTCAAAGCTGCGCCAGACTGATGCCAGGAGCGAAATGCTGATTTGGCGTTTTTGTTCATCAGCGATTACCGCATTTACAGCATCGAGTATTTCCGGATGCCGAAGTGCGATTGCGAGCGACCTTCCCTCAATTTCTGCCCCGAGTAATTCTTTGGCGGCGCTATTTGCAGCGACAATTGTTTTTTGCGAATCAAGCAAGAGCACTGGGTTTGGGAGAGCGTCTAAAATTACCATAGTGGTGGCAATTTCCATCGAAGTTTAGCCTTTCTATACCCAGTGTTGCGTAAATTATCAGCGTTGAAAGAATAAATTCCACTAAATTCTGAAATGCACCTATTTATCCGCGAACAACGCTTGAGCCCCTTTTGGGTGGGCGTTACATTGCCGCTCCAAAATTCTACAGAAATCAGCCGGGAGACACGGAATGTCGGAAGTCGGTGGTGTAGCGGGTGATCGCCTTCGCTCGTTTATTGAGCGAATTGAGCGCCTTGAAGAAGAAAGAGTGACAATTGCCGTAGATATTCGCGAAGTCTATGCCGAGGCGAAGGCAAGTGGGTTTGATCCCAAGATCATGCGGCAAGTTGTGAAACTCCGGAAAATGGAATCTGCGGACCGGCAGGAGCAGGAAGCTATTTTGGAAGTCTACAAAGAGGCATTAGGCATGGAGGTACCAGCCTCGCCGCAGCCTGTGGATGTTTGAGGTTAATTATTAGGGGGTCAGTGCATTTTGGCATAAGCCAATCTGTTGGCATGGTGGACGCTGAAGTTGCGGCCGTTGTAAAAAACAATCGGCTGTTGGACCTGACCGAGGCTTCGTGGCGTACTGTTTATGGGGTTACCGTAACAAAAGTTTGTGAGGGATCGCAAAATAGCTAAAACGACGAAGTTTAATCAGATGTTGTCTTGCCAAGGCTTCACTTTGTCGAATTTTTTTGCAGCTTCAGGCAGTCCAGGTGATTTGGTGATGATGCCAAGTGCATTGAAGTTTTCGACGCTGTTTTCATCGATTGTGACGCCCTTCTCTTCAATTTTGTTTGCAACAGCCGCCGCAATATCATTGAAGCCTTCAAGTCGGGAATCAATTTTTGTCTTATTTTTTCCTTTAAATAACGTAAGCTCCATCCAGCCAGCGTCTCTGTCCCGCTTGACCGTGAAAAAGCGCAATTTAGCGCTTGAAAGGTCGTCCCACGCAATTTCTCGGCGGCGCAGGCCATAAAACCGGAGGCCATGCGGCTCGATCCGAATTACGGTTGAATGTCTTGACCAAGTTTGAACCGCGAAGCCGAGGAAAAGCAGAAAGATGCTGCCGATAATAAAGAACATGACCGGCACTGAGCTTGCGCTAAAAAGAAACATACCGAAAAATAACATGCCTGCCACAGCACGAATATAATCGCCTCGCAGTTCAGAAATGGGATACCGGTAACCGTCCATCAGGTCTGCTCCAACAAAGTTTCTACGGGCATCCATTTGCAAGCCGAATTGTGCAAAGTGACCTCTAACAGGCGCTCTAGGAAGCGCCAAGTCTCTTTGTCGTGATTAAGGTGGTGGGTCATTAAGCCGATAGCCTTTTTTGAGCAATTTTTGTTATGGCGACGCTCTGATAATTGGTTACTTAGGGCGATCAGTGCAACATCCTCTCCGACAAAGCCGCGGGTACCTCTCCAATCGATTAAATCAATGTGCGTGTTGATTTGTTGCAATTCGATGCCCGGCTTTTCGCGACCAAATGCCGAAACCGCACAAAATCCTAATTCTGAAACAAGAGGAATGAGATGGTCGTCTATCCTATTCCAGGGTGGAACGAAAATTGGCTGAACCGATTGGATGAATAGTTCTTGCAGGCGAGTGTATCCCCGATTGATTTCATTTAAAATTTCTTTGTTGGGACGATGCCGTCCATACTCCGATTTCTTTTCATTCGCAGGTGCGTAATTGCTATGTGAAAATCCATGCTGAAGAATGGATATATCTGAGCGATGACCGACGCAACTGGCCAATCCTTCCAAGGCTGGTTCTGGAATGACGGCTAGTGCGATTGGCGTCTCGCTTGATAGCGTAAGGAGCGTTCTTAGGGGTGGCGTGTCGTCTACTGCGTCATCATCACGCCACCAAAGCGTAGCTTTGAGCGATGTTTCAGCCCAAGCATCAAGTTCTGCCTGAAATCTGGACCATGGGTCCTTGCTAACTTTGTTCTCCTGCATTCTCTATTTATATCGCCGCGCCTGCTAAATTCCCAGATGTGGCCATGGATACGTTTATGTGTGGGACAATTTGTGCCAATCAAATATTACCAAGTTTGGTTGGTGATACGTA
>Ga0114933_10005101_pt1 | contig 12032 bp, 8 predicted proteins | sample 4SBtaG_FD_89691 | JGI IMG/M metagenome (GOLD analysis project Ga0114933, IMG submission 89691) | Deep subsurface microbial communities from Kolumbo volcano to uncover new lineages of life (NeLLi) - 4SBTROV12_W25 metaG | ecosystem: Environmental > Aquatic > Marine > Volcanic | place: Kolumbo...
CGTCAATGCCGGCGTCGACCAGGTAGCTGACCAGGGTGTAGAAGAAGCCCATGCGTACGCTGGCACTGAGCCCGGTCCCTACAGAGTCGGCCCAGAGCAGATCCATGCTGAGGCTGTGGTACCCCTCGAGCAGGCGGGTAACCTTGGACAGGCGAAGGTTGCGCTCAGGGTCGGTTCGCCATGTCACGAAGGGCTCGAGTGCCATGATTCGGTAGACGATCTCCAGCATCGAGATGGGGTTGGTCTCGTGGCTGATGGGCCTTCCGGGGCTCTTTTTGCAGAGCGCGGGGATCCGCTTGAGCGACTCCTTCACGTAGTGTGTGACCGCTGTCATGTCGGTCACGGCGGCGATCTGTTGGTATCGCTTGAACCAGCCGTCGATGGCCGTCACCGTAGGGTGAGGCTTCCCGCGCACGTGCTGCCAGAAGCCCTTGTACTGCATCGTGGGGTCGAGGATGTTGACGAGGACCGCGAGCAGCGCCTGCACCTCGTCCGTGTCCATGAATGACTTGGACCTGGGGTTGTACACAGGGATGCCCCGGTCCTCGAGCGCCCGAATGAAGGGGCCCGCGTTTCGCACTGAGTCTCGAGTGCTTCGGAGCAGGAGGACGCACTGACTCGGATCGTTGATGATGCCGTCGGCCAAGAGGTGGTCCTGGACGAAGTCGCCGAAGGCTTCTCCGAGCGAGCCCGCCTTCTGAGTCTGGATCCACGACACGGCTGGGTAGGGGCCGCTGATCGATGACTCGGCGTCCACCGGCTGCTTGCCCGGAGCGCGGGCGCCAGCCTTGGTCATCTCCGGGATTGACGTGATGTAGTCGTTGAAGAAGTCGACGATGCCAACATGCGAGCGGTAGTTCTTGAGCAGCTGGACCGGTGTCGCCGGGACCCCATACACGCCCTGGCACGCATCTCCGAAGCTCACCATGCAGGCTACCGTGCCGCCGCGGAAGCGGTACAGGGCTTGGTCGTCGTCCCCCACCACACAGAGGTTGTGTGGGGCCAGCGACGCCAAGCGGAGGTAGATCCGCTCCTGGATCGGGTTCGTGTCTTGGTACTCATCGACCAACACGTGGCTGAGCGGGGGGTGCCGGTCGTCGCCCTCGAGGAAGCGTCCGCCATTGGGTGTGTCGAGGAATCCGAGGAGCTGTTGCTGCACGTGGGCGAAGTCGCAGCGGTAGTGGGCGGCGAGGGCCTCCAGGTACTGCTCATAGAAGCCAGCCAGAGTGACCCAGTGGCCGCCCGCGGCGTGCATCGCCTTAAGGTCAACAACGTCCTCAACCAGGTGGTTGAAGAGCGTGATGGCCGCCTTGACGCGTTTCCAGCGCCCTGGTGCCCAGCCGCCGGTTGAACTCCATCGGGGCACGCAGTAATCGAAGAACGCCCAGAAGGGCAGGTCATCGTGCTTCGCGATGTCCGCGCGCCGGTACATGAAGAGGGACTGCTCGACGTCGTCCATCAGGCGCACGTTCTGGTATGCGCCGTGGCGGTACTCCTGGAGAACGTCGTTGCACAGGCCGTGCAAGGTCCCGATGCGCATGTCGGTCAGATCGACCTTGGCGAGCGAAGGATCGGCTGCCTCGAGGCTGGCCATGTACACGGCAATGCGGTCCTCGAGGTTGCGGGCAGCCTTCTTGGTGAAGGTGGTCAGGAAGAGGCCACCTGGGTGCTCTCCGTCCACCACCACGAGCTTGAGGGCACGGGTGACCAGGACCTCGGTCTTCCCGGAGCCGGGCCCGGCGATGAGCCACAACGGTCCCGAGCCGTGGTCCACGGCCTCTCGCTGCTTGTCGTTGAGCTGGTGACCTCGCGCAAGGTCAAGGATGTCGTGAAAGGCGTCAAGCTTCATACGGCGGGTCTCTGGCTCAGTCCAAGAGCTGTGGGAGGCGCTTGAGGTTCCCCGGAGTGGTCACAATGTCCCATCCAGCTCGCGCAAGATGACGAACGTGCTCGGCCTTGAAATCCCCATCCAAGCAGAGGACGAGTCGCTCGACCTCTGGCACCGCAACCAGATGGTCTCCTCGAAGCCGATGCTTCAAGCTAAATGCTCGACCGCAGAGTTCTTTTGTCTTGTCTGGAGGGTGGCTGTCGTGAGCCGACTTCCAGTGGATGAGCGTCTTGCCAACGCGAATCACCGGTGTCGTGCCAGACTTGCGGGACCCTGCTGCGAGGTCTGAAACCAGCGAATCGTGTCGTGGAACAAACTCGAAGTCCATCTCGGCCGACTCCAAGACCTGTTCAATCCGTTCCTTCAGCGGCTCGAAGTACCGGTACGGAGCGAGGCGGTCCTCATAGGTCAAGCGTCGAACGAAGTCAGGGAGGGAGCCCGCGGCTCGACGAAGCTGTGCCTCGTTGTAGTTGGCGAGAACTACCGCGAAGACCTCCGCAGCAAGACGGACCTGCCACGCAGCGAGCTTCGCTGGCCGGAGGCCGCTGACCCAATCGACCAGCTTTCGCCGATAGCTGTCTGTGGTGCCCGCCTTGAATACCTGCGCCTCTGTCGCACCCATCGAGACAAGGCGAGCCCGGACATTCTCGTCGGCCCTGAAGTCCCGTACCTTGGCGATGAATTGCTCATAGCCGAACCCCTGCTTTCGGCCTGACGCGAGCTTGCACAGGCCCATCAGTACCCGGAACATCCACACACCTGAGAGCCCAGTAGGCACTGACTTGAGGGCTCCGTTCATGCTCGGGTCGGTCCGCGAGAGCACCAACTTGGACTCGATCCATTCAGCTGAGCGAAGATCGCTTACCCGGTCTCGAATGTACTCGGACGTGGAGTCGAGTAGTGCCTGACTCTCGATGTCGGCCCGGATCTTGGCGATCTCTGGAGAGGTGGCGGCGTCGAGGACCTGGCGCGCCGTCTCCATCCCCCATCCAGACAAGACTGTCTTGATGTCGGGATCGCCGATGTAGCACCCGGTGATGGTTTCTTCTGCTCCCCAACCGTTCGCTCGAAGTGCGGCTGCATACTCTTTCTCGATCTCGAAGAGGCCCTGGGTACCCGTCTCTCGGACGGCCCCCATTACCTCCACCGGGCGTCCAACGGCGAGCAACTTCGCGAGCCCTCGCCGGTACCTCCCCGGGTTGGTCCACTTGCTCGACTCATTGTCGGCATGTGGTGCTCGGCCCTCCAGCCACTCTACCAACGGCTGCCACGTTGCCGAAGGTGCGCCGATAGCATCGGCAACGGCATTGCCAAGGCTCTGAGCGACATTAGCAACATGACTGGGCGCCGCCTCAACCTGCTCGCGAGTCCACTCCTCGGTCACGGCATCATCACTCGCGAGCGCCGTCACCAAGGGATCTGCCCACTGCTCAAGTTCGCGCCTTACATCCCTACTGGGAAAGAAACTGGCATCGACAAGGTGTCGGAACGCGGCAACGAGCTCCTCCTTAACCTCTGTACCCAGAGAAACAGAGAAGACTGAAGCGGCAGGGAGCTTGCCTCTCAAGTCGACCGCTTCGCCGACGTTTCGCCAGAACTTTTTGTCCCATCCCCTGCGAGCGCCGGACCGAGTGATCAGGCCAATGCTCACCGGCTGGTTCCCACGAGCCACAACCAAATCCGGCTTCACCATCAGGTCGCCTTTTGGAGGATTCCATGTCACCACACCAGCCAAGCTTCGAGCAGCCATCTCGTGTTTGACGGCGACCACCGCGAAGAACTCATAAAATCGGCCCAGCCTTTCACCCGGCATTGTCGACACCTTCCGTCAAGTCATCGTAGTTCGGAACCTGGATAGGGAGGGCGACGTCCCTGAAGGAGGTGGACAGGATTGCCTGCCCGCGCCCGAGAACCTGGAGTTCCTGCGCGAAGCCTCCCAGATCAGCCGACGCGTTGCGAACCGCTTCCCGCCGTTCGTCGGCGTTGCCCAATGCCAGCGTCAGCTCCGTGTTGAGCTGTGTGAGCACACCCTTGTCGATCTCGCTCACCTGCTGGCTGATCAGGGTGAGGCCGATGCCGAACTTTCGCCCCTGCCGGCTGATGTCGCGAAACACACTACCGAATCTCATGCGCTGGGGGTTGAGGATGCTGGGAGCCTCCTCGACGACGATGTTGACGTATGGAAGCTGGTCAGGTGGCCTCGGAACTCCGCCCACCATGTAGGGCAGGTCGCCGCTCTCGACCCGTGCAACCAGCTCGTCGGCAAGGGTACGCGACCCGGTACGTCCCTGGTCATCGTCGTTGGCAAACCCCTGTCGGATCTCCCTTAGCAGGTCTGCCTGGGTCGCCGATGCACGCAGCGCACGACGCAGCGCGAAGAGGGCCCGCGCAACGACCGTGTTCAACAGGAACTGCTCCAGCTCCCCCATAAGCGTGGTATCCACGATGAGACACCGACCTCGCTCCAGGGCGCAGAGGATGTCGGGGAGCAACGAGCGGTAGTCGAATTCTAGTCCGAGGTCAGGGGCAAAGCGGGTGAAGATGCGAGTGCTGCCGTGGCTCAGGAATCCCACGCGTCGTTGAACGGCCGCGATAGTGCCGGGAAGGTACTGGGCTCCATCTTCCCCAGCTCCATCCGTGTCCCCCGCCAAAAGGCGGCCGACCCACTGTTCACCGTGCTGGTCATAGAATTGCCGCGCAAAGGCGATCTGCTGTTCTGAGAACTCCATCACGCTGACGAGGTCACCGGGGGTCAGATCCGCGCGAGAGAGGTATACTCGCCTCTCTACGCCCTCATCCCCGATGTCCCGGGCCGACAGGTAATAGAAAGGATCCACGAGTTCGGATCGCTCCTCGGGGCTCAGGGCATCGACGAGTCCCGCGACTCCGGATGCTCCGCCGGTCGCCGCGTGCCATGAGCGAAACTCGTCGTGGGGATCGATGGCGAAGATAGACACTTTGGCACTGCCAGGCCCCGCCGAGCGGTTCTGCTCGAAGACGGAACGAAGCAGCACCATCATCAGGTTGCTCTTTCCACAGCCAGTCCGACCGAAGATGCCGATGTGGTGGGAGAGGGCGTAGGGCGGGATGCCAACAGGCGCTCCGGGCAATGCTGCCTCGCCAGCAAGAAGGTATCCCACGAAGAGGCCATCGGCGCCAAGCTGGGTCTCGAGGAGCTCACGGACTGCTCGCCCTACTGCGTAGCTTGAGGGATCGACGTGAAATACGTCGGACAGGTGCTGTGGAAGGCGACGCGGACGGTGGAAGCGCCAGGTATCGCTGTCGGCGTGGTGTTCGGCGTAGCCCAGGACCATTCCGCGTAGCTCGACCAACTTCTCGTCGGCCAAGTCTTCCGAGAAGTATGAGTCGGGCATGGTGAGCTTGTTACGGGCGACGTCATTGAGCTCGAGCGTCCGGTTCATGACATTCGAATACTCGGTAGTCCGGAAGACATAGAATCGATCCGGCCCACGCTGGCACGGCAGGAGAAAGAGGTCTCCGATTGCCACATCTGAGTCGAGTGCGATCACCGTGAGCTGGTGGGTGCTGCTCGCCGCCAGTACGCCGTATCTCTGGCCCAAAGCGGTCCTCACGTCGTCCCAGTTCATGTCTTATCCGTGTCCCGTGAGTAGAGAGGCATCCCGGAACAACGAGCGGCGCATCCCAGAAAGCACAGCCGCGTCGATGAGCTGCTTTCGGAGGGCGAGCCGCTCGGCCTTGGTCAGGGAAGCCCGATCGTGCGCCGCCTTTATTGGGTACGGGTAACCGTAGCTGCGCTGGTCGTGGCCCACGAAGTCCAGCTGTCCCAGAAGCCGCTGTTCTTCGATGAGCGTTTCCGCCGGCGAAGCCTGTAGAATGCGTTCTCGCCACCAGATCTCGTCGACGTCGAACCGTAAGATGGGTACCCGGGTGTGTGTGCGAACCAGGTAGGACACGGCTCCCGCTGGCGGGACGCGCTTGCCAGCAAGCAACGGGAAGTCCACTCCAGGCGAGAGCCGAATGAACCAGTGTTCCAGCCGGCCGTCGGCGCCCAGCTTCTCCCTTACAAGCTCTTCGAGGACGCTTTCGCCTGACAGGCCGGCAGACTTGGAGACCCAGATTGCCCCGATGCCAGCTTTGCGAGCCTCCACGCAGAGGAGTCGCTTGAGGTGTTCGTGGAACAGGCTGTTCACGGCTCGCGACACGAAAGGCAGCGAGAGGGTGCCGTCCATTAGCAGGAGGCCCCTTGTCGGAACTGCGGACAAAGCTCGAAGCCCGGCGCTGAGTTCAGCGACACTTCTCAGCTGGATTGCCAGGTTTCCTGCATCCGCAGCGTGAGGCAGGATCAAGCCAGCGACCGCACCCTTCGCTGAGCTTGCCCGACTTCCCTTCAGCGCCAGATAGTCTGAGCTTCCTACCACATCTTCGACCGCGCGCCCCGCCATGCGCTCGAAGCTCGCCAGCAGGTTGGCGGACCGCTGCCGCTCGTCCTCCGGCAGCCAGGTGAACTCGACCAGCGGCTCGATGCCCTCTGGTTCCCGGAGCCCGCTGGAGGTGTCGGAGTGGTAGACGGCAGCTGCCGCAGTGGAGAGGTAGACGAACGAGTCCGCGTAGCTCAGGGCTGGGAAGTCTCCGCTTCCATCAACACCGGCGACGACGAGGTCTGCGACCGACGTGGTGTGCGGGAAGCTCTCGATTCTCTCCAGGATCCGCTGACGGTCGCCGGCCTCGAGGTCGCTTCGGTGATCCCACTCGGCCATACTCCCAGCCACGGCAGCGACCTGCGCTCGAACCGCGCTCCGGAGATGCAGGTCAAATCGCACCCGCAGCTCCTGCCGTGAGGCCCGGTAGAGCAAGCTGGCTGGACGAAGCGACGACCTCCGCCCGCCTGAAAGCGAGGTCCTCACCATCCAGTGCGCGCTGCAGGAGCCGAAAGAAAGCCCAGGTGTTGTGGAAGCCCCGGCGGCGGTTGCGGTTGTTCCCTCGGAAGACGATGACATCGACCCCAGCATCTTGGCAGATCTGGCAAGGGCACTTCTTCCAGGGTTGATCCTCGAGCGTCCGCCGCAACAGCTTCGTGTTGTCGGGTCGATCAGGCGTGATCAACTGGTCATACTCCCCGAGATGCTCGAGGACATCGTCCACAGTTGCCTGGCCTCGGTCGTAGCTGCGGAGCGCCCGTAGCGTGGCCTTCTCGAGCCGCTCCAGCGTCGCCTTCTTCGCGCGCCCCTCTTCGACGATGCGCTTCGCACGAAAGCTCTTACCTGCCTCGGGGATCCGGATTGCCGTGTAGAAGATCCCGTCACGCGTCAGGTAGTTCTGGCCCGTCCCCATCCAAGCCCTCCGAAGCAACGACGCGCTGTCCACCGAGTGGACGCCGAGATCGGCGAACCTTCGCATGGACTGAATGCGGGACAACCCGAACAGGTGAACCCGGACCTCTGGAGGGACCACCTTGTGGACCTCGTCGAGGATCGCCAAGACCTCCTTGGTGCTGGACCGAACGAGCCCGCCCAGGCCAATGTAGTCGTAGCCCATGGCCACGTACTTGCGGGCTGCGTCGGCATAGGTCTGCGGCGACCAGCCTTGCACAGCTCCGATGGGGGTCCACTGCAGTTCACGGGCCTTGTGCTCACGGATGAAGTCTTCGGCGTTCTGAATCGTGAGCTCGTACCGCTGCTTCTGCTGAGCCCGGGTGCTCTTCACGACCAAGTGATCGATCGAGACTCCCAGGTCGAAGTCAAGGCGTGTGTAGTAGTCCAGGATTTCGCCCGTCGTGTACGGAGGAACGTCGTCCTTGATGTAGCCGAAGGCTCCACAGTCACCCATGATTGGGAAGGCTCGGGGCACCCTGAGGTAGCGGTGCACGCCGAGTTGGTTGATTCGTCGCTTCTTGGACTTCTTCTTCTCCGCCACGACCTTCGAGATGAGGATTCCATCGTAGTTCGGTGACGGGTACATTTGGTGCGCGTAGACCTCGTTGTCCCAGTTGCCCCTCCCGCCCCAGTGGGTATCGGTCTCGAATTCGAAGTCCGGATCAACCAGGTCGTCCCACTCCGGGATGAAGTACTGGAGCTTCCTTGACGAGAGCGTCGTGGCCCAATCGCTGGGCAAGTCGATGACCTTGTCCACCCGCGGATTGGGACGGTGGCTGCGCTTTCCCATCGAGGTGCTGGAACCGTCGTCCAGCCACGAGAGGATGGCAGTGGGAAGCTCAAAGGCTTGTCCAATCGGTGCCTTGCTGACTCGCTGAAGCACCTTCGCTGCAAGTTGCCCCTTGAGGGCAACAAGTCCGCATGAGAACCGTTTCGCCTCCTCGTTAGTCAGCGGGATCATCCTCAGCTTGTCGAGTGAAGGCAGCTTCTTGGACATCCTCGTGCCGCAAAACGCCAACATCGGTCCGCCAAGTTCAACGTCCGCGTCCAGGGCGCATGCCTTCAAGTAAGCGTCGCCAAGCAGGAGCAGCCCCAGGTCGAAGGGTTGCTTCAGGACCTCCCGAATCTGGGTGGGAATGCCCAGCTGGTCAGCCCAAGTGCGGAGCTCCTTCGCCTTCATCCCGGTGAAGGTCGCCTCGTAGGGAGCGAGGCGTCGACCGCCGGGGACAAGCCCGTAGCCTGCAGAGAGCACGTGAAGCTCGAGAGCGGGCCCAGCACCATTGGTGGGGTGAGCCTCTCGGAATGCCTTCACTCCGCGCATCAGCCGAACATGCTGCTGCCCGGTGTAGATGTCCTCGGCCGACATCATTAGCTCTCCCACCTCGAGCTCACGGGCGGCGACGTGCTCCAGGCCACGCTGGAAGTCCGCCAGCGTGAGCCCAGCAGGGCTCTCGACCACCTTCTCTCCGGTGCAGGAGGTGATGACCAGGATCTTCAAGTGGACTCTCCGTGGGCTGTCCGCCAAGCCGGACCGTCCCGTACCTCGTACTTGAGCATGACCTGCGAGGCCACATCGCTGAGCCGAATGCCCGAGGCGTTCGCGAATGCAGCCAGCGTGAACAGGACGTCACCCACCTCAGCGCCGAGATCAACTTCCTGCTTGTGGGGCCTCAAGCCCTCGACCCGCTGCAGCGCGCTGGCCACCTCGCCGAGCTCCTCGGTCAGTCTGGCAAGGATCTGGAAGCGGTTCCAGTAGCCCCCAGCTGTGCCGCGGATGAACTGGTCGACGTCGTCCTGGAACTGATCCAGGTCTCCTGTGCTGTTGTTGCTCACCGCTACCCCGCGGCCCGCAGGCGGACCCACTCGCGGAAGGCCTGCGGGTCACCTGCGATCACCTCCATCATCCCCTCTGGGATGAGCCCACCCCGCAGGGCCAACAGCTCTGGATCGAGGCCGAGGAGATCGGCGGTCCGGTGGAGCGCATCCCCCGAGAGCCGCTTTTCACCCGATTCCACCCGGCTCAAGTGGGCCGCCGAGACCCCGAGGTGTCCCGCCAGCTCCTGCTGGCTGAAGGCGCGGGCCTGCCGCTGCCGCTTGAGCCAAGCACCGAATGGAACCACCTCCGCATCCTCAGCGGGCGCGACCGTGAAGGGGAGGTCCTGCTGACGTTTTGCCTCCTCCTCCTCGAGGCTCCACTCGATCTCGGCGTAGGCGGAGTGGTTGTGGATCGACTCCTGGTTCTCGGCCGTCACGTGTAGCCACCGCACGCCAGGGAGCTCTCGGAGGGCGAGGACTGTGTCTCGGACCAGGTCTTCGACGAACTTCGGGTTGTCGTAGGCCAGCTCGGTGATGTACTTCTCGTCTTCACGCTTGAGCAAGGCGAACAGCGGTGCCGAGGCGCACTTCTCGACGGCTTCGACCGCGTCTTCGATCCAGATGAACTCCGTCGACCGGATCTGCACATCAACCAGGCTGCGCTGGTTGTGTGCCCCGTACTCGCTCACTGCCTTCGAGCAGGGGCAGAGGCTCTTCACCGGTACTCGGACGGTCAGCACAAAGTCCATGTGCGGACCTTGCTTCGTCGCCACAAACCGGCACTGGTACTCCATGAGCGACTCGACGCCGCTCACCGGGGCCTTCTTGGAGATGAAGTAGGGAAACTGGAGCTCGATGTGTGCGTCTTCAGCCTCGAGCCGGTCCTGGATCTGAGTCAGGATCTCCGGCATGTTCCGGATCGTGATCTCGCCTCGTCGAGCGTTCAAGATCTCGACGAACCGGCTCATGTGGGTGCCCTTGAAGTGATGGGGCAGGCTCACGTAGAGGTTGACCCGAGCCACAGTGTGCTGGACCTGGCTCTGCCGGTCGAGCACCTGGATTGGGTAGGAGAGGTCCTTGATGCCCACCTTGTCGATGGCCAACGCACGATCGTCGTGCTCACTGGCGTGGTCAGGCAGGTCCGGGAGCAGGGCGGCTTGGGGATTCACGGACATCAGGGGATCCCTGTGAGCTTGTGGGTCTGAAGCGAGAGCCTCCACTGCGGGTGAAGGAGGCAGTAGTCGATGGCTTGGCGGGTGTGCTCGGCACGATGCGCCCCGTCCATCGGCTGGAGAAAGAAGTGCTCGAAGTCGAGGCCTTCGAAGTCGGCAGGGGACAGCTCGGGCTGGGGGTAGACCAGCTTCAGCTCTTGGCCGGACGTCGAGACCAGCGACGAGCGTGGCTTGGGGCTGACGCAGACCCAGTCGATGCCCTTGGGGACGGGTCGCGTGCCGTTTGTCTCGATGGCGACCTCAAGACCACGTGCACGGCACGCGTCCACCAGCTCCTGGTCGAGCTGCAGGAGCGGCTCGCCACCCGTGAAGACCACGTAGGGAGTTCCGCCGGTGGTGCGCTCGGACCACGCCGCGCTCACATGGTCGGCGAGCCCAGCGGCGGACGAAAAGCGGCCGCCGCCAGGACCGTCGGTGCCCAGGAAGTCCGTGTCGCAGAAGCGACAGGCCGCATCCTCCCGATCCTGCACGCGACCGGACCAGAGGTTGCAGCCGGCGAAGCGGCAGAAGACCGCCGCGCGGCCGGCCTGCGCTCCCTCGCCTTGCAGCGTGAAGTAGGTCTCTTTGACGACGTAGGCCAAGACCGCTCCTATGAGGCCTTGCGGCCGTAGCGGGTCGGATCCGGCACGCCGGCGTCTTCGAAGCCTTTCCGCCGAAGGAGGCAGGAGTCGCATGTCCCACAGGCGAGCCCTTCAACCGGCTCGTAGCAGCTGTGGGTGAGCTCGTACGGGACACCCAGGCGGTTCCCCGCGCGCACGATGTCGGCCTTGGTCAGGTCGATTAGCGGGCTGTGGATCCGGAAGTGGCCCCCTTCGACTCCCTCCTTCACTGCCAGGTTGGCGACGGCCCGGAAGGCGTCGATGAACTCTGGACGACAGTCCGGGTAGCCGGAGTAGTCGACCGCGTTGACGCCAATGAAGATGTCGTGGGCATCGCTCTTCTCCGCCACGCCCAGCGCGTAGGAGAGGAAGACCAGGTTGCGGGCCGGGACGTAGGTGTCCGGGATGCCCTCGCTGACCTCCTCGACGGTGCGGTGGTGAGCCACGGGGATGCTGGAGTCGGTCAGGGAAGAGCCACCGATCTCGCGGAACAGCGCCACGTTGAAGATGTAGTGCTTGGTGATCCCGTAGTGCTGCAGGATGCTGCGGGCGGCGTCGAGCTCGACACTGTGGCGCTGGTGGTAGTCGAAGCTGATCGGAACGACCTCGAAGCCTTGGTCGAGCGCCATCGCGAGACAGGTGGTCGAGTCGAGCCCGCCACTGAAGAGAACGACCGCTTTCTTGGTCATGGGACCTCCTTAGGAGGGCATTTCTACCCCGTGGCAGTCGTTCAGACAAGCCGTGGTTGTCCGGTCGGACAATTGGAGGCATGGGCGGCTGCCGTCCGTCAAGAGCAGCCGCCGACGTAGTCGTGAAAGTCGTCAGCAGTGCCCCGCATAAGCCTCTCGGAGGACCGGGACTCTCTCGTCTCCTCCGCTGAACTGGCCCTCGGGCCAATGACCGCGTCCCCGATCACATCGGGGCGAGGAGCAGATCCATGTCCACCCCCCTGACCACGCGGATCCCCATCAAGGACCGCAACGGCAACATCGTCGACCACAAGGAGGTCGCGACCTACGCAGGCCTGCTCGCCACCGCCCACGAGCAGGGCCTCCGGCGCATCATCACCGAGCTCGTGCGCTCCCCCAACGAGTACTCCGACCTCGCCATCGTCCACGCCACCGTGGAGACCGACAAGGGCGTC
>Ga0114933_10005102_pt1 | contig 12032 bp, 10 predicted proteins | sample 4SBtaG_FD_89691 | JGI IMG/M metagenome (GOLD analysis project Ga0114933, IMG submission 89691) | Deep subsurface microbial communities from Kolumbo volcano to uncover new lineages of life (NeLLi) - 4SBTROV12_W25 metaG | ecosystem: Environmental > Aquatic > Marine > Volcanic | place: Kolumbo...
AATGGCTTGGGTAAATACTTTGAATTTTACAATACTAAAAGAAAACACCAAACATTGAAAGCCAAGCCTAATGAGGTGTATTATAAAAATCTGCCTACGTTACAAAAAGCAGCTTAAATCAATATGCACGATGACGGTAGTACACTTATGATTCTTGATTTATTGTCCAAGTGATGGGGGCCACCTCTTAAATAACAGCAGTTTTTGATTCTAGTCAAGGAAGCTATTCATCAAAAACGGTAATGTATAGAACCCCATTGAGGCTGATTTCGTCATGTCACTATCCACTTTACCTTCAAAAAATTGCACTAAAGTGCTACTAACCTTCTTTTGCATTACAGGTTTTCTATTTTTTTCCGAGGCTCTTTGGGCACACGAGCGTTGGATTCTATCCCCAGAACAATTCAACTACTGGAACTCACAAGCCATACCCCCACTGTTTTTCACCTTTTCATCTTTAAACCTAATGATGATTTCAGGTTTTTCACTGTTCATCGTTGGCTGGGTCTGGTTGGGATTTACCGGAGCTCGAGAATTATTCCCCGATTTGCAAGCCCGGTTATCTTCTTATGGCGATCACGTTCCTCGTATTCTAAGAATTTGTATCGCTTGGATATTACTATCGTCGGCTTTAGGTATGGAACCGCGTTTTGGTGTCGAACCCTTCACCTCACCTACTTTTCTTGCACCCGATCTCGAGCTCAATCAATTAGGTTCACAATGGTATTGGCTGCGCTGGGCAGAAGTATTTCTTGGCCTTACTATTCTATTTGGCATTTATGTTCGAGTAGTTGCCTTGCTAGCAATTGCATTAAGTTTACTTGGCGGCTATCTATATGGGGAAGCCATCCTGGCATATGCCGGTGCATTCATTGGCGCTAACCTATATTTGTTGTTACAAGGTCCCGGCAGACATTACATGCCTCTCCCCACGCTACCTTTGTTAAGGCCTTTACAAGCCTGGTTAGCTGCTCAACCTCGGTTGAGAGCTCAAGCAATCATGCGAATTATGACTGGCACTACGCTTTTGTACCTTGGTGTGTTTTTCAAGTTCATACAACCCAATTTGTCGATCGCAATAATCACACTCTATAAATTACCGATTCTCTCTCTCAATCCAGAAGCTTTTACACTGTTAATGGCCTTAGTTGAAATCAGTACTGGCATTTTGATGATAGCCGGAGTGTTATTACGACCTTTGTCATTTTTTTTAATCGCAGCATTTTCAGTGTTTGCACTGTTGTTGCCGGAGACGTTAACTGCACACATTCTGTTTTATGGAGTAGTCCTTTCTTGCCTAATCAATTCCGCTGGCCACTTAAAGCATCCAGAACCTCGAGATAAGGCTGCTAATATCCTCATCGTCGGTGGTGGATTAGTCGCCTTGCGGGCCGCCATGAGAATCGAGAAATTAATTGGTAAATATTCACGTGTCAATATTACGCTACTGCACGAACAGGCCAATTTCCTCTTTACCCCCTTTTTGCCAGAAGTTATCGGTGGAACCGTTCAACCTGGCAATGTGGTCAACCCCTTACGACGCATCGTGCAGCATACCCAAATTGTCGTTGGCCACTTGGATACCATTGATACCAAATCGCAAAAGGTGATTGCCAGACGCAAAAATAACGAATTGCTAGAACTGCCCTACGACAGTTTGATTTTGGCTTTAACGGCCAAATCCAGCATCTCAGATACTGCAGGGGTAACAGCACACAGTTACCCGATCGATTCAGTGGCTGACGTATTGCGGATCAGACAACGAGTACTCGATTTGGTTGAAGAAGCCGAATTTAATTCTGACTCTGCCGAAAAAGGCCGCCTATTGACCTTTGCCGTGATCGGAACTGAAGAGTTAACCTACGCGATTGCCATAGAATTGAGTCAAATACTACGCGCTGCGGAATCATCTTATTCAGTGTTAGTAAATACGGGGTGGCAAATACATTTATATGGCAAGCCTGAATCTGAATGGACCACATTCGAAAAGCTCATTGGCACTAAACGAAGCCGCTACTTAGCAAAGGCTGGCGTAACCGAACACCACGACGAAAAAATTGACAGCATTACGGAAAAACAAATATTTTTCAGTAATGGTCAGTCTAAAGCCGTCAGCTTAGTCATCAACACCACCTTACCTTTACTCAGTATTCCCGTTTTAGGCTCTGGTGAATTAGTCGCCCCTTTCAATATTGACGAAGAACTGCGCCTCGATGGCTTTGAAAACATTTGGATGGCCGATTTTTGCACAGACATAGGCGCGCGCTCCTTTGTATTCACAAACGATTTGGTCGAATTGGGTGCTGGCGTCGGCTTCAATGCTTGGGCTCATTCCCAAGGCTACGCAACGCGTAATTTCAAAAAATGCAAATGGTTTTTGCATCCTTACAACATGGCCCAATATTCCCTATGCCGACTAGGGCGCTTGACTATTGGTGGCAAGCCAGCTTGGTTTATTTCTCGTTTTATCAACTTACTTTCTGTCCCCGGTTTAGAACGAAATCTACGGATTATTTTCGATTGGTTCTTAGTACTTGCATTTCGAAATGACATCGCAGTGCTGACACAAGAACCTTCAGAGCATCTACAACGATCACATTTCAAGGCAGGTGATGAAATTTTTCATCAGGGTGATGCCGCACAATTTGCTTACGTAGTCGATTGTGGACGGCTAAAAGTTATTCAAGACGGTCGATCCATCAAGGAATTGGAACCGGGTGATTATTTTGGCGAAACCTTGCCGACGCATCAAAACCGCCGAGCTGAAACAGTCCGCTGCTTGTTCGACTGCGAATTAAGATTGGTCTCTCAAGCTGACTTAAAATCTTTAATACAAAGCGGCTGGCTGATGAGCAAAGCCATCCGCAACTTAAGCGGTTACGGAGCTGATACCGACCTACCACAGGCTACGGAAGGTATGATACGGCTCACCTACATCAGCAAAGTAAATGCCATAATGAGTGAAGAGGAAATTATTGAGATTGGCCGTCAATCAAGCATAAACAATCGTAAAATTGATGTCACCGGTGTGTTAATTTCAGCCGGAAATTATTTCTTCCAAATTCTTGAAGGTGATAAGGCCATCGTTGATGGATTGTTGGACAAGATTAGGGGTGATTCACGTCACTCTGACATTAGTGTTTTACATACGGAATATGGATGTGAGGAACGTGTATTTTCTGACTGGGATATGCAAACCGTTGCCATTAGCGAAAGCACCGATCTGATGTTGCAAGCCGTAGGCATGATGTTACAAAATACTGCCGAGTCGTATAATATTATCGGCCGTTACTCACAGCCGGCATTACTCAAATTACTGACTGAGGGCATTAATCCGCTGACAGTGCCGCTCAAAAACATGAACAAAATCGTTGTCTCCGGTTGCATGAGCGATTTTTCGGCATTAACCCAACGATTTTCAGCTATAGAACTTATCAATGCCTACAACGATTATTTGGAAATCTGCTCCACGTCCTTTATTACCTATGGTGGTCAAATTGCCCGTTACTCTGGAAACGGCATCATTGCCCACTTTGCGCCCGATCAAGTCGACACAGCAATAGGGGCTTGTGACGATGCCTATAAATGTTTGCAGAACTTATTAGCTAATAATTCTACCTTTAGTCATAGCAATATTCAGTTCGGTTTCGGCGTTGTTTCTGGTTCTTTTATAGAAGGCAACATCGGTTCATCTATCAAAATGGACTACACTGTTTTGGGCAGCACGCTAGACGAGGCTATGCATTTGGCTGTATTTTCTCGGGATATGAATCATCCTATCGCAATTGATGAATCCATTCTACCCAATGCTGATAAATCCTGGGACTTCTTACCTGCAGGTAAAGTTGAATTTAGTGATCTTAACAAAATCATCAGTATCTATACACGTGCTAATTTCGAACAGACCCTTATCGCTAGAACTGACGACGATGACAATTAATAACTCGTTGCTTGCGAGTATAGATAAACTGTAGATAGCTTAATGATTAAAAATAAGCGCATGGCCTGCTCCCAAAAGAAGTGCTACCCCACTCCAGAAAAAAGGTTCTGAGCGTTATTAAAATCACCTAATATTTTTCAAACTAACCTTTTTGAAATCATGGTACAACTTGGTGAAACCTGACACCTAGAGGCATATAATATGAAAACTCTTATTACTGGCGGCACTGGATTTATAGGGCATGCGCTAATTAAATCATTATTAGACCAAGATCATCAAATCACAGTTCGTTGAATGATATTGCGTTGTATGTCGTCAAAACATTTTGGACTATTAGCTGCCTGATTTAAGAGACAGATTAGTTCATTGGGTTGTGTTATTTCTCGCAACTTTATGCCCACTAACTGCCGCAATATGCAAATACATATGATCAATGACATTGTTCCTGAATAACACCTTATCCTAAGCAATAAATACTTTCTAAAAAAGTATTTTGCATCAGCCTCTCCTTTACCCATTTTTTAGTAGTGTCTTTTAGATTATATTTCCGCTACTAAAAATAATGAACTGCGACAATTTGCCCTACAATTTGAATTTGAGATTACTCGGTTACACTTTAAGTTAAGATTTTAGTATTTAAATTAATACTAAAGTCTTATAAACTATAATTATGAGGAATTAAAATGACTAATAAAACCGTCTTATCCGTAGTGAATTTATTTGTTGTAAGTGCATTCTTAACTACCGCCTATGGAGCATCAGAGTACAAAAATATTACAAACGCCAAGGGGGTTACAACACCCGCGGTTGTTAGAAGTACTGGAGACAGTGCTGGGAAGGTTAAACAAGAATGGAAGAATGTAACTGACTCGAATGGAAATACAAGAAGAGTGCCAATAAATCCAAACATGAGATAATAAAGATCGTTCAGAATTCTGTGTCATTCCTTTAATATTAAGGAGTGACACATTATGTCCAATTCATTTAATTTTATGAAGCCCTTAAAGACCTACAGTCAGGAAAAGACTTAACCGGTAAAGACGGTATTAATCGTTCCAAAAGTTATGTCATAGTATAACGGTGCATGAATAGAGCAGATATCCGAAGTAAAAAACGCAAAGAAGTAGTTGAAGCTATTATTTTAAGAAACGAGTCTATTGTTTTAGTTTCACGTATCTACAACCTCCCGCAAAGAACAATATTTCGTTGGCTGGCTCGCTATCGTAATGGTGGCTGGCATGCATTAACTGAAAGCAACCGGAAAGGCCGACCCACAAAAGTATCAGGTGAAGATATGAAATGGCTTTATGATGCAGTAACTATGGGGAACCCACAGAATTACAAACTTCCTTTCTGTTTATGGACGCTGAATACTATTCGAACACTGCTAGAAAAAGAAAGAAAGATTAAGTTAGCGAAAAGCTCCATCTGTCGATTATTACATCACTTAGGGTTGAGTCCACAACGCCCTCTGTACAAGTCTTATAAGCAAGACCCTGCAAAGGTAAAAAGCTATTTAGCAGAGGTATACCCTGAAGTAATTGAAGAGGCTAAAAAACATAAAGCACGCATCTATTTCATTGATGAAGCGGCTTTCCGTAGTGACGCACATCGTGGAACAACGTGGGGAAAAATAGGAGAAACACCTATAGTCAAAGATAGTGGAGGACGTTTTGGTTTTAAATTGATTAGCGCTGTATCAGCTCGTGGTGATATGCATTTTGATGTTATTAAAGATAGAATGAACTCAGAAAAATTTATCGGCTTTTTAAAGAAACTAAGAGCTGATTCAAATTGCCCTGTTTTTGTTATTGCTGATAATGCCCGTTATCATCACAGTAAAAAAGTTCAAGAATTCTTAAAGATGCAATATGGAGAAATTATGATGGCATTTCTTCCAGCGTATTCACCAGAACTGAATCCAGATGAACAGGTTTGGAATCATGCAAAGGCTGATGTGAGTAAGCGAGTCATTCAAAGTAAAGATGAAATGGAGAAAACGATTATGTCGGCTATGCAAGTTATCCAAAGTAAAGCCGACTTAGTTAAAAGCTTTTTCCATCTGCCTGATACGTTGTATGCAAAACCACCTGCTTAACTGTTGTGATAAAACTTATGCAACGATTAATAATATTCGATACTTAGCTTACTTAATCTCTTGAACTCAGCAAGTGCCCTTGCCCGACCAGTTGTTAAATCAATAATGGGTGGTGGATATTCTTGTGGTCTATTTTTGATTGGTAAATGGATCTCTTTATCACTAAGGAAGGATAATTCTGGCAAATATTCTCGAATGAACTTTCCCTGTGGATCAAAGCGTTTAGATTGGGTAACAGGATTAAATAATCTAAAATAGGGTACAGAATCAGTGCCTGTTGATGCACACCATTGCCAGCCACCGTTATTGGCTGCTAACTCACCATCAATCAGATGTTGCATAAACCAACGTTCGCCCAAACGCCAATCGATCAATAAATGCTTGCTTAAAAACATGGCCGTTATCATTCGTAGGCGGTTATGCATCCAGCCACATTTAAGCAGTTGCCTCATGGCTGCATCAATTATTGGGAAACCTGTTTTCCCTTGTTGCCAGGCTTTCAGTTCAGCTTCATCATTCCGCCATTTAATTTTATCTGTATGTGGTTTCCACGGTTTATGTTGTGATATTTGTGGGTAATCAATCAAAATATGTTTATAAAACTCACGCCACAGTAATTCATTTTGCCAGACAATCACGCTATCTGAGTGTTCACAATATTGCACTGTGGCGTGCCAACATTGTTTTATGGAAATAATACCGCTTGCTAAATAAGCTGCTAATTGACTAGTACCTGAAACGGAGGGAATATCTCTATTTTTTTTGTAGCCATGAATCTTATTGTCACAAAATATGATGAGACTTGCCATTGCCTCTGACTCACCTGCTGGCCACAAGAGTTGTATAAATTCAGAGACTGATGGCCATGAGATTTGATCAAGATCCAGTTCTTCAGGCAAGCGTTCTACGTCTATTGCCTGCTGTTGTGAGGGCTGAGGTAATAGCACTAATTGCTCTTGCATCTGTTGTCTAACTTGCTTGGCAAAAGGCGTAAAAACTTTGAATGGCTCGCCTGCTTTTGTTCGAATACTTTTAGGTGGCAATAGTAGCTGGTCATCATAACTATGAACTTGTACAGATATTTGCTCACAGACTTCTATTACACGCTTATCTCTACGCTGTTCATTGAGAGGGTATTCTCGACTGAAATGAACGCCCTTTATTTGCCATTGCTGACAAATGGACGCAATAAGGCTAGGTACTTGTTGGTAACTCGCCACCTGAAAAAAATGTAGAGAGATGTTGAGTTCAGATAGTGTTTCTTGCAAGCACTGTAAATTACGTCGCCAAAAATCTATTTTGTTAACGGCACCATCGTGTTCTATCCATTGTTCTGGATTTGCAATATAAATCGCAATAATTGGTTCATTACCTTCACGGGCATGAAACAAAGCAGGGTTGTCACTCACCCGGAAATCATTACGAAACCAGACTAGTTGGCGATTGATTTTTTTTGAATCGGCTTTTTTAGTTAGCCAAGATTGAGAAACAGATGATTGCCAGCATTCACTTGCACTACCATCTGAATGATTAATGCCCAATCTTGTAATAACGTCAGCATGTATCTTAGCCATATGGCCAACAATCATTAGATCGGCTTGCCACAGTTCTTTTATTTTAGCTAATTGTTCTATTTCACGCGGCGCTACTTTATTATCACCGAAGATAATGATCGGCTGTTCTATTGAGTTTTTAACCCGTGTAAGTGTGCCTAGCTCATCTAATTGATTAACTGCATTAATTTGAATGCCAGACTGTAATAATAATCCATAAAATAACCAATAATCTAAAGGTGACTGTTTCTGGTCTAAGTTTATTAACCAGTAACTCGCATGCTGTTTTTGTTTATCTGCTCGTAATGTCAACAATGTTATCTGTCGCTGCCAACATTGTTGCCAAAGCTGCTGTTCTAATTGATAACCTAAGGGTTTACTCTGCCAACGAGTCGCTAATTTATTGTGAAGTGGCTGATAAACATACTCGCATAAGCTGACAAAAGGCATTGATTTATTCAGCTTGTCGAGTAAGGGATTCAAACTTCTTTGTTTAAGCGCTATAAGGAAGTTTGATAATTCTTGTTGTGCCTGCTGCCATGGTTCATCTGTTTGTTTATTCTCAGGCATAGATTCATTAGCTGACAATAAGGCAGCAACTTTACTGATTGATACACCACGATTTAGCCAGTTAACAATCTGTTGAATTTGTTCAATATTTTTCTGACTATATAGGCGATGACCCTTGGGAGTTCTTTTGGGTTTAATCAGTCCATAACGACGCTCCCATGCTCGCAATGTAACGGCAGCAACACCAGTTTGTTGGCACACTTCACTTATATTAAAGTCGTCTTTAGATTGCATTACGAAGACTCAAATCATCTGGGTAAGGCTGTAAATAAGACTGTTTAGCTATATAAGGATCAGGGTGATTATTAAAGTGGTGTTTTAATAATGTTATAGGTACGATCAAAGGTATTTGAGCTGTACGATATTGGTCAATGAGCTTAGCTAATTCTTGTTTCTCTTGACTAGAGAGTACTTTTTTCAAATAACCTTGTAGATGCATTAATACATTGGTATGTGTTTTTCGTGTCGCGATGTTTTCTAATGCGTTCATGAGAAGAGGAAAATAACTATTCGCTAAGGTGTCGACGTCATGCTTTCCCGCGTCAGCTAACATTCTACCTAGCTCAACATAGCTAGCAGGAGCATGTGCCATCAAGGTATATTTGTAGCGTGAATGAAAGTCGATAATGCCGTGGTAGCTTAAACCAAACTGTTTTAATTGTTGCCAATTATGATAAGCAAATACGCGAGTAATAAAATTTTCTCGTAATGAAGGGTCCGTTAACCTACCAGATTCTTCTACAGGGAGCAGAGGGTTCTCTTTGGTAATGACACTGGCATATATTCCTCTACCAGGTTCTTGTGCTGGGTAACCATTTTCTTGATATACCTTGACTCTAAATAGACCGCAACTGGGTGAGTTTTTCATAAATATATAACCGCAGAGATCTGAATTCTCCTTCGCCTTTTCATGGCTAAACTCAAGCATTTTGTCGGTATAATCGATGCTGTTATCATGACTTGAGACAACGTGAGGTGATTTAACATCACCGATGAGACGAATCGGTTTTCTTGGGATCCCCATGCCTATTCCGACTTCAGGGCACTCTACAATAAAGTCAAAATAGCGAGATAAATTCTCACTACACATTTTTGAGTGTTTATGACCGCCATCGAAGCGAACCTCATTTCCCAACAGACAACTACTTATTCCAACTTTTATTTTCATTTTGTCTCCTAACAGTTGTTTATAGATTAACAACTGTTAAATAGTTGTACAATATTATTTTTTTGTATAATAATGCGAGTGTCAAGTTTAATCTAGGTAAGGAGTTTATTTCATGAAGCACTATCTGATAACAGGTGGAACAGGTTTAATTGGTTCAGCATTCTGTCGGCAGTTAATGGCTGAGGGGCACCATGTGACGGTGTTGACTAGAAACCCAAATACGGTTGAAGACAAATGTGCGAAAGGCGTTAGAGCGATCCAGTCTCTAAGTGAAATCATGCCTGATAGTGCTATTGATATTGTGATCAACCTTGCGGGTGAACCTATCGCTAATGCGAGATGGACAAAAAAACGTAAAGCATTGTTAGAATCTAGTCGTATTAAGCTAACGCGAGAGCTTGTGGATTGGATGATACATAGAAGACACAAACCAGAATGTCTCATTAGTGGTTCCGCTGTTGGATGGTATGGTGATGGTGGTGATAAAGTCTTAACTGAGCAATCTGAGCATCATGATGAATATACCCATCAACTTTGTGATGCATGGGAAAAACAGGCTTTGCGTGCAGGTCAAATTGGGATAAGAGTCTGTATTGTCAGGACAGGTTTAGTGCTGGCATCAACAGGTGGTGTGCTACAAAAAATGTTATTGCCATTTAAGCTTGGCTTGGGTGGTAAATTAGGTTCAGGTCAACAATATATGCCGTGGATCCATATCTCTGACATGATTAATTTAATAGAGTTTTTGGTGACGAATGAGCAACTAAAAGGTATCTTTAATGCGTGCTCACCAAACCCTGTCACCAATCACGTCTTCACCCAAAATCTTGCTAAGCAGCTGGGTAGATATGTATTTTTACCCGCGCCACCATGGGTATTAAAAAGTTTATTAGGTGAAATGTCAGGCTTGTTGCTGGCGGGACAAAGAGCAATACCACAGCAGTTAATGGCACATGGTTTTAATTTTACTTACTCAGAGTTGGCGCCTGCATTGAGTAATATATTAACTTATAAGAAATGAAATAATATGACAAAGAAAGCGATTTTATTGGCTAATTTAGGCTCACCGGATAATGCCGATGAGCCCTCTGTTCGACGATATTTAAATCAATTTTTGATGGATCGTTATGTGATTCAATTACCATGGCTATTACGACGAATGATTGTCAGCTTGTTTGTGCTGCCTCAGCGGCCTAAAGCATCAGCAGAAGCCTATAAAAGTGTGTGGATGAAACAGGGTTCGCCCTTAGTTGTATTATCTGATCGATCAAAACAGGCATTGCAAGCAGCGGTGGAACTCCCCGTCACCATGGCCATGCGTTATGGAAGCCCGAGCATTGAAAGTCAATTGCTTGCCTTGAGCCAACAAGAGGATATCGAGGAAGTTCTCTATATGCCGTTATATCCTCATTATGCAGATAGCACGGTAACAACATCGATCGAAGAGGCCAAAAGCGTCATTGCTAAACATGACTTGTCACTCAAGTTGAAAGTTGTCTCTCCTTTTTATGATAATTCAGACTACATTGACACTTTAGTTGCCAGTGCCCAACCCTACTTAGACCAAGACTATGACCACCTTGTATTTAGTTATCATGGTTTGCCTGAATCTCATATTACCAAGCTCGATTCTTCTGGTCAGCATTGTCTTCAAGGGGCTGATTGCTGTCAGCAGCCTCATGAAGTACATAAAACATGTTACCGCCATCAAGTTATGCGAACAACCACCTGTTTTTCTGAGAAAGCGGAGTTAGATCCCACTAAATATTCAGTAGCATTTCAATCTCGCTTAGGTCGAGCAAAATGGTTGGGGCCAAATACAGAAGACAGATTGCGTGAGCTTGCAGCATCAGGCGTTAAAAATGTGCTGGTTATTTGCCCGGCTTTTGTCACGGATTGCTTGGAAACCTTAGAAGAAATTGCAATACGTGGCGAAGAAGTGTTCAAGGAAGCAGGAGGAAGTAAGTTGACATTAATCCCCTGTTTAAATGATAGTTCGCAATGGGTTGATGTATTGGCAGCATGGGCGACAGATCCAAATCTTACTCAATTTAATCACTGATGAACAATAATCATCAACAGGCATTACAAGATCAAATTGATTCTGCTCTAGTGGTTGTTTTCAGATCATCACTTACTGAAATGGTGGCACTAAGAAGAACTTTAGACAATCTCAATATTAACTATCTTGAGATTGAATTTGGCATGGCAGATAGAATGCTACGTGAGCGATTCCATTGTTTACAAACACTGACTGGCCATCATCAACTTCCACAAGTATTTATAGCATCTAAATTTGTTGGTGGTGGGGATGATGCAATTCACAGTCAAGAATTAATTCAGCTAGCTAATTCGAGCAAGGACACTTCACATTAGAAAATACATCATCATAGTGTTATAGAACCAATGGTTTTGTTAAATGAGACCTTTGCGCGATCAGCTCACATAGCCAGTTAAATTCTGGGACTTCGTTTTTTTGATTCCATTTTGCCCAATAGGGACAATATATCGTCTATATCTACTGAAACATATCTGTTTTCCCACATCATTCTGTTTTTCAGGCATAACTTGCCCGCTGAATAGACCTGCCACGTTTGATGTTGTGTGCCACACACATTAATTGAAAGCGTGTGCGATTTCGATTGATACCCAGATAACGAGCCTTTGCCATCCCATAATGCAGCTTTAACACACCAAAGACAC
>Ga0114933_10005103_pt1 | contig 12031 bp, 5 predicted proteins | sample 4SBtaG_FD_89691 | JGI IMG/M metagenome (GOLD analysis project Ga0114933, IMG submission 89691) | Deep subsurface microbial communities from Kolumbo volcano to uncover new lineages of life (NeLLi) - 4SBTROV12_W25 metaG | ecosystem: Environmental > Aquatic > Marine > Volcanic | place: Kolumbo...
ACAGCAGGCCGATTGAAGGAAGCAATTGCATCAGAATTCTCGTCTGTCGGGTTTCAGGTCCATGACTCTCACGACGACGAAGCACTTGCATACCTCGCTGCATCAGCGGCGGGTGATCCGATCATGGTAAATAGGACGCTGTATGATGCGGATATCGTGATCCCTGTTACCACGGTTCGACATGACGGGATGCTTGGATACAACGGTGGATTTGACGGTCTGATTCCGGAATATAGTGATGCTGCGACGCAGCTACGAGTTCGCGGTATGATCGCCGCAGTTGGTGAAACGGATGATTCACAGCGCCGCGGAGATATTCGTGAAACGGCCTGGCTTTTAGGTATACAGCTTTCCGTGCGGGTCGTGCCTGATCCAAATGGCGGAGTGGTTTCTATTCTTGCCGGAATGGGTGTACAACTGGATGTTGCAGCCGAGGAAGACTTCAAACAAGCATGTTCCGTTTCTCCAGAGCAAGCTCCACTTGTGATTGCTTCGGTTTCCGGAAGTGCTGGTGCAGATCATTGGCGAAGTTTGGCCAATGCAGCATATGCGGCAAGTCAGTTTGTTCAGGCCAATGGGGTCATTGTCTTGCTGAGTGATCTGAATGAACCGGTCGGACCTGCTACACGCTTTCTTGCTGATTTGGATGATGAATCGGCACGACGACGTGTTATGGAATCTCAGGAGTCAGACCAAATCGCTGCCATGCAGTTGCTAAGGCTCAGAGGGGTTTGCCGTATTTATTTTTGTTGTGGCGGCAGACAAGACGAACTTGAAGAAATTGGAATCGGTTTTGCCGCAGATATTAACGAGATAGAAAATCTCTCTGCAGAATATGACCAGTGTGTGGTGCTACATGGCGCTGACAGAGTGATTCCCGTAATTGCATGATTTAAACCGGATTCGATTAAGGATTAAAGGACGATGGATTCAACAGACAGTAGTCAATCGGTTGGCAGTGTTCAATTTGCTCCGTTTGCTCGCACCATCATTAAGATTACGGGTTCCGACCGAGCGACGTTTCTGCATAACTTCTCGACAAATGACATTGTGAAGATGCAGTCGGGTGATCAATGCGAAGCTTTCATTACCACCGTGCAGGGCAAGACACTTGGTCATGTGGTTGTATATTGCGTGGAGGATGCATTGGTGCTCGTGACAGCAGACGGTCAGCAAGAGACTCTGATCAATCATTTAGACCGTTACATCATTATGGAAGATGTTGAGCTGGAAGATTACAGCGAGCAAGCATCAACGTGGTTGTTATTTGGATCCGGAGCGGATTCTGTGGCCTCTGAAATAGGTGGCGTAGAATTCATGCATCCATATGGGTATTGCGGTGAGACATGCCGACTACTTCTTGGAGATGCCTCGACAGGTGCATCACTTGAAACATCGTGTGCGATCAAAGCGTCCAGTGAACAAATTGAGACTCTTCGCCTGGAAGCCGGCTTTGTTGAATTTGGAGTCGATGTGACCGAGGCGAATCTTCCGCAGGAAGTGGCCAGAGATGCAATGGCGATTAGTTTTACCAAAGGTTGCTATCTCGGTCAGGAGACAGTCGCCCGAATCGATGCACTTGGTCACGTGAACTGGTTGATGCGGACGTTAACCGGCACTGGACTTGCATCTCTCGGCGCCGGCGATGAAATCGCTGGAGATGATGGGAAGACACTTGCCAGACTGACATCGTGCGGAAACGCATCTGATCCGGACCAAAGAATAGCGCTTGGATATGTTCACAAGGACTTCGTTGAATCAGGTACAGCAATCGCAAACGGCATTCAGATAGCCTGAAGTTGACATGCCGTTGAATTGATTGCTCTTCTCGATCAAAGCCGTTTACCTGTATACTCCGGTTCGCAGCAGTTGCTCGCAGACTCCAATTGCAACAACTCTTAACTCCAAAGCGGGAAATTGTCGCCATTGTGCAGTAAGCACAGTGAACCCATCGCATTTATTCACCATGGAAGGTGAGTCCGCATGGATTTCCGCGTACGCCGAGTCGTTGGTGCGTTTGTAGCGGCCGCCATTTGCTTTGTGGCGGCGAATGATATTGCAGCACCGCTAAGTGCAGATGATCCCAAAACAGAGTCCGAAGCTGCTCACGCAGAGCCGCCGCAACAGGCACTCATCACGCGACTCAAGTGGATGCAGTTCTTTGTGGTAAATGGCCACCTTGAACCACGCTATATCCGCCGCAGCCAAAATCGCAGTGTCACGATCAATCATCACGAGAGTGATAGCCAGGAGCATGCGGCCATTCGCATGAGCGGTGCCAATCTGAGAATCACGTATCAACTGTCAACGCCAAACTATGGAACAAACGTAGAGTATGTACATCCAAACCACGTGACGATAATCCACACTCAGCATAGTGATGACGAAGTAGTGACTGTCCTTTCTCAATCATCAGACAACTCGCTGGTTGTGAAGCAGGGGGATGAGAGTTGGGAGTCGGACCATTTATGGTTGCTCTTATTGTCCGTTCCTCGCGATGTGCGTAACACGGTAGTTGATCTGGTGACTTTCCTGACGCCTAATAGCCAGGTGCAACGCAAGTCAGAACAAATTGAAGCAGAATTAGTTCGCGTTGCGACGAGCGACAATGAACGGATTGATATTGCGGTCATAAACCAACTGGTAGAACAGCTTCGCAGTAAGTCGTTCGTTGAGCGTCAGTTGGCTGATGCAGAGCTTCGTAAAATGGGAAACCAGATTAGTGGGTACCTTGCTGAGCTCGACCAGCAAAGGCTCTCGGCGGAACAGCGACTGAGGATCCGTCGTATCTGCCAGACCAGTACACCAAGGATCATGGATTCATCAAGGCTGGTGATTTCATGGCTAAAAAATGCACCAAGTACATGGTTTGCACTGTCTCAGCATCCAGATCGCGATGTCCGCGTCGCAGCATCCACGCGACTTAACCTGATGTTCAATCTGGACATCAAGATCAATCCGGATGCCAGTCCGTCGAACAGGAAAGTCCAGATTGCGGACTTTAAAACTGCCAGCAAACTACGTTAAGGGCATGATCCCGGGAGTCGTGAATTGGACTCTCTGTGTCAAATTACTTCAGTTGGTCAGCAAGTTTTTTGACAAACTCGGTCACTTCATCCAGATGACGGGTCACTTTTTCCAAGTGCTCACCTAGCTCATCGATGCGACGATGGGCGTCATGGATCGCGTCGTGCATCGCTTCGACATGCTCTTGATGCTCTTGATGCTCTTGATGCTCTTGATGATTGTCATGGTCGTGTCCGTGGTGTTCGTCGTGATGATCATCATTGCCGTGATCATCATGACCGTGATCATCATCGTGTTCACGATGTTCGTCGTGACGCCCATCATGATCATCGATTCTTGCAAGCACGTTGCGTTTGAGTGCTTCTGCGTAGTCATGCAGGCCGGCAGCATGGAGATGCTCAACGGCCTGTACGACATGTTCGATTTGCTCACGGCTTGGATGACCTTCACGTTCACCATCACGTTCATTTTCATGTTCATGAGCGTGATGGAATTCTTCTTTCATTTGTCGCATATGATTTGCGAGGTCTTCGATATGAGCTTCGATTTCACGCAATTCGTCTTCGTTACCATCTCGCAGAATGTTCTCTCGGACTTCATGTAACTCTTCGAGTTTCGATCCCATCTCGTGCATTCGTCTTTCAAATGCCTCGAGGTGAGCACGGTCATCGCGATCATGGTCGTGCTCTGCGTGGCGTTGCTCTTCTTGTGATTCGCGGTAGTGATGCACAAGTTCTTCGATATGGTTTGCAACCTTTCGGGCTTCTTCTTCTTGGCCATCTGCAATCAGATCATCGTGTTTATGCTTGAGTTCGATGATTTGTCGCTCGATGTCATTACCATCGTTGTGTTCACGACGTTCGTTATGCTCTCGCTCCTGTTGCTGCAGGTAGATCTCAACACGGCGAATTCGCTGTCCAATTCCACGGGCGGCATCTTCTTTACCAGCCTCAATAAGATCTTCGTACCGTTGGCGAAGTCCGTGTAATTCACGTTCGGCTCTTTCTGCCCCGGAAACTTCACGGTGATCCTCTTCACGATGTTCACGTTCTTCGTGCTGATGCTCTTCATGTTCTTCATGCTCTCTTAGAATGTGAACAAGTTCTTCGATCTTTTGAGCTACTTCGTGTGCTCCGTCTTCCTTGCCAGCTTCACGCAACTCGTTGTAGAGTCGCTCGAGTCGACCAATTTCATGACGAATCTCGTCAAGTTCGTTCACTTCTGCATGGTGTTCTTCTTCATGTTCTTCATGTTCTTCATGCTCACCGTCGTGGTCATGATCTGCATGATCAGCATGGTCGCGATCCTCTGCGAGTTCTTCTAAGACATGGGTGTATTCTTCGATTTCATTTGCAACGCGACGCGCTGCATCTTCATTGCCAGTTTCTTCCAGTTCGTTTAGCTCACGCTTGAGTTGATATACTTTGCGAATAATCTCCTTGCGCTTTGCATTGATTTCATCAAGGCGTGCATTTTCATCCTGGCGCTGTTCAACGCGCTGTTCTTCAGCGTCATCGCCGATTAAGAGTTCGGGAATCACGAAGATTCCTGTAAGTAGGATGAGAGTCGCTAGTGGTACGAAGATTCTGGCATTCATTTTATTACCCGCTGTGAGTGCATTAGAGAGGACTAGTGTCCACGATTGATGATGACTTATCTACGGTCGTGACTCGTGTGCGGTTTAGTGTGTCCGTTGCACGGTGAAATGTCTAGAGGCCGATGCGTCTAAGCACGGAAATTGTCATGGCATTCGGAGCAGGATTGTCGAATAGCACCGACGGCCTTGCTTGCAGCGTCCTGGTTGTTGAGTTTTACCGCATCTGCGATTTCACGAGCGGCATCCCGCATCTGCTTGGCGAATCCTTCATAAAAATCATCACCGGCATCCTCAAGTCCTTCCTTGCAAAGTAACTCAGAGAGAGCCGTAACGAGTTCTGCTTCGTGCAAGACCTCATCGATATTTGCTTCGAATTCAGATGCATCTGATGTGTATGGCGCGAGTATTTCATCGACGCTCATCTCCAGACGTTGCATAAGCGGTGCACGGTCGACGACGTTTCCCCATGAAAAGTCCACGTCAGTAATCTGACCCTGGATTCCGTTTCCACCGACTAAATCACCGAGGTCCGCTTTGCGGAGCTTTGCTTCATTAAAGGCCTGCTGCGATCCGACCTTGCAGTTGGCTGCTACTTTGGCGAATAGGTCACGAGATAGCACAGCGTCCTCTTTCCAACGGACATCCTCCTGATCGTATTCAGCGATGATGCCAAACAAGGCAGCAACCATTGAAAAGTGAAGGCGAGCTTTGCCGTAGCCACCACCTTGAAACTGCGATGGCGTGTTTACCGTTGTATCTACTTTTAGCTTGAGAGATTTAATTTCATCTTCGAGTGTTGTGGAGGTGATGAGCTTGGACCAGTCAAAGGTTGCTGACTGAGTTGGTGAACCCTCATCCGTTGGACTAACATCTGTTCCGCCGTTATTGACGACGCGTGTGCCAAGAATTCGTTCGCCTTGTAATTGACTGAACACATCGTCAAAGAAGATGTTTTCGAAGTCCTGCTCCTTAAACTTGGGTAATCGTACCCGACGGACTTTCTTGGCTTCGCTCTTTTCGTTGTCCTGTGCAACCAACGAAATCCCGGTCGCAGTTAACGCGAACGTAGCAATCAGTATCATTGCAATGCGTGTGTGAGTTTTCATGGGACCGTGTTGCCTGTAAATATGAGACGAATGGGAATTGCACTACACTTGATTATTGAAACAGACTGGCACGCTGACAAGCTAGAATGAGATTCTATGGCATCGAAATTTGAACATGAGCACAAGCAAGCTGACTCTGAGAGGGAGTCGGCCAGCCGTCAGGAAATAACAAGCCGCAGAGAGTTTCTATCCGGCGGCGGCTTGTTGGCAGGCAGAAATCCTGCCGATGCGAGTGATGCGAATGACTTAAAGCAATCCTATTTGCTCCATCTCACGCGAAGTGCGATGGCCTGTGACTTTGAAGTCTATTTCAATGCCGGTCAATACGAGCAGGCTGCCGAATCAGCAATGGAAGCCCTTGATTTGGTGGAATTGCTTGAAGATCAAATGACGGTGTATCGACACCACAGTCAGCTTTCGGTGCTCAATCGACTGTGCGCCAGTGAACCGCAATTGGTCGAAGCCCGATTAGCTGGACTGCTGCAACGATCTCTGGAACTCCATCAGCTTACCGGCGGTGCGTTTGATATCACGTCGACTCCCTTGTCCAAGGTGTGGGGGTTTTTTAAACGAGAAGGAATACTGCCCGATGAGCAAGCTATTAAGGACGCCCTTGAATCTGTCGGTTCGAAATATCTGAGTCTTGATACTGAAGCGGGAATGTTGAGTTTCCTGAAGACTGATCTTGAATTAAATCTGGGTAGTATCGGTAAAGGGTTTGCGCTGGATCGGTGTGACTCGTTGCTTAAGGATGCTGGAATCGAAGAATTTCTGATTCACGGAGGCCGTAGCAGTGTGATTGCTGCCGGCTCACGCCGCGATGGACAATCATCGCGGGAAGGGAGAGAAGGCTGGCAAATTGCTATTCGCCAGCCCGTGAAGCCGGAACAGGTGCTGTGTCATTTCTGGATCAGGGATCAGGCGGTTGGGACAAGCGGTGATGCAAATCAATTCTTCTACCACAACGGTGTGAGATATGGTCATGTCATTGACCCACGATCAGGGCAGCCGTCTCAGGGTGTGCTATCGGCAAGTATCATGGCGCCAAGTGCAGCAGATGCAGATGCACTGGCAACGGCATGTTTTGTGGATGGGCCGGAGATAGCGGCCGAGTATGTTAAAAATCTGCCTGATACGGGGTTTATCATTGTGACCGATGGTGAACGCCGTAGTAGTACACAATTACATCTGCTGAACATTCCGGATGAACAAATCGAGGTAGTCAGCCAGATATCGGAAGTGGTAATTTGGTAGACGTGCGGTTGGTTTGCAAAAGCGAGATAAGTGCTTGTAATCGTGGGGTTCTGCAGAGTCGATCCCTCCTGGGCCCTAATGGATTGAGCATGCCTTGGGCTTGAATAGACTGACGAAGCGTCAACGCCTTTTTGCCGCGCATAACAGCCAACACAACCGTTAAAGTTATGACGAATTGCGTGCTTATTTTTCACGACTTATGTAGTCTTAACTGACGATTTGTCGCCAAACCAACTATTATGTGTGAAAATAGATAAAGTGCGCAGAATGAAGCGTTCACCTGTACCTGCAATATGGCACACCACCTAAACGTAGGGCATTTTCCACTGACCGAAGTCGACCCGGTATAGGGACTTATATGACTGCTAATCGCATGAAGAAACAACGTAAGAACAGAAAACGCATGGTTCGCAGAAGTAGACCCACTCGCCGCGTGTTCCTTGAGTCGCTTGAAGATCGTCGATTGCTTACAGGAATCACTGAATCCCCACACGCCAGTGGTCCCTCACATGCCCTAACAGACACAATTTCCGCATCCGTCTTTATTTATGAAAACGGACAACGGACCGATTTGCCGGCAGATCTTGGAATCGAATCCGGGGAAGCGATTTCTTTTGTCAGCAGTGTCGCGGGCGGGCAAACAATCAGCATTGGCCCTGCAGATGTTGACGGTGATGACACCGTGGATAATCCGACGAACTATCTAACAGTTGGCGATGTGTTTTCAACATGGCGCACGAATGCGGGAGACGCCGGTAACAACGCGGATGCTAACTTCAACGCAACGGAGTTATTGACCCATTCGGCTGATGCGACCAATTCAGTACGGATGTTTGTAAACGGAACGGCTGTCCATTCATTCCAAGACTATGAGATTCACGACAACGACCGAATCGTGTTGGCATACGGAGATGATCCAATTGTCGCCATGGACTTCCCGCAAGGCATCATCCTATTTGAGATGTTCACGGATGATGCACCGGGTACTGTCACTAATTTTCTCAATTACGTAAACGACGGTGATTACGCCACGTCGATAATCCACCGTACTGTTTCAGGATTTATTATTCAGGGGGGTGGCTTCACCAGTCCGAATCCGACATTCAGCAGCGTTGGCCAATTTGCTTCGGTTCCGACAGACGACACGATCGACAATGAATTCAGTTTGTCGAATGTGCGTGGAACGGTTGCAATGGCCAAACTTGGTGGTGACCCTGACAGTGCAACCAGCCAGTGGTTTGTGAACACCGCAGACAATTCTGAAAATCTCGATAATCAAAACGGTGGTTTTACCGTTTTTGCACAAGTGCTTGATATGTTGCCTGTAGATAACATCGAAGCAATATCGACGGTGAATGCCGGCGGTGCATTCACCGACATGCCGCTGGACGCGGGAAATCAATTAGTAATCGTCGAAAGTGTGCTGGGCCAAGGTAGCGTAACCGGCAAGGTCTATGACGATGCCAACGAAAACAACGCTCATGATAACGGTGAGTTGGGACTCGCCGGTGTTGTCGTGTTTAGCGATGTGGACGGAGATGGTGTTCTTGATAGCAACGAATTCAGTACAACGACCGATGCTGATGGCAACTACCAACTGAAGTTGCCCAGCGGCAACCATGAAATTCGACAGGCGTCCAATGCACCGTATAGGCAGACATCGCCAATCGCACCGGTGCATCATGTGATCGCAGTTTCAGTAGGTGGTGATCACACGTTGGTGGATTTTGCAAACGTACTGGTGACCGCCCCCACTGGGATCGATCTAGTTAACGCTTCTGATACCGGTGGCGATGATTCAGATGATTTGACGAACCGTACAAATATTTCTGCAGCAACAGCATTGACGTTTGAAATCAGTGGTGTGACGGACGGCGCCGATGTTGGCCTCTATGACGGAGCTACTCTACTTGGTTCGGCCACGGCAAGTGGTTCCACGGTGAATATCACTACGAACGGCACCGTACGGCTGGTCGATGGTGATCACGACTTAACGGCAACCCAGTCAATTGGTGGTGTGCAAAGTGATGCATCTATGGCCTTAACCGTAAGCGTCGATAGTACTGTCGATGTGTTTACAAGTATTCCTAACAGTACCGCAGAGATCACGATTGATTACAGTTACAACACCGAGAATGCAGAAGAAGGTACGACCGGATTTTCATACTCGCTGGTAAATGCTCCAGAGTCTATGACAGTCAACTCGGATACTGGTCTTGTGGCGTGGCATCCGGTTGCAAACGATCTGGGAGACCACACCTTTAGTATTCGTGCGACAGATCATGCAGGGAACACGCGTGATCAGGTGGTGAATTTAACGGTCAGCGGTGATGCTGTCGTGCGTTACCGGCTTGAGCTTACCGACACAGACGGAAATGTAATCTCAACCGCCACGGTCGGTGAAAGTATCATTTTGCGTGGATTGGTTGAAGATCTAAGAGACACACCTAGAGGATTGTTCTCGGCCTATACGGATGTGGAATGGGTTGATAACCGGTTAACAGCGGACGGACCCATCACGTATGGCACGGATTTTCCAAATGTGCATTCGGGAAGTCTTGCCACGGATAATCTCATCGATGAGATCGGTGGTACAGCGGGATTCAGTGAACTTGGCGGCGGTGAGTATTTGGTTTTCTCGGTGGGAATGACTGTCGAAAAAGCAGGTGCGACCGTGTTGTCTTCCAATCAAGCGGATAATTCACCTCATACCGATACCTTGCTATTTGGCGAAAACGATGCCGTTGATCCTGAAACGGTTATCTTTGGATCCGTGACACTTGATGTGTCACTGGCATTTAATGCAAGCGATGATATCTTCAATTTTGATGAGGACACGACTGATAACAGCTTGTCCGTCATGAGTAACGACACATTGCCAACCGATGCTAGCGGTATTTCCATTACCGAGGTTTCCGGCACGAATAATGGTGGCTCTGTTTCTATCGCATCTGATGGCCTGAGCCTGCTCTATTCACCTGTTGCAGATTTCTTCGGGCAGGAGACATTTACCTATACGCTTAGCGACTCCACCGGAAGTTCGACAGGAAACGTAACGGTACAGGTGTTTCCGGTAAATGATGATCCGGATGCGGTAAATGACGAATTTCAAAATGTCATGGAAGATAGTAATAACGTATTACTTGATGTGCTTGCTAATGACAGTATTCTTCCGGACGCGAATGAAGATTTTAGCATTGTGAGTGTGACGCAAGGAGACCAGGAAGGTAGTGTCACTATCGGAAACGCTGGACTAAACGTCATTTACACACCAAAAGTTAATTACACAGGTCAGGAAACATTTACCTATACCATTCGCGATGAAAACGGTGGTGAGGATACGGCAACAGTAACGATTACTGTACTGTCCGAAAATGATGCACCGGTTGCTGGCAATGATGCACTAAACGTGCCCGAGGACTCAGTCGATTACGTGATCGATGTCTTGGCCAACGATACACCGCATCCGGATCCGGATGAAGAGCTCACAGTGATTGGGATTGGTGGAACATCGAGAGGCGGTGTTGCTTCGATTGCACAGGATGGTAAATCAATTTTTTACTCACCGGCACCTGATTACTTTGGAATCGAGACGTTTCAGTACACGGTGAGTGATGGAAACGGTGCATCGGCTACCGCGATCGTGACGGTTACGATCGACGATGTAGCAGATGCCCCGGATGCTGTTGATGATTCCTTCTCAACGTCGATTGATTCACCAGGCGACGAATTTGATGTCCTTGATAACGATTCATCTAATCCTGATGGGCAGGAACCGCTGACGATTACGGCTGTTTCAACCACGGTAGAAGGCGGAACGGTCTCAATTACCGGTAGCGGGGCCACGGTTACGTATATTCCACCTTCTGGATATACCGGGGATGACAGTTTCACTTACACAATTACAGATGACGATGGGCTAACTGACGATGCGTTGGTTCAGGTTGCAGTCGCCAATTACTTCCCCGGTGGACTTTCTGGCTACGTATACATTGATGCAGACGATAACGGCGTACATGATTCCGATGAGTTAATACTGGCTAACGTCGAAATGACACTTACCGGTACTGATTTTCAGGGTGACGGTATCCAGTTAACGACCATGACAGATGCCCGCGGTAAGTATGAATTCACAAACTTAAAGCCAGGTGACTATGTCGTTACCCAGGAGCAACCACAGCATCTGGTTGATGGTCGGGAAACGACGACAGCCAGCGGTACAACGTCTGAAAACTCCATAAGTGTTTCAGTGGGGCAAGGTGAATCGATAACCGCCAATAACTTCACAGAACGTGGACGATCGGCAGAATCCCTGTCACTGCTCGATTTTATTAGTCAGACTCCTGATCCGTCCCTTTACGGTTCTTTTGGTACGTCTAGTGACGAGCAATGGGTAGCGCTTGATTCGACATGGCAGCAGTATGAAGAGACCGAGGTGATCTGGCATTTGGAAAGCCATACGTTGATTATCAATGTCACGGACGAATCGGATCAGCAGGAAACAGCTGTATTGTCGTGGGAAGCAGGTGATCCGGTGCGTCAAATGCATTTGGATATGGAAAACCTGATTCAGGTAAGTGGGCTTCCAGAGTCATTTGGATTTGAGCCGGTCGATGAGAGTTCTGGTGATGACACCGGTGACAACGGTGACGACACTAGTGACAACGGTGACGACACTAGTGATAACGGTGACGACACTGACACGGGTGATGCAGGTGATGACACTGGTGACTCAGGCAATGGCGATGATGGCGGCGATGATGGAGACAGTGGAGATGCGGATGACCATCAGGTTGTGAAAGTCCCGGACTTTAGCATTGAAGACGTAAACTCAACCTCAACGACATTCCAGCAGGATGTTTCTCCTCGCGACTACGACGGAAACGTCACCGCGGTTTACTTTGGACTTGCGACGTGTACGTACTGTGCGACCCAATTCGGGCATCTGGATTTGATGCAACAGGATTTGGATAGTAACGACGCCGAGCTTGGCATCGAAATCATTGGAATCAATCTCGCCGATAGAGAATCAGGCAATGATTCAATG
>Ga0114933_10005106_pt1 | contig 12023 bp, 7 predicted proteins | sample 4SBtaG_FD_89691 | JGI IMG/M metagenome (GOLD analysis project Ga0114933, IMG submission 89691) | Deep subsurface microbial communities from Kolumbo volcano to uncover new lineages of life (NeLLi) - 4SBTROV12_W25 metaG | ecosystem: Environmental > Aquatic > Marine > Volcanic | place: Kolumbo...
GAGCGATGCTATACTTGAACGCGAGAAAACAATTGCTGACAAGATGGGATGGGTTCATCTGAACGGTGCCCACAAGTCCGAAGGGTGGGACATGGTTACACCTAATGGTGAAAAGATTGCAATTCGATTTGACGAACTTTCTCTAGAGACTAATGCGCATTATTTGGAACTAGAACAGCGTAATGACCGCGAATCGGGATGGAAAGTTTCTGGCTTTGGATTAGCACGAAAAAATGCTGACTGGTGGGTAATGGCTAATTCCGAAAAAATCTACATCGCCCCTACGAAAAAACTCTGGAAGATTGTCAAAAAGGCAAGAGGTTCGGATGAAAAACATTCACGGAGAAACCTAGATAATCCTGAAAAGCGACTTTTCTCGCGCGCCCATATTTTACCTCTTGATGAGTTTGCAAGTTGTTGCATCCTAATTGCTAACCAATAATAGACCATTCAATGTGTTATATCCAGACATCATTAGATGCCGTTAGATCACCTTGTGTATTACCTGTATTCACAACTCCACGCGGTTCAACGAGCATGATTTTGCATTCATTTTCAGCACTCGGTTTGTGCTGAATTCCTTTCGGAACCACATACATATCTCCCTCATTCAATTCTACTGTTTCGTTCTCAAATTCAATCTTCATCTTACCTTCAATGACAATGAATACTTCATCGGTATCTTCGTGATTATGCCAAACAAAATCACCCTTGATTTTGACCAATTTGAACTGGTAGTCGTTCATCTCAGCGATTACTTTTGGAGACCAGTGGTCTGAAAATTTGGAGAGTTTTTCCTTCAAATTTATTTTCTCCATCCTTTCTCTCCCCTTTGTATACGGATAGAGGGGGTCTACTTCTGTTTATCTAACAAAAATGAACGACTCACTGAAGCGCTGAGCACCCCGTAGCGCGTGTTGCGCCCCGCAGTGCCGCATCCAGGCGGCGAAATAACCACTGTTTCAAGCCCAAATCAGTCTACTGAATCAGTGAGTCAAACGGATGGAAACACTGGGTCGCTTCGGGCTAAATTCAATAGCAACAGTGCGTCAATAATTTCAGTTACGGAATCCGCCACCACGTATAAAGAAAAAGAGATACATGTAGGTGTGTCCGAAAATAAACCCGAAGATCGACCGAACGCCGTAATTTATCTTAGAGTATCATCTAAGAAACAAGCAGATGAAGGGTATAGCATCGCCTCCCAAGATGTGAGTTGCAATAATTATGCACAACTCAAAAACTACAATGTTGCGGAGATATTTATTGATGAAGGAGTATCAGCAACAATCCATCTATGGAACAGACCAGCAGGAAAGGCGATGAGAGAATATATTGAGAAAAACAACATTCAACACATCATTGTAGTCAAGATGGATAGGTTATTCAGAAGTGTGCGTGACCTATTGGAAACGGTTGACGAATTAACCGAGAAAGATATTGGACTACACTTGGTTGAATTCAGTGGACAATCTCTTGATACTACTTCAGCAATGGGGCGGTTTTTCCTTACAGTTATAGGAGCGATTGGAGAATTGGAGAGTGGGCAGATTTCAGAGAGGACCAAGCAATCAGTAAAACACATGAAGAGAGAAAACAAGAGATTCACAGGTGAAATCTATGGTTGGGATTGTAATGGAGATGACCTCACTCCAAATTGGCATGAACAGTGTGTCATCGACTATATGCGGGACTTGTATTACGGATATGGTTGCTCAGGATACCAAATAGCAACTATTCTCAACGAGTTAGGCGAGAAGGGAAAACTCGGAGGAAAATGGCGATCAAGCACTGTCCTTCGAACTATCAACTATGAGTTTCACAAAAGTAGAGACAAGCCTGAATTCATAAAGCCAACATGGTGGAGCAGTGCACCATTCACAGACACCATTCCTTGGGGTACTAGTGAAGTACTCAATCTCTATCCAATTGAGAAAAACAAACCAACTCATTCTACACCATCAGAACCTAAGCCAACAGTGAAGAACGGAGCAAATAATACTCAGAAACCTATTGAATCATTTAGTGAAGAATTCAAACCTAAAGCGAGTGAACAGACAGATATCAACTATGCAGACTACATTAGGAATTGGGATGACTTCTAAGTTAATCTCATATCAAGTAATAGACAGTTAAGCTCCCATCCAAGAAATGATTTTCTGACGGTTATCTTTTCCAATTCTCGCTACGCCCCTTGTATACAACCTCAAACCATCATTACCTAATGTGACCAAATCGTGAGCCAAGCCACCAGAAGCGAGACTTGCCTTTGGATGTGAAGATAGTATTGAACGAAGTGACCGATTCTCTACTACGATAGAAGACGGGACGGCCACGACAAATGCATCTGCAAGATTAATTGCTGCTACAAGTTCATCAGGTAACACATCGCTTTGCCAATTCAATTCATTGGTCCAGAGAGGATGATAGGTCGCCCCTTCATTTAACCAACCATTCATTGAAGAAAGATACCATCGATTCACATCATGTCCTTTACTCGTAAGGCGTTCGCCGAAACGAGTAACCTCGATGACCGGTCCTGCCAACACATCTTCAATACCCCCTGACCAAGCAGAGAAAAGTTCAGTGTCCAATTCTGAGGGTAAAGGAATTCCCAGAGAACGGCAATGGATTCCTATGGAGCCAGGATCTGATTGATTGAACCTTGGCTTTGATTTTCTAGTACACTTCGCCAAATCCCAAAATGTGTCTGATTGGCTAGTGAGTATCACGATTCTCATGACTCCACCACCACAAACTCTCTGCCTTGAGCGCCTACTCTTAGTTGAATACAATGGAATTTATCAGGAGTAAAAGATGAAAAATCCCATAGAGAAAGTGGAGATTTACTAGCAATATTTTCTATTCTGATTCCATCTGATAAAGAGTGTTGTAGTTGAGAAGCGATTGCCGCACTGCCCACAATCGATGTGCAAATTATGGGGTTCCGAGGAATGTAAAATCCTAGTTTTGGAGAATGAATTACATTCCATTTGTTAAGTGATTGAAGGCATTTCTGAACAGTTTGTTTAACCGATGATCTAGCACCATGAATCTTAGATATTCTATTGCGTATTTCTGTTTGGGACACTGAATCCCTAATGCCATTTAATTGGACCACAGTGTCCAGAACCTGATTTAGAATAGGGAATGCTGACAAGGATGCGCAGATACAAAATTCATCACGTTCCTGTTCATCAGCAACATTCCAAAAACGAATAATATGTTCGGTAATAGGGTGATCTTTGAACACCACTGTTGAAACTAGATGCCAACGCTTTTTGGATGTGGGTATTCCAACCCCAAGGGATTCAAATTCCTTGAGAATTATTTCTCTAATCTCTTTTCGTTCTTTTCCTGTTGTTCTAAGTTCAAACCCTAGATTAATCAATGGTAAATCGATTTGATGATATACTAATAATTTCAACTTCACCACGCCCCAAGTTCAAAATAAGGAACTACTACTTCTTCAAGACTAATGCCACCATGTGCGAATCCAAATGCGGGCCCCTTTGATGAAACCTGGCCAGGTGGTAGCAAAATGCAAGGATGCCCTGCGACATAGATTAGGCGACCATCAACTTCTGATGTGAGTTTCTCCGCTTGATTGGGCCTTGGCCAAATAACTCGTTCCCCCATCTCTCTAATATCTGGTGATCTAGCGGCCTTAGATAAAGTCCGTTCTTCTAAATCTGTAATAGTTTGAACAATTTGAGTGCACCCATGGTCACTTGTAATTGCAATCCTCCATCCTTGTTCAACCGCCTCCTGCAAGAAGGGAATCAAAGTCTCCACCATCCAACGCCGTGCAATATTTGTCATTTCCTCATATGTGAGTGATATGAGGTCGCTTGAAGCATGTACAAGATGATCGAGTTCATTGAATACAACGAATAGTGAGGTGCTAGATGGTGATTTGATGAGGCTTTGAATATGGTCTGACTTTCTTTCAGCATTGACTACTCTGTGTGTTTGAACACTTGAACCATATTTTTCCTGCCACAATGATCTCCATAATCTGGTCTCAGGAGAAGTGCTGTGGATTGGTTCGAAATCATCATCTTTTTCAGTTGTTGAATGCCTTCCAGCAGCCAATGCTTTTCTTGAGATACTTGTGAGAGTGGGTTCTCTAGCAAGGGTGGCTTTCGTTTGGTGGGGCGTGATACCCTTTCTACGCATTTCATCAATTAGTATTGAACCCATAGGAAGAGAACAGCAATCCAGCACTACTAACAGTGCCCGAACATCATCTGGACTAGACCAATCCGCCATCAATCGTTTAGCCACAAGTTCTACTGAAGTGGGCCATGTTCTTACAGTACGTCCTAACTGAGGGCGTTCGTCAAGAGCATCGATAAATTTTTGTTGGATAATTCCCAATTTTTGCCGTGCATCATCAACTCCTAGCCATGCCAGGTGAATCAGATTACCAACTACTTCGGCATCTTCGAGGTATGTTCGTAAGGAAGTCCAACGCTCATCATTTGGTTCGATGAAAATTTGTGGTGGGACTGGGATACCATTATTGGGATCTTTTTGTTCATCTTGAATTGCGTAACCTATCTTATCCTCCAAAAAGTCGACAATAATATCTGGGACAGCAGAGCGACGAAGATTGATGAAAGAAACAACTTGTGATGGCGTTAATATTTCAATATCAATTCCAAAAATATTCTTGAGAATTAGTTGACATGTGTTTTCTTTTCCTTGAATAGGTCCTGATTGCGGACTAAAAGGATAGAGATTATCAAGAAGGGAAACTGACAACTCATTCACTACATCATAGTAGAGGTTGGGGAATAGATTTGCTGCATCAAGGGTGAATGTAGGTAAATTTTCCAGATTACTAATATCGCATGTGTCGCGTTCAATTACCATCGTTGTATATTCTGCATTCATCTCCTTTAGATGGATTTCTCCATTCATGAGGTCATCAAGAAATGGTTGCCAAGCCAGCCAGTCATTAGGGTCCTCAACAATACAAAGCGAATGCTGCATTGATGCATCATGAAGTTGGTCCGCGATTTCACTCCACCACTTCAATTCATCCCGCCCCCGGTTATTCGAATTATTTGGAGTGGTTCAAGCCTGCTTCCTTTAGGTAATTTACTTTCTATTCTAATCCTTTGTTCATTTGTTCTTTCATCTAATTTAGCCATTCGAAATTGACGTACCTCTGCAAGACCTAGACGTGAAATGGCAGCAGCTTGAGCCGATTTAGCACGTTCCAATCTTGACAATTCTGATTGGACCTCTTCTTCTGTCTGTGTCCACAAAGATGAATGAATCGATGCCCCTGATTGCTCAGCCTTCGCTTGAAGTTCGGATAGTGTTGTTGCGTCTAGGTGGATTGATGATGTGTGACATGGTTCTTTAGTTAGTATATTATCCCAAATTCTCATCCCTGCAGTAGTGAATGAACTACCACCTTGTTCAATAAATAGAGGCATCATAATGGTATTAGAAACCTCTCCGTCTGCTGTAATTACACCAATTCTCCAGAGTGTCCACCAGCCATCTAATTCTTGAAAGTCACTTAACTGAACTATAGGAATTGGCTCATCGACTGCTACCTGCCGAATATCCATCAATGCAGATATGATTGATGGATGACGAATATCTCCCTTGCTGTTTTCGTCAATCATTAATGCCCATTGGGATACAGGTACTGAAAGCCGCTCTCGAATCAATTCTAAATTATATGCAGTTGGCTCGATAATCGTCTCACTACGAGCGATAGTTGCTTTCTCTAATAATTCATCAAAGAGTTCCTGTGCTTGAATCGCTGCTGAATCGTTATCGCCTTCAAAAGCAGCTCGATAAAGACGATCAATATCAGTCTCAACTTCACTACTATCAAGAACATCTGACAACTTATCCACACCGAGTTGACTGAAAATCTGCTCTAATTTCTGTTCAATCACTTCCATCACTCGGGCCTCTGTGCTTCCACCAAGAACCATGTTGTAAGCAGTAACCGGAAATTCTTGACCAATACGATGAACACGTCCAATTCGTTGTTCAATTCGCATAGGATTCCATGGCAAATCATAATTGATTACGATATGGCAAAACTGTAGATTCAAACCTTCACCACCGGCTTCAGTACTGATTAGAATTCGCGAATCACCCTTGAATTCTCGTAAACTCTCCAATCGTTGTTCAATACCCATACTTCCATTCAATGTTGCGAATGAAATATTATGGCGGGCTAACCACTTACCAATCATTGATTGTGTGGCAGTGAACTCAGTGAATATCAAAATCTTGACATCAGGGTTTTTTTCTAATCGCTCAAGATTCCTCATCAATCGAATCAAGGCATTTGCTTTCGTATCTGGGCCTTCGGAAATAACCGAATGACCTAATTCAATCAAGGAATCAAGTTTATTGATTTCGTCTGGCATCAATTCAGGAGATTCAAATCCAAATTTGCCTTCTTCGCCATTATCCTCTTCTTGTTCATTTGTATCATCATGTTCGTCCAAGCCAAGAAGTGCGATTTTTCGCCTTTGAAGTGCAGAAATCAGCGCCGCTGTACTAGAACCAACAAGGCGGCCAAATAGCGCCATCAAAAATCCGTGTCCACCACGGCGATTTTCTCGATCCTTAGCATACCCTAAGCGAATATAATCGCGCATCTCAGACTCAAGAATCAATTCATTCCCCCGTCTATCTTCTTCGGGAATGACATGGAGATGTGTGGAACGTTCAACAAAGAGAGCTCTACCCTCTATATCGACTGCTTGCTTTTTGTCAACACGAATCAAATGTCTTTCAACTTGACTTCGAGTCACTGCTTCAGCATTAGGAAATGCATCAGGATCAAGGAATTCAACCAAACGATGAAACTGGTCCGCCTTACCTTGATGAGGAGTTCCAGTCAATAAGAGCAAATGTGGAGCCGAACCAGCGAGAGCCGAAGCCAATGCATGACGAGCCACTCCAGGAGTTGCACCCGGCATCCTGTGTGCTTCGTCTATTATTACGACATCCCAAGGTGCAGAAATTATTCCCTCATACCGCGCACCGTTGTATTCTGCAATCCTAGTTGACGACCAGCCTTTCCTCTTTTGTAGTGGCCGGGCGGCATCATGAGTTGTGATTACAATGTCGTGGTCAGTCCAAATTCGCCCAACATTAGGCGTAGGTGATAAACCTGTGAAAAGGGGTGTTGCTTCGATGCCCACATGTGTTCGAAGTTCCAATATCCACTGCGCAACAAGTCCGGCCGGAGAAAGTATTAGGATGCGTTGAATACGATTTCGATTGAGTAACTCTTTCAATATTAAAGCCGCTGAGATTGTTTTTCCCAATCCTACTTCATCAGCAATCAATAGGCGAGTAGTATCACTTGACAAAGCCCGCTCAACATGTGAAATCTGATGAGGTAATGAAAGCAATGTCGGGGAAAGATGTGCAGTAAGAGTATCTGGTCGAGCCAAATGGTCTGCCAATTTCATTCTCGCTGCATTTTTTCGCAGTGATTTATCAGTTAATTCTACATCTTCTAATGAACGGATACAATCTGAAGACAGGTGATGAACTATTCCATCACCATCAATGACTTCTAGAGTGGTTCTGCCCCATAATGTGACTTTGTCAATACAACGAACTGGGATACCAAGTTCATCAGACCAGACCCATTGCACCATGCTTCACACCAACAAATCCTCAATCATCTAATCGTCCATCTAACATCATCTTGTACATTGACACTTGTTCAACGTCAAGAACCGAAGCAGGTAGTCGGTTTAGGATGGAGGCGTAGGTCTCCAAATCATTGTCCTCGAAGCACTTCGCAAAGCCGACGAGGATGACATCTGCGTGTACCTCCTTGATGCGTCCTTTAGATGCAACGAGTTCATTGAAGCGCTTGAGATTCCGAGTCTTGCGAGCACGTTCTAACTCTGTCTCCTTCTTCGGGTCAGGAACCTTCCAGCGTCCATTCTCACTTTCGACGAAGTGGTCTTGGAGTAGTTCGAGCAATTCAGGGAGCGGCTCGTTCTTATCCGACCAGGACGAAGAGGCTGCCATGAATCGAGGAGTGAGTTTCTGCAGTGTGGTCGGGTTGCGTCCCAACTCGAATCGGAGCCACGCAATGGCTGACTTTCGGTCCATGAACACCGGGAGAACGCCCTCGCTGCGATCGACGGTGAGCATTCTGCGCTCGAACTCTGGTACCTGATTGGCGCGGAAGTACATTCCTTCACGCTCGGAATAGCGCTGCTTGAGACCTGCAAAGAAGTCTAACCGGTTCACCCCTAGGAGAATCCCGTGTACCAAGTGGATTGCAACGAGTCGGTCATAGAGGTGGTCAGGTGTCCTCTCAACGTCCACAACCATGTGAGTCGATGAGCCGATCCAGTTCGGCAGACGGCCAAGGTGTTCGTCTATCATGGCCCAAATGCCGCGCTCGTCTCCAGAAGAGAGTTGCTCAATGGTGTCCTGCTTGGGTTTGTAACAGGTGATGGCAAGGTCGTGGTCGACATAGACGCCTTGGACCTGGTTGAAGTTCTTCTGCTTCTTGGAGAATCCGCGCACGTTGGCGATGATGAAGCCGGCGCGTAGAAGGGACTCGTTGATGGCGTTCCACACCGAGGCCTGCGAGTTGCTGAACACTATGGTCATCCAGCGACCCGGCTTGAGGATTCTGTGGTACTCGCGGAAGCAGTCGTACATCAGGTCACGGTAGTCCCCGACATCCTTCTCCTGATGCTTGGAGACTATCGCCTCGTCGGGCTGGTGAGTGAAAACACCGTGGAAGGCCTCGACGATGAAGTTGAGTTCAGCATAAGCAAGGTTGTGCCCGAATGGCGGATCGGTGAAAATGTAATCAATAGAATTATTCATTATTTTTAATGATGAACAAGTTCCAACCTGCAGATAGGAGGTTTGATTTGCAATCTGGAACTCAGAAAAGGCTTTGATTAGCCGTGCATTTTTCCCATCAAGAATATGCCTTGGGTGAACTTCTGAAATTTGTGATCCGATGTAGTATACTCCAGATAGCATTCTGTTAACTTGACTGCTCCCTACATTTCCATTCCAACCTCGAGTTTGGTATCGATTTAAGTGACTCATTCCCAAAATTATTTGTTCAAAGGCGAAAAGAAGATTTCTCCTGATTAATGAATTATTGTAATCAAATATTTTGCTGAGCAAATACGTTATTGATAATAAAGGTCTTTTATCGAATAAATGGTGAACGTGTGAAAAATTTGCAGTACCATTTCTCCATTTGTCACCCCATTTAGGATTTGGAGAGTTGCTGTGCATCATTTTGTCTATTGGGACATTGTAAGGAATTTCAGTTTTAGAAATCTTCTCTAGTAAGTTTAGGTCGAATTCATCGGGCTTTTTAACGAATTTTTCGTTATTGTATATGTATTGAATTTGATATAATTCTCTAACTTTTTTATTAATTGGTTTACTCAAATACTCATCATAAATTTTTTCTAACTTGGGGTTTAATTTTCTCTTGGTTAGTTCAATGTTACATGAGTTGCAGTTGAATTTATTAGCAATCACTCCTGTCTCGGTATCTAATGCTTGATTGATGAAATGAACATCAGAATTACAATTTGGACATAGAAATATCTCAGTCCAAACACAATAATCAATCCTCCCGGTTTCACCGTTTGTATGCATTGTCTCATACATCCATCCCATTTCCACATCAAATTGATTGAGAATTTTCGCAGATTCATGATCAAATTCTTGCAGTTTAAAGCCACACAGATATCCAGAAGCGATGAAAGTGGCAGCAGGCGAGAGATCGTTTAACACGACGTGTCGCTTGCCCCAAACCGGTGACTTGACCCCCATCTCCTTCATCCTCGTGATGACCTTCTGCTTGTCCTTCGTAGTGCCTATACCACTACAGAACTGAGCAGCCACCCCGGTCATGCCAGATCCACAGAACCCGTCGAGTACGACATCACCCGGATCGGTGTAATGGAGAATGTATGGCACGATGGCGAGGTGCGGGACCTTGGTGTGGTATCCGTGCGCTCGGTAGATGGCGTGGGTCTTTCCCTCCTCCATGTTCTCCGCCATCGGCTCGCGATGGTAGTCATCGCTCTCTGAATCATAGGGTGTTGAGATGTGCTCTGCGATCTCATCCCAGAACGGGTTCGGGCATGCCGTGTAGTAGGGTGGGTCGGACATCTGGAGGATGGCATCATCGGTTCCCTTCGGAAAACCGGGATGCTTCCTGAACTCTGGGTCGGCTAGGTGCTCCTTGAGCCGCCCGAGGAAGTGTTCGCGACGAGTATCGTCGTTCTCAAAGGTCATTCCAAGACAGTCGACAGGTCCATCGTCGCCCATGCCCGGTAGTCTGCTTTGCTTCAAGCGTCCTCCTCCTCATCCTTGACTACAATTCTAACTTTATCAGGAGGGAGGCCTTTTGTCACCTCATCAATGAGGGCAGAAAATCGATCTCGCATTTGGTTTGGAGATAGTGCCTCTCCATCACCGACAATTGATTCCTGTAGTTTATTCGGAGTGATGACTACACGAATCAAACCTGAGAATGCTTTCTCTGCACTTGAGACGAATTGAGAGAGGGCGTCAGTATCCATTGGAAACATCTTACTTTTCTCGAAGTGTTCCAATGGTGCACGTTCTGCAGGTGTTAGCACACTTCTATCCAATGTGGGGTCCTGTAGTTGAGAGAGCATGTCATTAACCCATTTCTGTTCCATTCTCGTCAGTTTATCGTTGATATCATCGAGGTCAGAACCACTAATTGGTTGAGGGGGGTCTGGTATTGCAGGTAAAAAGTCACAATGTGGACATATTGCATTATTCTTCAAATCCTTTTCGTCAAAGCCCCAGCATGGTTGAAGCGAAGCAAGGCGGTCAAGTATTCCATCCAAACTACCTTCGTTGAAAATATCAAGCACTGACACTCGGCGTAGAGTTGCAATACGATCATCCTCCACGAGACCTTTCTTTTGCTTATCAAGATTGAAATCAAGACGATGCCTCTTGTGCAATTTGAAATATTCTTTTCTATATGATTTGAGAGAATTATTGACCAATGAAGCAACATTCTGGACATTTCCACTTGGGAAGGGAGTTGGAGATGCCCAAAGGTCTTGGAGAGATTTCTTCGTTTCTTGAAGCGTATTCACCCAATTATGACTTGAGTGCATCGATTTCTCACATTGTGAAAGTAAAACTACTGATTTCTCTAATCGGTCCTTTGCTTTACGTCTTTCTTGTAAATCCGATACGAGAGATTTTGTATCAGTAAATGCTTCGATGTCACTTGCTTTCTTCTTCAGATTTGCCCATTTTGCTGGCTTATTATAGGCATCTAATCCATCTAAAAATTTCTTGTAATGTTCAAGTTGCTCACATTGATTTTCAGAATCTTCAACAACTATCATTGTCCACAATTCTGGTTTGGCTACAAGCCATTGTTTGAGTTCAAGAATTAATTCTACCGTATCACTAGCCTTCTCTTGGATTGTAGTAGTTACAGCCTTCAGTTTTGCCTCCTCTTCAGAGACTTTCCCTGGTGCAATTGACAACAACTTACAGATTGCCTTTAGTGCTGCAATATCGAGTCCTTTCGGTTTACCGACATGTGTAAAAGACCAGAATTTATCCCCTTTGCGGTGAACCAAATCTCCTATACGATCAATATTAATTTCTCCGATTGCAGGGTAGGTGATTGTTGCAGAGCCTTTGTGAATCAACCCGGTAATAATCACGACAACCCATTCCGGTTCAAGTTTATCAGGTTTTGAGAAATATCGTTCATTTTCCTTATCGAATAACTCATCGAAATTGACTACTTCACCCACTTTTTTCTTCTCAAGAATTTTCTCAACTCGTTGTACATATTGTGACCCAGATACATCGATGTCATTCCCCTTCAACATTTTGAGGCCATCCAGAACCCGGCTAGATGTGTCGTCAAGTTTGCTATTTGCGATAGCCTTAACAGCACTTGCTGCCATTTCTACACGAGATTGTTTTGTAATTGGGGTTGATACATCAAAGGAGGGGTA
>Ga0114933_10005110_pt1 | contig 12014 bp, 10 predicted proteins | sample 4SBtaG_FD_89691 | JGI IMG/M metagenome (GOLD analysis project Ga0114933, IMG submission 89691) | Deep subsurface microbial communities from Kolumbo volcano to uncover new lineages of life (NeLLi) - 4SBTROV12_W25 metaG | ecosystem: Environmental > Aquatic > Marine > Volcanic | place: Kolumbo...
GATGTGAGTGACGTGCGATCGTCAGTGCCGGGTGACCCGGCGTTAGAACGCCAATTGGCCGCATCCGAAGGATCAGGATGTGATTCCGGTTTGCGCAGGATGAGAGTGTTGCCATTGCCGTCGGCAGAACGCGGCCAAGGTTTTCGATCGTTGTAAGTGAAGCGAACGATGTCATCACCCCCGGCATCAATGATAACGATCTCTTCCCCGTCATCGGAAAGTTGAAGCCCGTATTCACCGGCAATGGTGGCCGGATCGGTGTCGGGATAACGAAACAGAAATGCCTCTCGATTCTTGACGAGGAGAATTCGTTTTCCGGGTTCAATATGGTGGATTGCGGATTTTCGGTTGAAGTCGAACACGATGCCGCCAATGAACATGACATCAGCGAGATCGACAGTACGTGATCCAGTGTTCAGCAATTCGATAAATTCAAAATCTTTGCGCCTGTCGTAATCCTCAGCTTCTTCGTTGGTGTCCGGTGATCGTGGACGATAATCAAATTCCGAAATGACTAGGTTCCCTGCTTTCGCTGGCAAAGAATTGACGAGGAAAGTACCATCAACGAGTGCACTCCATTGCTCATCTTTCAGGGCACGGGCCTTTAGTTGCCCGGTGCTTTTCAGAGTCAATGCCCCGTCGTATCTCATTGCCGTTGGCGAAGCAACGTTACCGATTGCTCCGCCCGTAATTTCCTTGCCCACGAGCTTGGGCCAGAGTAGAAAATCACTATTGGCTCTGCCTTTGTTTAGGCCGTGGATAGCAAGTATATTCTTGCCGGGCCGCAGTAGTCCCACGTGCTGATTTACCGGAAAAGTTTCAAAATCGATTGCAAGAGCATCGTCGTGGGATGCCGACGCATCATCGTTCCATAAACTTGCCGAATTTGGTGGGCCGATTGCGCGATCTCGCGCGATCTCGGTACCATTCAGATAGGCGACGAATCCGTCGTCGTAGCGAATAAGGAGTGAGAGTGAGTCAATGACAGATGGGTCCGGCAGGTCAAATTCGACTCGCATGTAGATTGTTTCGGTCAGCATGTTGTCTATTTGCCCGAAGAAATCGAAGTTTGGGTCGATGAGTAATTTGTAGGTTGCTCCCCGATCGTATCCGGCGCCCTTGGTTCCCAATGGCCATCCTGAGTCATCATAGTTTGGTTCGAACCATGTTAGATTGTCTTCTTCATCTGTCGGCATGATTGCCCTCTTGGATGCAAATTCGTGGATCAAAGTATGGTCCTTGAATTCAACTTTTGATCCTGGGACTCGCGGGTCGGAGCCGTCAGTCGTGTAGTAAATTGTGTTTGTCGTGGGAGTCATCGCGAGGGATGCGTTCACAGGCACTGGCCCGCCATGTTGAGGAGCACCGTTAATCAGGAATGTTGGGGCCTCTAAGTTTGGGTAGAGTTTGTCTGTCTGGAACTGTTTAATAATGACAGGATGTCGACCAGGCATCCAGTTGTTCACAATACGGTTACGTTCACTTACCCAGTTGCCGTCACGGGTGTAGGGAGGTTCTTTTTTTGAGTCACCCCAGCGTGCGGATTCGGCGACCATCGCTTCACTGACCTCTTCGCTGCGGGCGATATAGTTGCTCTTTTGTGTTTCCGGAGTAAAAGCACCACCATTAAAAAAGTATTTATGGACTCGGTCTCCGAAGCGCAGCTGATATTCGGGGCTACTTCGTAGTCTCTTGTGTAGGCCGGCCGGGTTCTCTGTGCCGCCACGTTCACTCATGTCAGTCTGAATGTTTTCAAAAATGAACTCGGAATCCCAGCGGAAAAATCTGAAACGACCACCTTCATGGCGACGACGAATGGCATAGAAATTTTTTGGTAATTCGGCTGGAGGGTAGATCCCGGTCGGGCCGTCTCGGTCACCTGTGTAGAGGATACCAATCATATAATCTATGAGTTGGTCAACATCGACATAATCGAGTACTGCCTGATATTTGCTGATATCGCGCATGTCTTGATTTGCTAGTGTAAACATCTTGCTCCACGCGTCGCGGTTGCCGGCAATCATGAGTGCCTGTGAGGAACCGCCGGAGCGCAAGCCCTTGAAGCCGTCGTATTCTTCTTTTGGGCCGCCCCAGTGTTCGGCAGCGAACGAGTCATCGGGTCTTTCGTGGAAGTTGTAGAGCCCCCAATACTGCCCATTCAGGTAAAGGTGGATGTGATTTCCCTCGGCGACAGAATGGGTTGGGTCATAGCCCTGCATGTCGCGCGCATACTGGTTTCGCATCATTTGCGTCGAGGCTTGGCCTGTTGCCCAGCCCTGATTATGACCGGTTCGGATCGTGATCGTGTCGTATTCGTCAACGGGAGACGCGGGGAAGATCGGGAATTCGAGTTTCGCTTTACCGTATTTCTCTTTGAATTTCAGGCGTAACGAATGTTTCGGGTTGTGATTCAGGCGGCTGTAGTTGCCGTTAATAGCGATCCCACAATCGATCTGAAACCCATTTCTGACACGGAAGGGTCCGTCGTAGTCCTGATGATAAAAATACTCTGCCGAGCAGCGCTTTTCCCACCTTGGATTATCCGCTGCTCGTTGTGTTGCATGCGTATAAATTCCCTCGGTGGTCCCGAACAGGTCATTAGGATCCATCACGATTGAGAGAGTGGGAATAGCTGCGAGCCCCTGCGCAACGGTGAATGTGCCCGGGTTGTTCACTACATTGGGATCCATTTCGGAATCCCAGTAGTTGCCACGAATGTTTGGCTGGGTCAGAATGTCGTTGATGAAAATGTAGGTCTGGGTGTCGACGTTGGTTGGACGGAATCCGGATCCGAATGCCGCGGCCTGGAGGATTGTTGTTTTGTCGATTGTTAAAGGTTCGGTATAGACTTTGCCGTGTTCTTCCGTGGGCAGGGTGCCGTCGGTCGTGTATCGGATTTCGACGCTGGGTGTTTCGGTGGTGATTTCCAACTGGAAAGGCTCATTGAAGAAGCCGCGATTGACGCTGAATTTGGTGTCGGTGATATAACCAGGAATTGCGGAGACATTAGGAGCTCCGGGAGTGGGCTTGTCAAAATAGCCGGTGATGAGATCCTCTGATAGTTCCTGTAATCGAACCTCAAGCTCAGGTAGGATCAGGAAGTCAGAACCCTTGTGGCTTTTGTTCATACCACAGATCGCGAGGATGTTTTTACCTGTGACGAGGTGCCCTGAGAAAGCGATCCTAAATGACTTGAATGGATCGTCGTCATTAAATTCTTCGGATCCGGTCGCTAGCGAATCAAACTTAATTGTCGTTGGCGCATTCTGCTGTGCGACTAATTTGCCGTTCAGGTAAGCGGCGAATCCGTCGTCGTATTTCATACGTAGATTCATTTCGTAAACCTCAGCGATGTCATCGACGTGGAAAGGCAGGCGCAAATATAGTGTTCCGTGAGATCTCCGCATTGGATCTGTCATATCACCTCCTTCACCAATCGGTTGTCCCGCATAACCGAAACCGAAGGCAGTTTTACCGACATTCCAATCATCATCATTATATTTTGGTAAACGCCAATCACCGCCAATCACCTCGCCGCTTTTTGGCACGATGTAACTGGCCTCATGACCTGTAGTGATTGGTGTCTCGGTGCTGATCTTTCCACTGCTGATTCCGGTTCCGTATGACACGTCAGTGAACTGCTTTGGAAAGTTCGGAGCGAACTCATTGATGATCGTAACACCGTCAGGCGCGACCAAAGCGAGATACTCTCCTCCCTCGCCGGAGAGTTTGAAATTCGTGTGCAACTCGGCACTGGCCACTTGTCGGTCTTTGCCGGATGCGAACACGATGAGGTAACCGCCAGGACTCAGGTTCATTGAAGGCAGTCGCCATTTAGTGAGATTGCTATCATTATCCGTGAGATAGTAACCTCCAAGACCAATCGTTGCACCGGTCGGGTTGTGCAATTCTACCCAATCATTAAACTCGCCATCTATGTCGGCGAGCACGGAGTCATTGATGGAAAGGAATTCGGTGATTGTCGGGTTTGCTGGCAACAGGTTGCACAGGAACAGATTAATTACTAGAGCTACTAGGGCCGTCAAACAGCTCACCCGTTCGTGACTTTTATACATGAGCAATGATAGAGTATGTCAGATATATCTTAGAATAGTTCTATGGGGATCGGCACGATCTTTAAGTCTGCTCCTCCGAGAGGATTCCCTTCAGTTTCCTCGATACTTTCGACAATGTCGTTTTTAAATTTTACAGAGAGCTTACCAGTTTCCATTTTAACGTAATATTTCTGACGGAACAAGTTTCCCTGAGAATCGCGTCTGAACCGATACTGAGCAACGCGCTCATACGTAGAGTATTCGTAAGTGTCTGATCGTCCGTCACGATCAAGTTTAGAGTTTTTCCGAGAAGGTTTTCCCATAGAAGCAACGACTTCGTCAGTATTCATTCCAAGAGCAATTTGCTTATTCTTGATCAATTCATCGACTATTTTTTTTCTTTCGTAGAGTGTACGTAGCTTATCAGAAAAATTTTTGTCTAGCCCTTGCAACGCACTTGGCAATATCCATCCTTTGACTTGTCCGTGCAGAGCCATTCCTCTGATCAGATATTGCTTATCGGTTATAGCAATGAGGGTGACTTTTTTACCTCTTCGTAGTTGGCCTATGGCTCTCTTTCGTTGAGAGCTGACGTAAATCGGGTCTTGTTTAATTGCAAGAAGCTCAACCTTTTCTTTGCTGAAATCTTCCAGATAAATTGCTCCCGGTTCACGCTTCAGGTTACTTTTATTTCTGGAAGGAATTGACTCAGAAATTGTTGGCCATAAGCATGTGCCTAGCAATAATATGATCAGGTGAGTGCTTGCTCGTGATCGATAATGCCTCATGGTTTATAAATTGTAGCGTTTTATCCAATAAAACGCAATGCGGCTTAAAGAAGACGAGATAAAGTGTAAGGAATCACTTATTATAGAACATTATTTTACTTATAAATGCCTGAAAACTTTTTATCATCTAAACTATTCGAAAATGCGAATCGGTTAATTCCTGGCGGAGTCAATTCTCCGGTCAGGGCTTTCAGGAACGTTGACGGGGATCCTTTCTTTGTGCGTGCAGCTAAAGGTTCCAGATTGTGGGACGTTGATGATAATGAATTAATTGACTATGTGGGTACCTGGGGGCCAGCAATTTTAGGTCATGCACCAGTGCCAGTGATTGAGGCTGTTCATGAGGCAGCAAAGAGAGGAGTCAGTTTCGGCACCCCAAATCCTTTTGAAATAGAGATGGCAAAGATCATTGTTGATTGGGTCCCGTCCGTCGAAAAGGTGCGTATGGTTAATAGTGGAACTGAGGCAACAATGTCCTCAATCCGTTTGGCGAGAGGTTTCACCGGGCGTGATAAAATAATAAAGTTTGAAGGCTGTTACCATGGCCACGTTGATTCATTACTTGTCGCTGCAGGTAGCGGTGCTTTGACGCATGGTGAGCCTGACAGCGCTGGTATTCCCAAAGCATTTGCTTCTGAGACCATTACCTTGCCGTTTAATGATCCGGAAAAAGTTCAGCAGATTTTTTCAGCTCATGGTAGCCAAATTGCCGCAGTGATTCTCGAACCGATACCAGCTAATGCGGGTTTGTTTTTTCCTGAAGAGGGGTTTCTTGAATTCTTGCGCGAGGTCACAAAGGAGCACGGATCTTTATTGATATTTGATGAAGTGATGACTGGGTTTCGCGTTGCTAAGGGTGGTGCTCAAGAACTTTACGGAGTAATACCTGACCTCACTGCCATGGGAAAAGTCATTGGAGGAGGACTCCCAGTAGGGGCCTTTGGCGGGAAGGCTGAAATTATGAATCAGCTTGCACCGGACGGTCCAGTTTATCAGGCCGGAACGCTTTCGGGTAATCCTCTCGCAATGGCAGCTGGATTGGCTCAGCTCAAAGAATTAGAGAAGCTTCAAGGTTGGCAAAGGTTAGAACAAACCGGAGCTCTTTTTGAAAAAGGTGTGCGTGAGGCCTTATCAGAATCAGGAAAGGAATACATTTTCCATCGAATAGGTTCAATGTTTTGCCTATTTTTTACCAACTCTCCTGTCAATGATCTGAGTTCGGCAACTGCTGCAGCCGAGTCAGGTTCTTTTAAAGATTTCTTCCATTATTGTTTAAATAATGGAGTTTTTCTTGCGCCTTCACCTTACGAGACCGGTTTCATTTCTATGGCACATAGCGAAGAAGATATTTTAAAGACTGTTCAAGTCATTGAGAATGCTTTCAATTAGATCTCTTGTTTGTTCTTCCACGCCTCTACAGTTGTGCTTAAATTAATAATTGAAATGAAAATGAAAACCTTTCCAATCGTGCTCTTGGCTCTTTTTTCCTTGTTAAATTTATTTGCTGAAGGTCAGAATCCGGCTCAAAAATCAAAAAAAGAATCTCAGAAAAAATCCGTCTCTTTATTTGATGGTAAGACACTCAAGGGTTGGAAACTGTGTAATTATGCCGGCATAGGTGAGGTCAAAGTGAATCCTGAAACGGGTGCATTGCGAGTCACTCGTGGAGAAATTCTGAGTGGCATCAGAATTGACAATTTTGATAAGAGAAAATTACCAAAGGTAAATTATGAATTATCATTAGAGGCTAGAAGAGTCGAAGGCGAAGATTTCTTTTGTTGTCTGACTTTTCCTTATAAGAAAACTCATGCTTCTTTTGTTCTTGGAGGTTGGGGAGGATCAGTTTGTGGTATTTCGAGTATCGATTTTATGGATGCAATGGAAAATTCAACAATGACGGTCAGAGACTTTGATCAGGGCAAGTGGTATAATTTACGTTTATTAGTGACGGATAACCGTTTCCAAGCATTTGTTGGAGAGAAGAAGATCGTTAACGTAGGTATTAAGGGGAGGAAAATTGGAATGAGATTTGGAGAGATCGAAGAATCGGTGCCCTTAGGGTTGTCTACTTTTCGGACTACTGCAGAGTATAGAAATATAAAGATACGGCATTTAGAGGATGCGGAAATTGGTGCGGCAAAGAAGCTTGATGATGAAGATGAATTTTAGAAGGAGCTTATATTTTCTAGCAACTCTGGTCCCACTGTTTTTTTTGGGTTGTGAGACTCTAGAACCCAAGGACCCGAGAGCATCGATCCCTGGTCTTCAGCAATATTATAACGAAGCCCTACGCTTTACTATTCGGTACCCTGGTGTCCTTAATCTTAAAGTTGAGGATAGAGCAGTGACTGGCGAACCTGATACCGTTTTACGACTTGCTTACCCAGGTAATGATTATCCTATCTTGGAATTAGCGACATATGCTCCGAGCTGGATAGAGGAAGTAAGAAAGCCCCTAGTCCATGGAACAGAAAGAACTCTCAGTATCGATACTGAGCGAGCAATTACCTTTGAAATTAGAAATGATCCTGAGGATGATGAAAGTACGATGAGACGTATCATCGTGCGGAACTTTGGAAGGATTTATGTTTTTACTGGGAAAGGAAAAACCTTTGATGAAGTGGTAAGTTCTTTTGATTTCATTGATCCTGCACGAGAAGACTCTGAAAAGAGCACATCCAGTTAATTTTCTTCCATCGCATTAAATCTAAAAAATTTCGAGACACCCTTCTCATAATCGACCGTGAAACTGGTCCGGTCCCCTAACGCGCCTTCGATACTATCATCAATCTCTTCCCAAAGGATAAGGTCATTGCTACTTTCAATTGAATAGATGAGTCCTGGTTTGCTGTAAAATTCAATATTCATTTCGTCACCTTCTATCGTGGCCCCAATCATTTCGAAACGATAAGGTTCTTTCTCTGCTGCGACATAGTTGTCAAAGGTCGCGTCAATAGGAACAGTGACTCCATCTGAAAAACTGAACACTCCGGCAATTCCAGATTCATGGCTTTCATCAAACGCTTCAGCAACGGCTACTGGATTCAGGAGATCGTCCTGTGAGTAGAGTTCCAGAGTCAGTTCAGGACCCTTGCCTCTGAAGACGATTCTCAAATTTTCACCGAGCGCTTCCTCAGGAACGGCCTCACCAATAGTGACTCCGGCTTCGTCATTGATGTTGGCGATATAAATCTTACCTCCAGGATCTGCGTCTCTTGGATTGTATACTGCTCCGTATCCGTCAAGTGTCCCTAGCCCCACTTCGCGGACACGTGCAAGGATTCCCATGTTCTGGTCTATCGTGGGATCAAAAATAATATCAACAGCTATATAGAAGTCGGAGTAATTTGCCTCTTCTCTGAAGCTTGCAGCCCTTGGTTGACCAAGCTGGTCAATTCCGTGGCCTGCCATTGCAATGCTATATGAATTATTGTTAGGAAATCCCCACGTTGCTGGAATCCCTTGTCCTGCCAAAGTATTAATTCTGGCCCAACCATCGTCATTCCCATCATCAAAATCGTCCGTCTGAGCTTGGACCATAAAAGAATTCAAACTCAAAAGAAAAGAGCTAAAGAAAGACAAACGTAATAGTTTCATCATGAACATTTTATATAATCAGATCACTTTTGGCGAGTAAGAAATTTAAGGTCTCTTGACATTCACTTTTTAGGGTCCAAACATTTGAGTCCAGTGTTTCTTATGTACTCCCATCCCTACGCGTTTCGCATCAGGGCTAAGCATGTTGATATGATGGCCAGGACTATACCACCAGGCACGGTTTGCAACATGGCCTCCTTGATTTCCTTTAAATATGTTTTCAGCATTAGCTGTTGTTCCTACCAATTTAGCTCGGTCCCAAGGGCTTTTTTTTCCTGGAATTGGCGAGTCGTGCGCGAAAAATTTCTTTTTTTCCATGTCTTTTGAATGTTCTCTTGAAGCAATGCAGAGCCGCGGATCTAGTAAGCAAGGCCTTAATCCGATGAGGATTCTGTATTGATTCATGTCTCGAACCGCTGAGGCTTCTTCAGGCGGTACAGTCTTAGTGATTTTAGAGTTGAGATTGAGGATTTGCAGATGTTCCAGCGGCGCCCACAATGCCAACGAGGCATTTAATTTTTCGTATTCTGATATTTCTTTGAGTCCAAAAGTTTCAGCTTCATCCTCTCGCAGAATCAGACGATCAATGCATAGTGCTCTTTGCTCAGCAACAGCAACGATATTTTCTCTTTGTTTCATTAGCTTTGAGTTGGAATTAAAGATCTCTCTAACATCAATTATTTTGAGTTTTTGCAAACGTTTTAAGGCTGGATCGCCGGTACGAGTTATTTGATCCTTCGTTAACCCTTTCCCCATTTTTCTTAAGCCTTGTATTTTCAGTTGTAGCGCAACGATTTCGTTTCTAACACCTACAGTATTTTTTCTAGCACCTATTTTTTTAGCGCTGGAAGTAAAACCTGTTTGATAGATTGGCCATTTTTTACGAACATCACGATCAAGAATATCAAACATCTTTTGCGCTACTGGACGACCAAGATCCACCATTTGGCGAATAATCTCAGTACGCCTTCTATGGTTGCCTTTATATTTTTCGAAGTCTTTGAAAAGTGAAGAGGCGCGTATCTTGTCACTTTCACTCAAAGAAGTTATTTCCTTACTCCTAGCATCAATAAATATAATCCATGGGCTAAGAGAAAAGAGCAGGAAGATAGTTATTCTTTTAAGCATTTAAGAAGATTCATTTTTTATGCTATGTTACCGAATAGGATACTTTTACCTTTTATTTTACATAAAGGTCTGAATCGGAAAATATATGTGGTTAGAGTTGGTAGTCTCTTTGCTCAGCAGTAAAGAGCTCCTATTTCTTCTTTGGCATTATGGGGCTTTCAAAGCCCGCAAGATCAGTTGGCTTTACTTTCTTTCGTCCGCCTCCAAAACTGAATGTTGTTGGTTGGTATGGACCCACAAAAGCGACATCCATGTCAGCCTTTATATTTTCTTCTAGGCCCATACACCAAAACACTCCATTAATAATGCAACGTCTGACACCTTCACTAATGATGTCTTCTGAAGCGCCCTGAGTAGAGGTGAAAACACGCCCCTCTTTACCAGAAGCAGATTTGTAGGTACGTACCCAAATTGAGGGGCTAGGAGGTTTATTCGGAATTGGCTTACCGTCCGGTTTCATTGAATCAAGAACTTGGTTCTTGCCCAGTATAACAGATCCTTGGATAGGCACTGCGCTATACGCTCCAGCCATCGCGTGCATGTCCTTTACCCCGCGCATGACAGGATGATTTTTTTGCTCCGGAACTACAAACATTCGGGTACTGTATTTATGATTTCTCCCATAATGTCCAGCGCCTTCACGTGGTCTCCAAGTCTCACCCAGTACCTGACGACCAAATCCCCAGTCATAATTCTTGTCACGTGAATTGTAATTGTACTTGCTGTTTTTGCCCTTGAGACCGTTGAAGCCATGTGTTGTCGTGCGCAACCCGAGGACTGGCCCTCCACGATTGAGGTAATTAATGAAATGATCCATTGATGCGTCATCCGGAGCCAAAAATCTGAGGAATAAAAACATCATGTCTGCTTTGTCCAAGGCTTCCATTCCAGGGATCTTTGAAGATCCTGGTTTGATGTGACCATTTTCATCTAAACCAAAAAGCACCGTGCACTTGAACCCGTATCGATGAGCTAGAATACGGGCAATGGCAGGGCATGTTTCTTCACCACGATATTCATGATCACTTGCAATGAAAACAATATGTTTCCCTTTACCAATACCTGAAGTGCCTTCATAGACCAAATTTTTAGCTCGTAATGAGGGCAAAAAGGAATTGAGGCAAAGAACCGTAATGATGAGATAAAATATTGATTTCATATTATTAGGCTAACACCAATTAGCTGCAATGGACAAGAGCGCTGATTTAGTGGGTCTAGAGGTCATAAATCTCTAATTAATTATTATTTGGGTTTTTACTGAGCGAGCCAAGAAGCATTCAAGGTGAGCTTTTTGATGAATGTCATTAATGGTTTCAGGGTCACATTTTTCCTTTTCTTCAAAATCTATTGAGGGATTTAATTCTACCTTAGAAAGCCATGGTTTACCGTCTTCTGCCTTTTCTAAGTATCCGATAGCCGCATCAGAGTAAGCATTCACTATGATTTTCTGTAATGAGCACAGTGCGAGGAAGGTAAGGGCATGACAACTTGCTAATGATGCCACAAAGGCCTGCTCAGGGTCGACCAGTACAGGATCGCCAAGAAAATCTGGAGCGGCAGATGCTTTCACGATTTCACCGTTACCAAAGTCCCAAGTGTGAGTTCTTGGATAGTCCTTATAATTAAAATCAGCGCCTTGACGCTCCCAATTTAGTATGACTTGATGCTGAGACATAATATTAATTTTCGGGAAGATCTGATGAAACACAAATGGGATTTAGCTCATTGATTTCATTTAATCATTAGTGCATTTTGTTGAAGCAAATTCTAATCTTTTTTAAATCAAATATAGCCATTAACTAAACCATGTTCCTTTATACAAGAATCTGGATATTATGCTAAATCAGAGTCCTTTATTAGATCTTGAACGCTATGGATATTATTTCTGGGCAAATAGTTAAGGGACATGGCGTCGCTTCTGGCCGGGCCGAAGATTCTCGTTTTCCTGAAGGCACCCTTGCTCTTCAGTGGCCAATATTTGAAATGAATGGTTTAAATTTGAATGGTTATTATCGAGCCACGATTAATATTTCAGTGTTTCCGTTAAAACCAAATCCTGTCAATCCGACCCACACATTTAAAAATGTTAAATGGCACTCTGATTGTCCGGCAGAGGACTTTTCTTTCTTTGAAGTGAGTCTTTCAGTCGGCCTGAGTAAGTGTGTCACTGGTCTAATCTATTGGCCGCATCCAGAAACTAAGCCTGAACATTTTCAAGATCCTAGTGTCATCGAAGTGACGGCTCCGAAAATTGATGAAGTGTCATCTAATAATTCGGTTCGCCTTTGGGTGAACCCGGAAACTATTTTTTTTGACTGATGAACGATAAGGAGTCTGATCTCGCAATACATGTTGATAATCTGTCAAAGTCATATGGGTCTTTTTTGGCTCTTAAGGGAATAGACTTGACGGTTTGCAGAGGAGAGGTTTTTGGATTTCTCGGTCC
>Ga0114933_10005112_pt1 | contig 12012 bp, 6 predicted proteins | sample 4SBtaG_FD_89691 | JGI IMG/M metagenome (GOLD analysis project Ga0114933, IMG submission 89691) | Deep subsurface microbial communities from Kolumbo volcano to uncover new lineages of life (NeLLi) - 4SBTROV12_W25 metaG | ecosystem: Environmental > Aquatic > Marine > Volcanic | place: Kolumbo...
AGAAAGCTTTCTCACTTTATTAGGATTAGAGACAAGATCATTTAGACAAGACAAATAACTACCGTCTTTAGCTTTGTTTTTCCGCACCTCTTGTACGAATGCATATAGCATAGCAGCTATCTTGTGCTCTGGCGTCATCAATCTAAAGGTGTTATTGCCTGAAAAGATATTATCAACTACCCACTTCTTTATCTCAATAAGGCTTAAAGACGTATTCTCTACCCATGACAAGAACCTGCCATCATCAGGATCACCCATACTAAATAATTCCATAATTCGATTGGAGTTAATAGTAACAGAACCTAATCTTCCATTTATTGCTTGTGTACTGTTTGCGTATTTTATAACAACAGCGTCAAGCATATGAGCGCATATTTTTAGATCAAACCGCTGCATATAAGCATCAACTGAATCTTGTATATAAGTCGTGTCAAAACTCATGGAGTCATCACTATCGTCAACTTCAACTCTAGATTCCATGAAAAGTCTTCTTGCCTTCACCAACTTATCTAAAGCTTCAGCTTCAGCTCTAGATTTTGAGATAAATTCAAGCTTAGATCCCATCTGGTCAATGGTTCTCTTAGTTAGTTCATTCTTACTCGGGTCAAGCAGACTATTTATATCTTTCAAAGATTTTTCTTTCTTTTGCTTTAAAGATAAAACTTCTTCTTTGGCAGCCTTCAAAGCAGTCATGGCGTCATCATTGCTTGTACGCATATCTGTTAATTCAGCTTTGATGCTTTCAAAGTCGTCAAGAATACACATAATCTCACCTACTACCGATAGTCCATAGTGGCAATTAAACAACCGGATCCCTCTAGCTGGCTACTTATAATGTTATATCCAAGCTATTTTTCTATATTTAACTGCTTGAATAACCTCTACACTTTCAAGCTACTCTTCAATTATTAAGAAAAAATGAAATGCATTGATATATATCAACAAAATAATAAATATATTTGTTGTATAAAATAAAAATAAGCGTACAATCCGCTAAAATTGAGATGGGGCTCCTACTAAGACAGCAATACCCTCAAATAAAACAATGAAAACTTCTAGAACAGACTTTAAAACTATAGCGCAGACAAACTAAGCTTACCCGCGCAAATTACCAACAACTTTAATTAAGCTTTTCAAGATACCAATCAACTAGAAACTGACTAAATATCTCAGGACATGTCTCTTGCGGAAAATGCAATACATCTTCTAAACAAACAATATCAAGATTAGATAAATTATCCTTAGCCCACTGCACAGCACTAATGGTTGTTATAAAGCCAGGCATTGCATATAACATAAGCTTTGGGATATCTGTTTGCTGTAACCAAGCTGAATAGCAAGCAATTATATCAATAGCTGCAGTATGCCCCCTGCCAAGCGGGAGATCTTTAACATACTGCCACAAAGGCGCCCTACTGCTTTCTGTTAGAAATGGTTTTTGATACTCGGCCAACACATCACTAGGCAGCTTACAAGAAGAGCTACTTGGCAATAAGCGCTTAATCAAATAGTTTTGTTTAACAATCGCTGTGTGACTTGCGTCTTCATTAAGTAATAGAGTGGACAACTGCTGAACAGGCAGTGACAACATATCCCAATCTACCGCCGGCCTTATATGAGACTCAAAGAAAGCCAATCCAGATACTTGCGCATGATGCTGCCTGGCATACTCAAAACCAACTACAGAACCCCAGCCATGCAAAACAAATACAATATCAGTTAGATCAAGCTTCTTAAGAAACTCGCTAATATAATGAATATGATCAGCAACAGAGTACTCAATATTAGGCTTACCAGAATCGCCCATACCGATTAAATCAGGGGCAATACATCTACCATACTTAGCTAATGATGGCATTATATTACGCCACAGATAACTACTAACCGGCATGCCATGCAAAAACACTATTGGTCTTCCAGTACCCAACTCACGGTAGTGAATTGTGCTATCAGCAACATCAACAAAGCATGACTGCGCAACATCTGTAGAATTACTCACACTCATAATAAACATCCTTTTACTTTTTTAATTAAATACTATTACACCTTAAAAACTTCAGATGGCATAATTAAGCCATGCTAGCAAACTCCATATTTGCAAACTCTACTAATCTTCTTATCAATACACTCGTTGCTGTAAAATCTTTAGATGATGACGCCTCATATTCCAATAAGCTATCTCTCCACATATCAAGCATATCACTCTTGTCATGCAACCATTCGTCTATAACCGGCACCTTTGCAGATACGGATGAGAGCGCAACAGATAGCGTTAACAATCTTAAAGCGGTACTAACATCAGCCTCAAATCCAGATTTAACTATAGCAGACCATTGATCATTAATTGGCATGCCCTCTATAACATTACGCAACTTAGTTAACTGCAGCGCATCACTGATTTTAAAGTACAAAGGTAATACATCTCTACTAGCAATAGATGATTCTGCTGCAATATAAGCAATATTCAATAAATTATGTTTAAAAATAATCGTTGCGAAATATTCCATCTCTTTTTTAGGTATAGCACATAGCTCAAGATGAGCATGATATTTCAAATAAAAATCATGAGTTCTACCTAACAAACAACCAGGTAAAAACATATCTAGCTCTGCAGTATCCCTATATTTATAGACGATATCATTAACGCACACTTTTAAGTCAGCATTTCTTAATAACCACCTCACAGCATGTTCGATTAAACGAAAACAATTAACACCTATTACAAACTGCTTTGAAGATAATATCTTGCTATCCAAGCTTTTAATTTTTGCGCGCATTTCCTTAACATCAAATATTCTAGTTGCTACAACATAGGCCTTAACAATATCGATTGTTTTAACACGTAGCTCAGAACAGATCTGGTAAGCAAATAAAATCCCAACATCAGATACCAAAACATGACTTAGCTGCGTAGCAATAATTTGTTTTTTCAATGGGTGGTTATCAATGTATTGTCGATACTTATCATGCAACCTTTCCGGAAATGCCCGCAATACATATTCCAGACACACAGGATCACTATCAAAATCTGAATCTAGGATTGCTCTAGTCAAAACAATCTTTGTATATGCTAACAACACTGATATTTCAGGTCTAGTTAACCTACCTCCAGATGATGACCTCAACTGCAACTCACTACATGTGGGCAAGTATTCAATTTCTGGATTCAAATCCCCAGAATTTGCCAACGACTCAATATAGCTTGCAACAATAGGCAAAGTTCTATTGCTAAAATTGGAAATATAACTAATAGTTTGGTTTTGCATATAGTTATTCTCTAAAACAATTGATGAAACCTCATCGCTCATCTCCTGCAATAACTTGTTACGCTCAGCAATAGAAAGGTCTCCTGCTGCAACAACCTGGTCTAGCAATATTTTAATATTAACTTCGTGATCAGAACAGTCAACACCAGCTGAGTTATCAATAAAGTCTGTATTTAACCTACCGCCATACTGCTCATACTCAATTCTACCAAGCTGGGTTAAACCAAGATTACCGCCCTCACAGATTATACGAGACTTAACATCACACCCATCAACACGAATAGCATCATTAGCATGATCACCTACTTCAATATTATTTTCAGAAGAGGACTTAACGAAAGTTCCAATACCACCATTCCATATCATATCAACTTCAGCAATTAACATAGCGCGCAATAAATCATTTGGGCTAATAGAATTACTATCAATGTTAAATATCTTCTTCATTTGGTCAGATACAGGTATAGATTTTTGCTGTCTACTAAAAACACCACCGCCCTTGGAAATTAATTTCTTATTATAGTCCTCCCAAGAAGATCTTGGCATGCCAAATAATCTTTTTCTTTCTTTAAAGCTAGACTTAGGGTTAGGATTTGGATCAATAAATATATGAGCATGATTAAATGCACCAATAAGTTTTAATTGATTTGATAGCAACATACCATTACCAAAAACATCTCCTGCCATATCACCTATCCCAAGCACTGTTACCGTGTCTTTTTCAAGATCTATATTCAAATCTAAAAAGTGTCTTTCTGCGGATACCCACGCACCTTTAGCTGTAATGCCCATAGCCATATGGTCATAACCTGTAGAGCCACCAGATGCAAAAGCATCACCAAGCCAAAAATCACGGCTTTGAGAAATTTCATTAGCTATATCAGAAAACTTAGCCGTACCCTTATCCGCCGCAACAACCAAATACTCATCAGCATCATCATAACACGTAGTATTCTCATGCTTTATAATTTTGCCATTCTGCAAATTATCAACAACATCTAGCAGGCCTGAAATAAACATCTTATAACAGTGAATACCAACATTATTAGCATCGTCTCTCGATAAGCCAGACAAGCCACGCCTAACAACAAACCCACCTTTTGCTCCAGATGGAACAATAATAGGATTTTTTACTTGCTGTGCTTTCATTAAACCAAGCACCTCAACTCTGTAATCATGCAGCCTATCAGACCAACGTATGCCACCACGAGCAACCTTACTAGTACGTAAATGAACCCCCTCAAACTCTACAGAATGTACAAAAATATCATATTCAGGCTGCGGCTGAGGCATATTCAATACGCTCTTTGAGTTAAACTTCAAAGAAATATATTTTTTATAACTACCATCTTCCCCTGTCTGATAAAAGTTAGTTCTGACAGTAGATAGTATTAAATTAATAAACTGCCTTAAAATTCTGTCTTCATCAATAGAAGAAACACCATCTAGAGATAAATATAGTTTCGACTCTAGTTCCTTAGCCTTATCACTTTTATCTTTTAAAGATGGGTCAAAACGCAACTCAAATAGCTGAACCAATTTGGTTGCAATTTTATAATTAGATATTAAGGTCTTAGACATATACTCAGATGTAAAAGATACTACTAGCTGGCGATAATATTTAGCATACGCGCGCAATAAAGCAACCTGACGCCAAGAAAGATTAGCCAAGCATATTAAATGGTTGAAATTATCATCATCACACTGCTTATACCAAACTTTTAAAAATGCCTCTTTAAAGTAATCGTAAAATAAATCATTCACAGAACCCAGGCATTCCATGGTGAACTCGCTAATCCAAACATGGGAACCATCAGCAAATTGACAATCAAACGGGTGCTCCTCTAAAACCCTACACCCCATATGTTCAAATATAGGCAAAGCATCTGATAAAGCAATTGCTGAATCTAAGTTATAAATTTTAACTGTTAATAGTCCTGGGTTATTACTATCAGTACTCAAACAGTCAATAACCATAGGCATTGATTCACTTAATTTCTCAATATTCAGCATGTCTTTAATTGCGTTTTCGGGCTTAACATGCTCCTTATAAGAGCCAATAAAGAATGAGCCGTACTTTTCCATGTAATATTCTTTATGGTGCTCAAATGAATTCAGGCTTGCTGATTCAAATAATCTTTCCTGCCAAGACTTACCAGCATCAACTAATAGTTGTTCAATGACCTTACGGTGAACTTTTACTGCTTTTTTATGATCAACTCTGATTATAAAATCAAGCCTAACTAAAACTGATACTGAAAAATGAGTAGAAAAAGTAACCTCAATACCATTTAGCTTCTCTACCAAAATAGATTGAATAGACTGTAGTAGTGTTGTTGTAAATTTATCACGAGGAATATATACCAAACATGAAAAAAAGCGCCCATAGTTATCTTCACGAATAAATAACTTTATTCTTCTTCTTTCCTGCATATGCAAAATACCCATAGACATTCTGTACAACTGACTTACAGGTGCTTGAATTAAGTCATCTCGAGGCAGTGTTGATAAAATAGATACTAAATCTTTTTCTGCATGTGAGTTTTGCCTAAATCCTGATTTTTTTAAGACTGCAGATACCTTGCCTCTTAAAAACGGAATATCATCCGGGCTAGACTGATACGCCAGTGATGTCAACAATCCTATGAAGCGCCTTTCACCAATCAGCTTGCCATTATCATCAAATATTTTAATGCCAATATAATCAGTATAACCTGAGCGATGAACTGTAGATAATGTATTAGACTTTGATTTTATTAATAACCTATCACCAGACAACATTTGCTTGATAGCTTTTTTAGGTAACTCTGAAAACTTTCTTTTTACCGTACTACTTTCTTCGCGAGATAATACACCTAGTCCCGAACCTTTGTTTAAAACCAAGCAGCTCTCACCATCTTCTTCAACAACGCTATAATCTCTTGCTCCAAGAAAAATAAAGTGATCATCTAAAAGCCAACGCAGAAAAGCAACTGACTCTTTAATGTCGGCAGAAGATTTAGAGCTATCATCAGACACCAATGATTCAATCGTATCATTCATACGCCCCGACATAAGCTTCCAGTCTCGCACTGTTAACAATACATCATCAATGACACGTCTTAAGTGCTCTTCTATTTTCAAAAAATTATCAGTATTTGTCTGATAATCAATCTCAACATAAATAGGAGCCTCAACAGATTCTAATGTTGATATTTTGCGATTAAAATCCAGGCCTAATAAATCACCTGACGGAGACCTATCTACTTCAACACCACCCATATGAATAATTAACAAAGGCGATATATCTAGCTTATTAATTTTCATTCTAATGGTATCAACCAAAAATGAGGCATCTTGACACAAAATAGCAATTCTAGTGGATCTTCTTTCGTTCTCGCCTGAATTGTAAATATGAAGCTTTACCTCATCAGAACCCCTATTGAGTAACATTTCCCAATTAACTAAAGCAATTTGATATAAATCACCAACAAAACGATCTTCTAAGTCGAAATATGAAACTTGTGAGTAAAAAATTCTAATATATTTCTCAAATAAGTCATTAAATTCAAGGTGTTGCTGCTTATGCTCTTGCTTTGCATGTTCAATTATTTGATCTATTAACTTTTTAAGATAATATTCACTAGTTTTTGGCATTTTACACTATCTCCGCGACAATTGTTTTAATATCAAAATGTTACAAAGCAAAGCTAACCTTGCTCACAAACCAACATGCTGTACTTTATTGCAAAAAAGCAATTTTTATCAATAACTATTGGCAATTAAAAAAATAATATAACTATTTTCTTGTACAACTCCGCATTCCTGCTATGAAAAGGCTACCTTATAGTATATTATGCCTGCCATTATGTTGGCGAGATTGTAACACGGCGTAAAAAAAAAACTATAATAAATACATGCCTATCTATATTTATAATTTAGGTAAAATAAAATAAATTAAGTGGACCCACGCTATCTGAATATATAGGTGAAAATTATGAGAGTACTATTAGTTGAAGACGACGCACTATTGGGCGACGGCATAAGAAACGGCCTACAACAATTTGGCCATACCGTTGACTGGGTTCAAGATGGCCAGTCTGCCAATAACGCTCTTATATCCAACCACGAAAACTTTGACATCGTTGTGCTGGATTTAGGACTGCCAAAACTATCGGGGATTGAAGTGCTTCGTAATATTCGCGAAAAAAACATTACAACTCCAGTTGTAATTCTAACTGCCAAAGAAACAGTAGAAGATAGAGTGAGCGGCCTTGATGCTGGTGCTGATGACTACCTAACTAAACCGTTTGACCTTGAAGAGTTGTGCGCACGTATGAGAGCACTACAACGCAGATCAAAATCTAGAGCAAAACCAACTATTAAATATAAAAATATATCGCTAGATCCTGCATCTCACATAGTAAAAGTTGACGAAGAAACTATAATGATCTCAAGAAGAGAGTTTGCATTACTACAAAAACTATTAGAAAATGCTGGCCGAGTCATATCTAGGGAGCAGCTAAATCAAACTCTATATGGATGGGGCGAAAACATTGACAGTAACGCTCTTGAAGTCCACATACATAATTTGCGCAAACGTTTTGGATCAAGCATAATTCGAACCATTAGAGGCGTTGGATATATGACAGAAAAAGAGAATACTGAGCAGACATAAGGAGATTTGCTAAAAAGCAATTCAAACAGCTATAAATGACCCAATCCATCAGAACATTCTTGCTAATAAACTTGCTACTGAGCGTTATTTTAATAACATCATTAGCAATTATTGGGAACTTATTCTTAACTCATAAAGACATACAAACCAACCTTGACTCAGACCTCATAATTAGAGCACTACAAATACAGGCTTTAACCACACATAGAGATGGCATCATTGCCGATCCAGAAAATATTCAAAGAAAACTAGCGGAAATAAGCCCCTCTAAAATACAGGAACATATAACTCAAGCATCAGACCCTGAGGCTGAGAAAGCATACGCAACTAATAATATTGAATTTCAAATATGGAACACCAAAGGGGAAATGATATTACACTCGCAAGGAGCCCCAAGACAATCACTAGAAGGCCCTAAAACTGGATTACAGAATTCCAAATCTAAAAACCACACATGGCGAACATACACATTAAAATCCACTACAACACCACTGACAGTTGTAACTGCAGAACACGGCCGCCATCGAAAACAACTAGAGAACCAGCTAACGCAAGATTCTATTTTTATTATGGTACTAACCTACCCCCTACTTGGCTTTTTAATTTGGATTATCATTGGCAGAGGGCTACAGCCACTACAGATGGTAACAAGAGAATTAAAACACAGAGATAAGAACTACCTAGAATCTGTAGATTTAAAAAACATACCAAAAGAGATCGAGCCTTTAACCGATGAACTAAACAATTTATTTTTTAGACTAAAAGAAGCATTTGATCGTCATGAGAGATTCACCTCGGATGCAGCACACGAGCTAAGAACGCCGCTTGCAGCCTTAAGCGCACAAATTCAAGTTGCCTTGAGAGCAAACACAACAGAATCACGCAATAGCGCATTGCTCAAAGTGCTTGGAGGAGTAAACAGATGCACTCACTTAGTACAACAACTACTTACTATCAGCAGAATGGCACCAGAGGCCGGAATTCAAAACCCCGTACGAGTTAAGCTAGCCTCGCAAGCAAGCGACATTGCAGCAATGCTGGTTCCAGACGCTATTGCAAAGAATACTGAAATAGAACTTATATCACATGACTCTAAGGCTGAGATCATAGGTAATCCTACAGCAATTAGCATTTTAATGAGGAACCTGCTAGATAATGCCATACGGTACTCTCCTGAAAAAAGCCTGATAACCATCGAAATCTTAGAAGATCACGAGAAAGGTAAGGTTATCTTACAGGTATCTGATAATGGACCAGGAATTCCAAAAGAGCTGCGTGAGCGTGTATTTGAGCGCTTTTATCGTATGATTGGTAACAAAGCATCAGGCACTGGGCTCGGTCTTGGCATTGTTCTCCAGATAATTAAACTTCACAAAGCTGATATTGAGTTACTAAAACCTAAGGAACATGACGGGTTAATAGTTAAAATATCATTTGCCGCTATCCCTAAAGACTAACGCGCACCTCCTAATAGATACCATAACCAAATTGCCAAATAACAATACTATAGTGAAACATAAAAAGAGATGAGCATGCAGGCATACACTAACATGATGCAGTGCAGACCTCAGCTAAAACAACAACGGCAGCCTGAGCTAAATGTTGTTTGGTTTTAGGTAAAGACAATGCAGACAAAACATCAGGTGCTTTAAGCTGGTGATTAATGCAGTAACTAATAGATGTGCCAATTATTCGATCGCATAACCACTGGCCTATTGCAATTAACACCGGGGTGCCATATACCCTAAACTTTGCCAGAACAATAACTCCCCTCTCAACTTGCACAGATAACTCTAAAACTTCCTGATTATCAAGCAGGCCATATTTTGCAACATAAACAGAAGAAGCATCATCTAACACACCAGCATGACAAGGATCATCGAAGTATTTCAAAACTTCCAGGGAATAGTTATTCATCTTGATATAACTCCATCACAAGGAGACATCCTCCTAAGTCGGACTACTTCCTGCTGCAAGTTCCGCAATAAATTATCGACATCATCATCACTAGTTTCTCGACCAAGGCTAATACGTATAGAGTTAGATGCTTCAGTTAATGTTAAGCCCATAGCCTGCAGTACATGCGACGGCGTAGATAGTACAGAATTACAGGCGGAGCCTGTTGCCAATGCAAATGGGCGCATAGATAATAATAAAGACTCCTGATGCACGCCACTAAATCTAACATTTAAACAATGTGGAATCTGATGATTTAGATCACCATTTAAATACACATCACCCAGAGAACTTAGACCGCACCACAACTTATCACGCAGCGCTGTCACTCTGATAATATCAGCTGCTAATGACTCATTTACAAGCGCACAAGCTGTACTCATACCAACTATTTGATGAACAGGCAAACTACCAGACCTCAGACCCAACTGATGACCACCACCATGAATTTGAGGGGTCAACCTAACTCTAGGGTTAGAGTTAACATACAAAGCGCCAACACCCATAGGTCCATATGCCTTATGAGAAGAAAAAGTCATAAGGTCCACATGATAACTAGCAAGATCAATTTCTACTCTGCCAATAGCTTGAGCCGCATCAACATGTAGCAGTGCTCCTGACGCCTTTACAATAGAAGATATTTTTTGGATATCTTGAATAATTCCAGTTTCGTTATTGACCATCATAATGCTAACCAGCACGGTATCTGGTCGCATTGCTTGCTTTAAAATATTTAAATCTAAAAGACCATTAGCTTGCGGCTTGAGATAAGTAACCTCAAACCCTAATGATTCTAAAAATTTACAACTATCCAACACAGACGCATGCTCAGTTGCCATTGTGATAATATGGCGACGACTTTTTCCATAAAATTGCGCAACACCTTTTATAGCTAAATTATTTGCTTCAGTTGCGCCGCTTAACCAAACTATATCTTGGCTATTACATTTTATTAATGAGGATAACTGTAATGACGATTCATGAATGATGGCCTCAGCAGTAGCTCCAAACATATGATAGGACGATGACGAATTAGCCCAATCCTTATTGCTCAAGCAATCGTGCATTGCCTGCCGTACCTCAGGTGCAATTGGAGTTGACGCCATATAATCAAAGTAAACTGACGCCATACTACTCACTCTTGCCTAGAAAGACTCAACATACAACCAACGACAAATACCCAATACTGACGCAACACCAAGCACTACTGCCAGACCGTGCAACATAGCAGGCATTATAGAAAGAGCATCTGAGCTTCCCATAATTACAAATGGAATAGCCAATAATACGCCCATAATTGCTGCTCCAGCTACGATACCACATGCTAACAACATCCCATTTTGGTGATGATAATCATCTAAAGAATCTAAACCATGTGATATTTTAACTTTACGATTAACCAAATAACTAACTATGGACCCAATGACAACAGGAGTAATAACATCCATAGGCAAGTAAATACCAAGACCAACAGCCAATACTGGAAGCCTGTACCCTTTTAGCTTAAGCCTTTCATCTATAATAATTAATACAACAGCAATACCCATACCAATGAAAATCATGGCCCATGGCAAATCACCAGTTAATATTCCCTGCGCAACAGATGCTATTAATCCTGCTTGCGGAGCTGGCAACATATTGGCAGGATTCATACCCTCATGAGGATATACCCCACCCATACCATATGCTTGGAATAAAAGTTCTAAAACAGGGGCTAAGATAAATGAAGAACAGACAACACCAAGCATTAGTACTACTTGCTGTTTCCACGGGGTGGCTCCCATGATTTGACCTGCTTTTAAATCTTGAATGTTTTCATTGGTGATAGCCGCTGATGTTGCTACAACCGCCGTAATGATAATTAACACCCCCATTAAATGCAGCACATGGAAATTATGTAGCACAGCCCACTTCAGCAACAAAAACAAAGCACCTATAACAGCTACAGATATAATCAAAATTCCAGATAGCGGATTATTTGTAGATCCAACGAGCCCTGTAAAATATCCACAAACAGTTGATAACAAAAAGCCAACAATTAAAATTAGCAATAATACTACAACAACCATAATATGTTCAGCGCCATTTGATAAGCCAGTTTGAGCTCCCGCAAATACATACGACATAAAGATA
>Ga0114933_10005113_pt1 | contig 12008 bp, 7 predicted proteins | sample 4SBtaG_FD_89691 | JGI IMG/M metagenome (GOLD analysis project Ga0114933, IMG submission 89691) | Deep subsurface microbial communities from Kolumbo volcano to uncover new lineages of life (NeLLi) - 4SBTROV12_W25 metaG | ecosystem: Environmental > Aquatic > Marine > Volcanic | place: Kolumbo...
CCAAACCGCAAGCCTGCACGCTGCAATACGATCCGGTCTGTGGCTGCGACGGCAAGACCCATGGCAACGCGTGCGGGGCTGCGAGCAAGGGCGTCAACATCAAGGCCAAGGGCAAGTGTGGGACCAACCCGTGCCTGACCATCAAGTGTGGCGACGGCAACGCGTGCACCAGCGACATGTGCGACCCGAAGACGGGCAAGTGCGTGTTCAAGCCGCTCGCCAAAGGCAGCAAGTGCGAAGACGGCGACAAGTGCACGCTGCTCGACATGTGCAACGGCGACGGCAAGTGCGAAGCGGGCAAGAAAGACCCCAACTGCGTCAAACCGCCGCCCGGATGCTGCAATACCACCAAGGACTGCAAGCCCAACCATGTGTGCTTCGAAGGGCCGTTCAAGGCGTTCAAGTGCATGGACACCAGCGGGCTCAAGGCCGGTCAGTGCTGGACCGACGCGCAGTGCGGAAAGGGGAGCAAGTGCGAAAACGCGATGGCCTGCGGCTGCAAGGCGATATGCAAAGCGATGGACAAACCGGGCACCTGCAGCAAGCCGGTCAACCCGTGCGCGACCATCAAGTGCGGCGACAACAACCCGTGCACGAGCGACAGCTGCGATCCGAACACCGGCAAGTGCGTCTACAAGCCGATCCCCAACTGCAACCTCGGCTGCTGCAAATCCGACGTGGACTGCAAGGGCGGCGTTTGCGTCAACGGCGCGAAGGGCTTTGGCGTCTGCAAGCCGGCCATCGTTCCCAAGGGTCAGTGTTGGGTCGACGCGCAATGCGGCAAGGGCGGCACGTGCACGGGTGAGCTCGCGTGTCCCTGCAACGCGCTGTGCAAGGTGCCCGATAAGATCGGCACGTGCACGAACGTCGTGGCGGGCTGCATCGTCGGCAAGGGCCCGTGTCCGGCTGGCCAATACTGCAGCGGACCTGTCGGGACGTGCGGGCAAAAGGGCGCGTGTGTCCCGACCGGCAAGCCGGCGTGCCCGAAGATCTACAAGCCTGTGTGCGACTGCAACGGGACCACGCATTCCAACGCGTGCATGGCCCACGCCAAGGGCGCCGCAATCGCCAAGAACGGCACCTGTGGTCCGTAGCGGGTAGTGACCGCTGCATTCCTGGCCGCGACGCTCCTGGCCGCCAGCTACGTGGTGCTTTTCGGGTAGTTGGCGCCAGCTGGAATGTTCGGCTGGCATCCGGCGTTGCAGTCGCCGTGCGAAACAATCTCTGCATTTTCCTCGCGGGCTTTCGGACCCATGAAACCATCCCGACGGTCGGCCTCGGCTGGTCGGTCGTGTTTTGATGCCGAACGGCGAAAAGCCGTAGGATTGCGCAGGACGGGCGATAGGCCCTGGGGGGCACTTAACTACCTACCCCCCTGCAAAACGGCTCTGTGGGCTTCTGCGAGCCCGTGGCGGGCATATGGTCCCAAAAAACGGTCCTGAAACGCTCGACTGCTCTGCCGCACCAGGCCCGATTCGAAGTCGCTGACTGAGCGATGGGCCGGGTCCGGGCCACCCGAACCCGAACCCGAACTCACACCCTCACGGGGTGACGCTGTGCTTGCGGATGAGGCCGGTGAGCATGGCCGCAACCTTGTCGGCCGCCGCCAGCAGCGGTTCGGCTTCGACGGCAGGCACCAGACCAGGCGCCGCGGCCAGCTCCACCGCCACCGCCGCCTCGCACGCCTCGCCCCGCGCCTCGTTGAAGCGCTGCTGCTTCTCGCCTGCGCTGAGTCGGTTGGCCCTCCTCGCCGCGCCTCGCACGGGCCGCGGGCCCATGGCTGCGGTTGCGATCAGATGCGCATATTCTCGGAAAATCAGGGTTTTCGCGTCGTACTGTGGCATGTGCGCTCTACTACTCAGCCACGCTGCGCATCGCCGCGCATCGCCGCGCGCCGAAGCATGTCGATAAGCGACACCGAATGTCGCATTGCGATGCCTTCTTGGCTGTGTCAATGATACATGACCATTCAAATATCAGCGCGGGAGCATTCGCGATGGATTTCGCCGCCGTATTCGAGCGCGCCACCGGATTTGTGCCAATGCCCTGGCAACGCCGGCTCGCTGAGCGTGGTAGTGCCGTTGACGTAGTCGACATTCCAACGGGCCTGGGCAAGACCGCCGGTGTCGTCATGGCATGGCTGTGGCAACGACGATTCGCTCCGTCCGCGATCCGGGCCCAGACGCCTCGCCGATTGGTCTTCTGCTTGCCGATGCGGGTGCTTGTAGAGCAGACCGCGACGGCTGTTCGCCAATGGGTGAGTCGGGCCGGCCTCGATGGCGCTGATGGCGTTGGCGCGCACACATTGTTGGGCGGTGATCTGGACGATAGGTGGCTGGACAAACCGGAGGCCGACTCGGTGCTGATCGGCACTCAGGACATGCTGCTGTCCCGCGCGCTCAACCGCGGATACGGCATGAGCCGCTACCTGTGGCCCATGGCTTGCGGGCTCGTCAACAACGACGCACGCTGGGTGTTTGACGAGGTCCAGCTCATGGGGGCGGGGCTGGGAACTTCTGCACAACTTCAAGGTTTGGCCGACCGCTGGCGCACATTCGGTCCGCGGCAAAGTGTGTGGGCCAGCGCCACGGTCACCGGTGGCGGTTTGAACACGGTGGACCACCCGACACCGAATGGTGGCTGGCGACTACATCAACTTGGTGCAGAGGACGAGAGGCATCCGGTCGTGCGCCGCCGGCTCGACGCCGCGAAGTCACTGAAGTTGTGGCCCGTTGGCGAGGCAGCGGACGCGGTCGTTCCGCCTCGACAACTTGCAGCAGCAGTGCTTGAGCAGCACGTCGACGGCAGCCTCACGCTGGTCGTCCTCAACCGCGTCGCACGCGCTCAGGAAGTGTATCGAGCGCTGCTTGCGGCTGGGCGAACCGTCGACAACACGGCGCTCATCCACGGGCGCTTCCGACCCCTCGACCGCCGCCGCCACGAACACGTCGCTGGATTGCGCGGCGGCGCCGGCGGTGACCGGGTGGTCGTCTCGACGCAAACCATCGAAGCAGGTGTGGATATGTCCGCGCGCACCTTGTGGACTGAACTATGCCCGTGGCCCTCGTTGGTGCAGCGACTCGGTCGGTTGCACCGATACGGTGAGTTTGCCTCGACAACGTCAAGCGACGGAGCTTCCGCCCGCGCCTTCGTTGTGCGCGTGCCGTTGGCGGATAAGGCGGCGGCGCCCTACAAGGCCGTTGAGTTGTGTGCCTGTCTCGACCGCATCGGACAGCTTGCCGAACTGCCAGAGGGTGGTCGCGACGCCGGCCCCGCGTCGTTGCGGGACATATCGCTGCCGATGAACGATGAGATTTACGCGTTGCCTCGCGCCCGCGACTTGCTCGGCCTCTTCGACACCACCTCCGACCTCAGCGGCGACGACCTCGACGTATCCCGGTTCATACGCGACGGCGACGACAACGACGTGCAGCTGTACTGGCGGCCGCTCACTGCGGACAGCGACTCGCTACGACCAGCAGACGACGAGCCAGAACCCGCGCGCGATGAGCTGTGCCGGGCCCCGATCGGCGCAGTGGCAGCGTGGCTCAAGAAGTCCGGCAAGCGCCGGTTGCAGGTTTGGCAGCCTGCATTCATCCCAGGCGGACGGCGCCGCGACCGACAATGGGAGCGCGCAACCAGGATCGTGCCTGGCCGGCTCTACCTGGTCGATGCGGAAGCAGGTGGGTATGACCCACACCTGGGATGGCTCGGACCAGCTGCCAAGCATCCAGTACTGCATGTGAAAACTGTCACGTCGGGTCCGTCAGGCGACGGTCAGCGGCTGGGCGATGATCCGAGAAGCGCCGTCGGCCGATGGGTTTCATTGCGCCAACACTCGGCGGACGCCGCCAACGAAGCACGTCACTTGGTTGAGCGACTCGCTGCGCCTCTCGGCATCGACCACGAGTTGGCCAGAGCGATCTGTGTCGCCGCTCATTGGCACGACGTCGGCAAGGCGCATCCAGCGTTCCAGCGCATGCTGGGCGCACCGCCCGCCGCCGGTCTCTGGGCGAAGTCAGCACACGGCCGCGGCGGGCACTACAGCGTGCTCGCCGAGGATGGGGAGACGGCTGTGCCGCGCGCCGGCTTTCGACACGAACTGGCCTCGGCGCTCGCCTGGTTGGCCCAACATCCCGAAGTAGCTCACAGCGATTTGGTCGGATTCTTGGTCGCAGCGCACCACGGCAAGGTGCGCGCATCCATCCGCTCGCTGCCACGCGAATCCACGCCACCGGATGGCACGCGCGCTGCCCGCGGCGTTTGGGACGGTGACCACTTGCCGACTGTGCAGCTCGGTCGCGCTGATGCAAGCGCAGCCATCACGCTCGACCTCGCGGTCATGGAGCTTGGCGGCGGTGGCATCCAGCACTCGTGGTCGGCTGGTCGCAGTTGGGCGACTCGGATCGCAGAGCTGCTCGAGCAATGGGGACCGTTTCGGCTCACCTGGCTGGAGACGCTGGTCCGAGTGGCCGACTGGCGAGCGTCGCGCCGTGCCGCAGCCGAAGATGAGAGCCCGACACCTGCTCAAGACGACCGAGGGGGTGTCCAATGAGCGTACGCCACGAACACTGTCTCAAAGGCATCGCCCCACGTCCGCTCGCCAGCTACCTATCCGGCCTTGGCGTCCTTCGAATCGTCGTGGAGCAAACGGACACGGCCGCTCGCGGCTGTTGGCGCAATGATCGATTTGTGCTCAGCACGTCGCTCAACTCAGACGAGCTGACTGATTTCCTGCTGAACCAGTACGCGCCGAGCCCCCTCGTTGCCCCGTGGAACGGCGGCAGTGGTTTTGCTCCAGGTGACAACAAGGCCGGGTTTGAGGTGCTTCGCAATACCGACGCGGAGCGTTTTGCGGTGTATCGAAGTGCCATCGCTGTCGCCGTCGCGGCCCGTCGTCGCCTCGGACTGACGGTGGACAAGGGCGAGGACAAGGCCGCCGGGAAAGTGGGCGCGGCCAAGGACAAGTTGTTGCGCCTGTCTCGCGCGACATTGCCGGACGAAGCGTTGCCGTTTATCGACGCCGCCGTCGCGATCGCGGGCGAGCGGCTCGTGTTCCCGCCGCTTCTTGGCACCGGCGGCAACGATGGCCGACTCGACTTCACCAACAACTTCATGCAGCGACTCACCGAATTGTTTGATGGGCGCAGCGGCAAGGCGATGCCCCGCACCAGAGGTTTGCTGGCGGCAATGCTGCATGGCAGCGCCGCCGCGGGTCTCGCGACCGGCAAGGCCGTGGGTCAGTTCGCCCCTGGCGCCGCCGGCGGCGCCAACCAGACGTCAGGATTCGACGGAAAGAGTCTGCTCAACCCGTGGATGTTCGTGCTCATGCTGGAGGGCGCCCTGCTCTTTCCTGGCGGTGTTTCGCGGCGAATGGGCGATGTGCGCGGCCCCTCTGCCGCTGCGTCTCCGTTTACTGTGGCTTCGGCAGGCGGCGCGACGACCGCGACACTTAACGAGAGCGCCGGTGGGGATTCGCGTGGCGAACTCTGGCTGCCTGTGTGGTCGCAACCGGCGACTCTCGCGGAGACCAGAGCGGTATTCGCCGAGGGCCGCGCGCGCGTCGGCGGGCGGAGCGCAAGAGACGGCGTGGACTTTGCGAGAGCGGTCGCGACGCTCGGAACGGATCGAGGCATTGAAGCGTTCGAGCGCACCGGGCTGCACCTGCGAAATGGTCTGTCGTATTTTGCCGTGCCGCTCGGCCGCAGGCTGGTCGGGACGAACGACGGAGCCCGACTCATTGACCGCATCGACGTGTGGCTACAGGGGCTGCGCCGAGAATCTACGTCTGGGCCGGCGTCGCTCGCCCAGGCGTGGCGGCGTGTCGAGGACTCGATTGTCGAGCTATGCCGGCCCGTGGCGCCGCAACGCGTTCGCCCGAGCGACGCGCAGGCGTTGCTCATTGCGCTCGCCGACGCAGAAGATGCGTACTGGCGCAGCACGATGCGCACCGATGTTCGAAGACTCAAACCTCTCCCCCGGCTCACACCCGAGTGGTTGCGTCTCGCCGACGACAAGACCGCGGAGTGGCGGCTCGCGCTGAGCTTGGCCGCGACTCGGTCTGTTTCCGGCGGAGAGGGAGGACCGCGGTCTGAGCGCCCGCTGCGCTATCACCTCGCGCCCGTCCAGCCTGGCCGCTGGTCGAAGGGCTGGCGCACCGCCGATTTGCGAGATCTGGTCCCGGGTCGACAACCGGTCCCAGCGATGCTGGCGGTGCTGGCGCGCAAGCTACTCCATGCGGAGAACGCCGGCGGCACCCAGTGGCCAGAGCAGGCGACACGATGGGCGCGACTCTCCGACGTGCGACGCTTCATCGTGGGCGACCTGGACTTTGAGCGATTCTGGGTTCTCGTCCGCGCCCTTGCCCGTGTGGAGCTGTACGGCGGCCGAGCGTGGGAACCCGACAACCCGGCTGCGAGTGGGCCGTTGCCGGGCGCAGATTTCGCGCAGGTGCGGTTGTGCTTGCTGGACCGAGCCGGTGCGAATGGCGTCTTTGCGCAATCGAGCAGCGGCGTGCGTGACCGGCAGGTTGTTGGGCTGCTAGCAGCTGGCCGCGTCGATGACGCCGCCCGCGCTGCTCGCCGCAGACTTCGCGCCTTGGGTGTTGCCGCCCCGGCGCTGCACCCTGTCGTGGACACAGCCGTCGGCCGTCGAATGGCAGCAGCGCTGCTATTCGGCCTTGGCCCAGCAGCGCTGCGACAGCTCGCGTTGCGCGCAGGGGCAAAGCATCAGGACAGAGCACAAGCGAATCAATCGTCGGCGTAAAGCTGCCGACAGTCTTGGTGCGACGTGCCCCAGGACCAATCCTACCCGGGTCCGCGCGGCCCACAAAGTGGAGAATACGATGGATCTCAGCAACCTCAAGCAAAGCACGCGCCTCTTGGTACAGGCGCCGCTGCGCCCCGTGCAGGGAAGCCGCTTTCAGCCCACCGGTTTTCCGGATATCGGTGCAGCGACGTACGACGGCCCCGACGGCGAGAAGCTGTTGCTGGTGGAATCGCCGCAGTCGATGGCGAACCGACTTGAGGAGGTTTGCTGGGATGCAGCAGCCGACGACCTGGTCACACCGCTGCGCGGCCTTCCGTACGTCGCTGTTGTCGACGAGGACGGTGTGGCGTTGACAAATTCAATCCTTGAGAGCCACCGACTCAATAGCCCCTACATTCTCGAGTCAGCCGACAGGTCGTTCTTTGAGACTCTGCGTGCCGAGCTGGACGTGCTGCAGAAGGGTCGCGTGAACTACGCGAACTTTGTGGGCGTGCTTTTCAAATACGACGTCAATTGCCTGCTGCACGGGGTGTTTCTCGCAAAGAAGGAGATCGCCGGCGGTCGCCTGCGCCTGCAACGCGCGTTATCGGCGTTCATCGAAGCGAGAGACGTCGGCCTCGCAGCAAGCGGCGGCGTCAAGAAGGACGAGGTGGACCCTACGGGCAACACAAAGAAGGGCTTTGGTCACGTGCCGTTTCAGCGCGACGAGTACACTGGCCGGGTCACTGCCTACTTCAACCTCGACCTCGCTCAACTGCGCGCCTACGGGCTGGGAGAGGCCGCGACGGAGCTGCTGATCGCGCTGGCGCTGTACAAGATTGTCCGCTTTCTGGACGACGGCCTTCGCCTGCGAACCGCATGCGATTTCGAGGTCGCCGGACCGGTCAACATCAAGTCTCCCGAAGGCTTCGTGTTGCCGAACCGACCGGAGCTCGAAGCCGGCATTGGCGGCTTGATTTCAGCGGTGAGTGCGCAATTCGCTGAGCAGGTGATCACGACGGTCACCTACAAATCCGGCAAGTAAGCGACCTGCCAGCGAAAGCAGGACTCTGCGGCCACCCATGTGTATTGAGGTGATCATGACGACGATTGAGCTTCGGTTCCCAGCGCGGCGCTATCACGCCACACCGTGGGGTCGCGGCGTGAACGAGGGCGCTGTGGAGTGGCCGCCGTCGCCATGGCGATTGCTTCGCGCACTGCTGTCGGTGTGGCATCGCCACGGCCGCGACGCCATCGTGCCGGAAACGCTTCTGCGCGCCGTGTTTGACCAACTTTCGCTCACCTTGCCTACGTACAGATTGCCGCACGCGTCCGTCGCGCACACGCGTCACTATATGCCGCCGTACAAAGGCAACACTTCGAAGGTTCTCGACGCATTCGTTCATGTTGGTGACGGCGCCGGGCCGGCCGGCGCGCTCCGCATCTGGTGGCCCGACCTCCAGCTCGGCAGCGACGAACGCGCTGCCCTCGATGAGCTGCTTGCGCGGCTCAGCTATCTTGGTCGCCGCGAGAGTTGGGTCGACGCGCGGTTGATGCGCGGTGACGAGGCCGACTTGGTAAGCGCCGTTCACGTCGTGGCACCGCTTGGTGACGGCGACAGCCTGGGCATGGACGAGCGCATCGACCTGCTGGTTCCGCTACCGGCCGCCGCATTTCAATCGTGGCGCACGAGCACGCTCGAAGCGACGCGGGTCGCGACGCGGAGGGATGTCAGGGGCGACGACAAGTTGGTGGAGAAGGCCGTGAAGGCGGCGGGGAGGAAGCTGCTGAAGGTCCTGCCTGTGGACTGCCTGGATGTTCTAGAGGCCGATACTGCGTCGCTTCACAAGGCGGGCTGGAGCGTCCCGCCCGGTGCCCGATGGGCGGCCTGGCGCACACCACCAACATTGCTCGCCCCTGCTGTTCGAGCAAGCAAGACGCGCCCTTCGGGACCAAGGCCCACTGCGATTCGCCTTGGCCTGCAGACGACTGTCGCGCCGAGCTGCTTTAAGGTGGTCACCGTGGCGGACCGAATCCATCGAGCGCTGCTCGCGAACGCGGGACGGACCCGTGTACTTAGCGGTCGCGACGAAACCGGGGCCCCACGAAAAGGGCACCGACACCTGCACGTCATTCCCGTCCCGTCGCGCAGAGACTCCCGCCGACCGCCGGGGTCCATTGGTTCAGTTGTCCTGTTCGCCGCCGATGGCTTTGGCCCCCGCGAGCTGGCCGCCATTGACCGCACGACTGTCCTTGCCCGGCGCGACGGCCACGACTGGCGGCTATTCGTCGAAGCCGTGGGAGACCCGAGCGAACTCACCGGCGACACGCCCGATGGCGCGGTGTTCGGCCGCTCACGCCACTGGCGCTCGATGACTCCCTTCGTACCGACGCGGTTGCCGAAGGTGCGTCGCAACGGCAAACGTCGCGTCGACGCGTCCGGGCTGGTGATCGGAAGCCCGGAACACGACCTTCGTCGACTCTGCGCGTTGGGTGAACTGCCGCCCCTCGTCCACGTCGAGTCGATGGCACGTGGAAACGTCGATGGGCGAGAGATCTCCTGGCTGGGGTTTGCGCTTGATCGGCACCGTGGCCGCGCCCGACGCGCCGGCGGCAGACGTGGTCCCGACCGGGGCTATGGCTTTGTGTTGGAGTTTGCGGAGCCAGTGCGCGGCCCCATTTGCCTGGGCTATGGGGCTCATTTCGGGCTGGGTGTGTTTGTGCCGATAGCTGATGTCTGATTGCGCCAAACCGGCTGCGACCGCGCCCCCCGACCCCATCCCGGCGCGGATGCTCAATGAGTGGGTCTACTGCCCACGTTTGGCTGTGTTGGAGCACGTGCAGCGCGAGTGGGCCGACAGTCCAGAGACCGTCGACGGTCGCAGAGTCCATCGACGCGTCGACAAGGAGCAGGGGGAGTGGCCCGAACAGGACGCGCTGGAAGGCCGTGAGGTCGCGCGGTCGCTGTGGCTCACGTCCGAAGCGGACGGGATCACGGCACGCATCGACCTCGTGGAGGCGCTCGCCGACGGCACGGTACGCCCTGTGGACTACAAGCGATCAGCCGCACCCGACGTGGAACATGGCGCGTGGCTTCCAGAGCGGGTCCAGGTCTGCGCACAGGCCGTCGTGCTGCGAGCGAACGGCTACCAGGTGCGTGAAGGCGCGCTGTGGTTCGCGGCGTCACGCAAGCGAGTGCGCGTCGAGCTTGACGACAAACTACTCGCGGAAACTCACGGTGCTGTTCGCGAGTTCCGCGCCACGATCGATGCCGGCACAACGCCGCCACCGCTGGTCGACTCTCCTCGCTGCGTGGGGTGTTCGCTGGCGCCGATCTGCATGCCCGACGAATTGGGGTTGCTCGGCGGGGACAGCGGTGATCCGCTGGGCGCTGAAGAAGAGCGCCTTTCCCGTCGCCTCGTGCCGGCACGCGACGACGGCGAGCCACTGCATGTGGTCACTCCGGGTGCGTATGTCGGGCTGCGCGGCGACGAACTGCTGGTGCGCCGCTCCGGGGAGGAGTTGGGCCGAGCTCCGCTGCCGTTGACCAGCCAAGTCAGTCTGTACGGTCGCGTGCAGGTGTCCACACAGGCGTTGGCACGACTTATGCGGCTGGGGATCCCAACGGCGTTCTTCTCGTCGGGCGGCTGGTTCAACGGCTTCGTTCAGGGAATGCCGCACGGCAATGTTGTCGTCCGCGTCGCGCAACATCGCGCTGCCGCCGACCTCCCCACCAAGCTCAAACATGCGCGATGTTTTGTCGCCGAGAAGATCGCGAACCAGCGCACATTGTTGAGAAGGCACGGTCGGCGGCGGAGCGCAGATGACCCGGAGCAGCGCAAAACTGTGGACAAGGCGCTGCGAGCTATGGCCGCCGCGAGGCGACGCGTAGCCAGCGCGCGCGATCTGGACGAGCTTCGTGGCTTTGAGGGCAACGCGGCGAGACACTACTTCGGCACTTTCGACGTGATGTTGACCGCGGAGGCGCGGCTTCTGGGCTTCAAGCTTGAGCAGCGAAATCGACGCCCACCGAGGGACCCGGTCAACGCAACCTTGTCGTTCGCGTACGCGATGCTCTCTCGAGAACTCACCCATGTGTGCGTCCGCGTGGGCCTCGAACCGCTCCTTGGGTTCTTACACGAACCTCGCCACGGCAGACCTGCGCTTGCGTTGGACCTGATGGAAGGATTCCGACCGATCCTCGGCGACTCAGTGGCGCTGCTCTGCTTGAACAACGGCGAACTGACGCCGCGCCACTTCATCACCCGAGGCGGTGCCTGCAACCTGACAGCGTCAGGCCGAAAAGCGTTCATCAAGGCGTGGGAGCGCCGGATGGACCAGTTGGTGACGCACCCGGTGTTCGGCTACCGAATCTCATATCGCCGGGTACTCGAAGTGCAGACGCGCCTGTTCGCCCGGGTTCTGCTCGGTGAACTCGAGTCATTTCCGCGGTTCGAGGTGCGATAGTGCGCAAGGCATGGCTGGTCAGCTACGACATCGCGGACTCGAAGCGCCGCGCGAAGGTGTTCAAGACTCTGCGAGGCTACGGAGATCGACTGCAGTATTCCGTATTTCGGTGTGTGCTCGGCAGGCGCGAGCGGGTGGAACTACAGGCTGCATTGGAGCGCGTGATCAAACCCGGCGACGACCAGGTGCTGTTCGCAAGCCTCGGTCCAATCGACGGCCGGGGCGCGGAGGCTGTCAGCGCGATCGGTCGGGGAATCGAGCAACCGCAGCTGCAGGCTCGTATCCTGTAGGCGGTCATACGCATCGTACGATGGCGACTTGGATGCGTAGATCGGCCGTGAACAGATCGAACACTGTGTGTGATCGCCAACACCCCGCGACCTTTCGAAAACACCGTATGAGGTTGACTTTAGTACGGAACCGGCCTGTTGCATGGAGCCTCGTCGCGACTGCAGGCGGCGCGAACCAGAGAGCTGCTTGCCAGCCTTCGAAAGCGGCGCTACAACTCGCCACGCTGCCTGCGTTTTTGCCGCCGGCTCTTACCCGCCTCTTAGGGGGCGGGACCCGTTGAAGCGCGTCCACTCCAGTAGATGCACATTCGCGCGTTGTGCTTACCCGCCTCTTAGGGGGCGGGACCCGTTGAAGCAACGTCTGCACCGACTTTGGCGTGTAGCCGGATCCGTCTTACCCGCCTCTTAGGGGGCGGGACCCGTTGAAGCTGCGACTCCTGCGACGGTGACCGGCCATCGTCGGCCTTACCCGCCTCTTAGGGGGCGGGACCCGTTGAAGCATGA
>Ga0114933_10005115_pt1 | contig 12006 bp, 11 predicted proteins | sample 4SBtaG_FD_89691 | JGI IMG/M metagenome (GOLD analysis project Ga0114933, IMG submission 89691) | Deep subsurface microbial communities from Kolumbo volcano to uncover new lineages of life (NeLLi) - 4SBTROV12_W25 metaG | ecosystem: Environmental > Aquatic > Marine > Volcanic | place: Kolumbo...
CCAATTGCCGAATGGGGTTTAAATCTTGATAAAAAAACCATTCCAGTTAACACACAAAATTTTCAAACAAATAAGGAAGGTATATTTGCTATAGGTGATATATGTACATACCCAGGAAAGCTTAAATTAATCTTGTCAGGCTTTCATGAAGGTGCTCTTGCAGCAAGAGCTTGTTTTAAATTAGCAAGACCTAATGAAAAATATAGATTTGAATTTTCCACAACTTCTAAATCTATGCAGGAACGATTAGGCGTTAAAGAAAGTGATTGAGTTATTTTATTCTGACACTCCTAATGGAAGAAAAATATCCATTATGTTGGAGGAAATAAAATTTGATTACAAAATAACACCAATAGATCTTTTTAAGGGCGAACAATTTAAAAATGACTTTAGAAAAATAAGTCCTCTTAGCAAAATACCAGCAATAACAGATCATAAAAATAAAATTAGTTTATTTCAATCAGGTGCTATTTTAATTTATTTAGCCGAATTAAGCGGTAAATTTTATGATAAAAATAATAGAACTCTTATCAATCAGTGGTTAATGGCTCAAATGGGAGACATAGGCCCAATGTTGGGACAGCATCATCAATTCCACCACTATAATCCTGGAAAAAGCAAATTTGGAGAGGAAAGATATTTTAATATAGCAAAAAGATTATACAAAGATTTAGACGAACATTTATCAAAATCAGTTTTTTTAGCAGGAAATAATTATTCCATTGCTGACATAGCAACATTTCCGTGGATAGCACGACATAAATGGCATGATATTGGATTAAATAATTTCAAAAACCTTTGCAATTGGTACGAAAAAATTTCTAAAAGAGAAGGGGTGATTAAAGGTTACGATTGCTTAAAAAAAGGGGAAAAAATCCCAGAAATTTGATTTATAAATCTGCAAATATTTTTTCATTTTTTTCATGTTTTTCTTGAGCTTCGATACATAAAGTAGCAATAGGTCTAGCTATTAATCTTTTTAGCCCTATCGGTTCTCCTGTTTCTTCACAATAACCGTATGTATTGCTTTGGATTTTCTTAATAGCTTTATCGATTTTTGATAAAAGTTTTATTTGCCTATTTAGAGTTCTCATCTCGACACTTTTTTCAGTTTGTGAGGATGCTTGGTCTACAATATCAGGTGAAGAAATTTCATGATCGGTATTACTTAATAATAAACCCTTGCTGTTAGATTCGACTATTTCATTTTTCCATTCAATTAATCTTTTTTTAAAATATTCTTTGTGTTTCTCACACATGTATTTTTCTTTATCATTTGGAATATATTTCTTCGGCATAATAGGCAATTACAACATTGTTTAAAGTCGGCCAGTATATTTACGTTTTTACAGGTGTCAAGAGACATAAACTTGTATAAATATTAGCCTAAGAATGAATATATCAAAAATAAATATAAATAAAATCTTATCAATTTTTTTACTGAGCCATCTTTCTATATGGGTTTTAATTCCCTCTATCACTAACGATAATTTACCTTTAGATACGATAGAGGCTTTGGCTTGGGGTAGCGATTTAGATTGGGGTTTTAATAAACACCCTCCTCTAAGTGCTTTTGTTGTTGAAATGTTTTACCAAATATTTGGAAATCATGACTGGGCTTATTATTTTTTAAGTCAGATATTTTTAGTTGCAAGCTTTTTTATAGTTTGGAAATTTTCTGAGGATTTTTTTAAAAATAAAATTCACGGGCTAATAGCAGTATTATTATTAGAGGGAATATATTTTTATAATTATACCACTCCAGAATTTAATGTTTATATTTGTGAACTACCTTTTTGGGCTTTGGCAGTTTTTTTCTGCTGGAGAGGATTTAAAAAAAATGAAACTTCTGACTGGGTAATATTTGGTTTCGTTGCAGCTTTAGGGGTTTTATCTCATTATTTATTTATATATTTACTTGTCGCAATAGATGTATTTTTTCTTTACATGATTATAAAAAAGAAAATTAATTTTAAATGTTTGGTTTCCCTAATTCCTTTTCTCTTAGTTTTGCTACCTCATTTAGTTTGGCTTACAGAAAATAATTATACTACTATTACTTATGGTCTTCACAGAACAGGAACTGGAGATCAAAGTTTTTTAGATCATTTATCTCATCCTATTATATTTTTAGGAAAGCAAATTGGAATACTAACCCCATTTTTTATAATGGTTGTATTTTTAGTTTCAAAACTTAAAATAAAGTTTAACTTTAATGATAAAAAATTATTATTTTTATTAACTATTAATATTGTTCCAATTATTTTAATTTTTTTAACATCTATGATTATGGGAGTTAAAATAAGGACAATGTGGATGACACCTTTTTATTTATTTTTTGGAGTATTTCTAATTTATATTTTTGAATCTCAAATAAATATAAAAAAATTAAAAAGTTTTGTTTCAACATTTTTAATTTTGTTTATTTTTTCTCCTTTTGCTTATGCTTATGTTTCAATAACACAAACTGATAAAAGAACAGATTATACTGGAAAAGAAAATGCTGAAAAAGTTCAAAAGTGGTGGAACAATGAACATGGGGGTAGAATTACTATGGTGATAGGAAACGAATGGGAAGCTGGTAATTTATCTTATCATCTGAAAGACAGACCTGTATGGACATCTGAATTTTTAGAATTTCCAACTACAATATTTATTTGTAATAAAAAAAAATGCTTCGCATATAAAAAATGAAAAAAATTATAATTTTAACTCCCGTTTATAATGATTGGAAATCAGTATTTAAACTTTTAGAAAGTATCGATTTACAAATTGAAAAATGGGATGCAGAAGTATCAGTCATGATTGTTAATGATGCTTCAACAGAAGAAAGACCAAAAAGTGAAACAAGTTTTAAAAATATAAAGTCTATTAGAGTTATGAACATGATTAAAAATCGAGGTCATGCGAGATGCTACGCCGCCGGTTTGAAATATTTGAATGAAAAAGAAAATTTCGACTACGTTATTCAGATGGATGGGGACGGTGAAGATCGGCCTGAAGAACTTACTTCGTTATTTAATAAATCTAATGAAAACCCATCAAAAACTGTAACTCTAAATCGTACAAAACGTTCCGAAGGTCCTTGGTTTAAATTACTTTATGAATGCCACAAGATTTTAACTTATATTTTCACAGGCAAACTTATCAAATTTGGTAATTATAGCTGCTTACCTAGAGAACATGTTTCTAGACTTGTTAAAGAAGCTTGTATTTGGAGCAGTTTTTCTGGATCAGTTACAAAAATTATTTCAGATCGAGCATCAATTCCTTCAATCAGGGGCAAAAGATATTTTGGCCCATCTCAAATGAATTTATTTAACCTTTTAATACATTCTTTTTCTATTATTGCAGTTTTTAGGGGTACGGTAATTTACCGCTCTGTTCTTTTTTTATTTTTTTATCTTTTTTTCGTATTTAACAATATTTCTTTCATCACTTTGTTTCCGGCTTTGATTGTTTTTGTTTTCTTACTTTTAATTCTTAAAGTTTCTTATCGTGAAAATCTTAATGAATTAAATAAGTCTTTGGATAATATTAAAAATTTTGATGTTCTAAGCAGTCTTAACAGTAGGTAAAAAATCAAAACATGCTGTATCAATTTTTGAAGAATGTTGTCTTTTAATATTCCACTTTTTTTGAAAACCTGCTTGAGCAATACTTAAAGCATTACGACCATACTTAATATTTGTACAATCAATTGCTTTCATTAATTTTATTCTCTTTTCATCATTGTTAATTTCTGAAAATAAGTTTTTGTTATAAATATCAACATTTTTTAAACCCGAAAAAATTATACCTGCTTTTTGATATCTATAACCTTCTTTATAAATATTTTTTAATGCTTCCAAAGCCAGTTTGATCAGAGTAATACTGTCGTTAGTTCTTATTGGTAAATCTATATCTTTCGAATTTGCATAGTAGATATCTCCTTTTTGAAAAGGACTTGTTCTTATAAAAACAGTTATTTTTTTTACTGTTTGTTTGTCTAATCTTATTTTTTCTGCAGCATTTAAACAATGGCCTGCTATAGCTTCATTAAGTTCTTCTAGTTTTGTTACTTTTCTTCCAAAAGATCTTGAGACGCAACAATTTTTTCTTTTTTCTTCATGAGGTTCTAAAGATACACATGAAATTCCTCTTAGCTCCATAGCTGTACGTGATCCAAAAACATTTGTATTTTTTTTTATCCATCCATTATGCATTTTTTTAAGATCGTAGGCTGTATTTATTCCATTTTTAACATAAAACTTTGTTAGTTGACGTCCTACACCCCACACATCATTAATTTCAATTTTCGAAAGAAATTCATCTATTTTTTTGGAATTTACCAAATTAATTACTCCTGATTTTTCTTTTTTGGCAATATAATTTGCTGCCTTACTTAAAGTTTTTGTTTCTGCGATACCAATGCTGGTTGGTATACCAGTCCATTGCAAAACAGTTTGTCTAATCTTATAACCATGTTCTAGTAAATTTTCATTTTTTACTGATGATAAATCTAGAAAAGCTTCATCGATAGAGTATATTTCCATTCTGGGAGAAAATTGTTTTAAAGTTTTCATAACTCTTCTTGATATATCTCCATATAATGAAAAGTTCGTTGAAAAAATTTTTACATCATTTTTTTTTACTATTTTTTTTACTTTAAAATATGGTTCTCCCATTTTTATTCCTAAAGCTTTCGCTTCGGTTGATCTAGATATTACACAACCATCATTACTTGATAGAACTATAACTGGTTTTTTACTTATTGAAGGATTAAATAATCTTTCACAAGAAACATAAAATGAATTACAATCAACTAGCGCTATTTTATTATTGCAAAGCATGAATCACGTAAGTTACTATACCCCAAATAACAATTTCAGGATTTTCGGTTAAATTAATTTTATCTTTCAGCTCTTTTGATCCCGAGGTTAAAAAAGATTGATTCTTTTCTTTTATAAAAGTTTTAACAACTAATTCCTCATTAACATTTACAATCACGGTAGAAAAATTTTTTGGACTTAAGCTTCTATCCACTATCAAGAGATCGTTATTATGAATTCCTACTTTATTCATGGATTTTCCTTGCACTCTAATAAGAAATGTGGATGGCATGTTTTTTATTAAATGAGAGTTCAGATCAATGTCATCTTCTACATAATCTGTTGCCGGGGAGGGAAAACCCGCTCCAACTTTTTGCAAATGAAAAGGTAATAGTACTTTCATAATGTTCTTATTTTGTTCTAATCTATAATATAAATCGGCATATAGCAATATGTGGAAAAGTGCCAATAGGTTGTATTTTGAGTCCAAAAAAGAATCTAAAGTGAATCAAAGCATGAACATTGAAACTAGATTTAGAAATGGTGTGGATAAATGTTACCAGAGCATGAAAACCATGCTAAAAAATTTAAATTAAAACAAATGAAAAAACTAACTTGTCATTGTAAAGAAGTAGAAATTCAGGTGAAGTTACCTGAAACAGGATTTGAAAAGCTTATGAGATGTAACTGCTCTCTATGCAAAAGGAGAGGGTATATAATGACTCCTGTTAGTCCAGAAAATTTTAAAATTATTAAAGGTAAAAACTTTTTAACTCTTTATCAATATCACACAAAAGTAGCCGAACATTATTTTTGTTCTAAGTGTGGAATTTATACTCATTCAAATCCAAGAAGCAATCATGATAAAGTTTTTATGTTAAACGTTGCATGCATAGAAGGAGTAAAACCTTTTGAACTAGAAAATATTAAGATTAGTGATGGAACAAATCATCCTCTAGATAAAAAACAATGAAAGAAATAGAGGATTGTTTTTTTAAAGTAAAAAAATATTATTTACGATTTTTAGATAAAGAAAAAATTTTAAAAAAATCTAATAAAGTCAAAATAGAGAATTTGAAAAGAATTTATATACCTTTATCATTTTGGATTGAAAGTGAGTATAAAAAAAAGGGAAACACTTTAATTTTAGGTCTTTCAGGAGGGCAGGGTGTGGGAAAAACTACAATTACAGGGATTCTGAAAATTATATTAAAAATTTTTTTTAAAAGAAAAATATATGTTAGTTCCTTAGATGATTTTTATAAAACATTACAAATTCGTAATAAAATGTCCCAAAATATACATCCTATGCTAAAAACAAGAGGTGTACCTGGTACTCATGATATAAATTTAATAAAAAAATTTTTTATGAACATAAAGAAAAAAAAATTTAAAAAAATTAAATTACCAAAATTTGATAAAGCTCTGGATGATCGCTTAAAAAGCAAATATTGGTTTAGTGTTAAAAATAAGCCTGAAATAATAATATTAGAAGGATGGTGCGTTGGAGCAAAACCTCAATCTAATTTTTTGATAAAAAAACCTATAAATAATCTTGAAAAAAAAGAAGATAAAAATTTAATATGGAGAAAATATGTTAATAGAAGATTAAAAAAAGATTATAAACAAATTTTTTCAATGATTGACCATTATATATTTATGAAAATTCCAAATTTTAATACTGTTTTTAAATGGAGGCTTCTACAAGAAGAAAAGTTGAAAAAAAAGTCGCATTTGAAAAAAAAGATAATGTCTTACAACGAGATAAAACGTTTTATTATGTTTTATCAAAGAATTACTTTGCAAATGATTAAAGATTTAAGTAAATCTGCATCAGTAGTTATGATATTAAAAAAAAATCATGATATTAAAAAAATATTATACAAATCATAAAAATATGAATTATTTTTATAAAATTATTTTAATAATTGCAGTCACTCTTTTTATTGATGAAGCTCGAGCAAACACATTATTTGATTCTTTAAATTCAGCTTATTTAAATAATACTAAACTAAATGCAGAAAGAGCTAACATGAGAGCTTCGCGAGAAGAAAAAAGAGAAGCAGTCGGTGAGTTTTTGCCAAGTGTTACAATTTCTAAATATATAAGTGATACACAAAATACAGAGACAGGTGGAAGTGACTCAAATTTTGAACCATCAGAAAAATCACTGACATTAGAGCAAAAAATTTTTCAGGGAGGCTATGGTGTAGCGAATTTTAAAAAGAAAAAGTACGGGCAATCCATTGGAGAATTTAAACTTAAAAAAGTAGAACAGGAAACTTTATTAGATGCTGCTAAAGCACATACAGAATTATTATTGAATATAAAAAAAGTAAATATTAATTTAGCTAATATTGATTTATTAGAAAGACAAGTTGAGACTGATCAAAATAGGCTTGAAAAAGGGGAGATAAACCTAACTGACTTAGCGCAATCGGAATCATCCCTAGCTGGCGCACAAGCTCAATTAATTTCAGCTCAGAATGATTTAGTAACCAGTAAAGCTAATTTTGAAAAAATTATAGGAAAAAAACCATCAGAAAACATAGATAAAACAAAAATAATTGATCTTAATTTGCCAGAAAGTTTAGCTACAGCTTACCGCATATCCAAAGCAGAAAACCCAGATTTGCAAATCTCTTTACTTGAATATAAGCAAGCAAGCTCAGATGTTGCAATTGCAAAATCTGATCTTTCTCCATCCGCAACTCTTAAGTATAAAATTGCTGAACAAGAAGATATGAGTTCTACAGTGCAAGAAAGAACTCAACAAACTGTAACGGCCACCGCAACATGGCCTTTATTTTCTGGCGGAAGTAATTTTTTTGGTTTACGCAATGCAATGGAGATTAAAAATCAAAAAGAACTTTTGTATGAAGATAAAAAAAAAGAAGTTGAAACTAGTGTAGCTAACGCATGGTCAAAATATCAATCTACAAAAAGTGTTTTAAATTCTATAGAATCTCAAGTAAAAGCCGCAGAAATTGCAAACGAAGGTATAACCTTAGAATACGAGTCTGGAGGAAGTAGAACAACATTAGAAGTTATTCAGTCACGAACAATTTTGCTAAATTCTAGAATAAACTTAGCGAGCTCAGAGAGAGATTTTCTTATTTCACAGTTTAATCTTTTATCTTCCGTAGGAAGACTCACCGCTAAACAATTAAATTTGAAAAAATAAAATCTATTAAAATAGTTAAAATAACCTTGATTTTTAAGGCTTTTATTAAGTGTTGATAAAAAGAACAAAATGTGTACATTGAAATTATTGATTCGTTAACTAAATTTAAAAAAAAAGGAAAACAATGACTAAAAACAACTTAAAAATAGTAAAATCAGGCAAAAATCAAGACGCAGAGTCCAAAGAGAAAAACAAAGCTCTAGAAGCAGCAATTAGCCAAATTGATGAGAATTTTGGAAAAGGCTCAGTAATGAAGCTTGGACAAAAAGCTGCAATGAATGTTGAAGCAATATCAACAGGATCTCTAAGCTTGGATTTAGCTCTTGGAATTGGTGGTCTTCCAAAAGGAAGAATCGTAGAAATTTATGGCCCAGAATCTTCTGGAAAAACAACCCTAGCATTACAAGTTGTTGCTGAAGCTCAAAAAACAGGTGGAATTTGTGCATTTGTTGATGCTGAGCATGCTTTGGATCCAGTTTATGCAAAAAAATTGGGTGTAAAAACTGAAGAACTTTTAATATCTCAACCAGACACTGGAGAACAAGCTTTGGAGATTGCGGACACTCTTATAAAATCAGGCTCTATTTCAGTTATAGTAGTTGATTCTGTTGCTGCTTTAACACCTAGAGCAGAATTAGAAGGCGAAATGGGTGATCATCATGTGGGTTTACAATCAAGATTAATGAGCCAAGCTCTGAGAAAGCTAACTAGTGCAGTAGCTAATACTAACACTATGGTTATATTTATTAACCAAATAAGAATGAAAATTGGAGTCATGTTTGGAAATCCAGAAACAACATCTGGAGGTAATGCTCTAAAATTTTACTCTTCTGTTAGGATGGATATCAGAAGAATTGGAGCAATTAAGGAGAAAGAACAAATTATTGGTAATTCAACAAGAGTTAAGGTAGTTAAAAACAAAGTCTCGCCTCCATTCAAAGTTGTAGAGTTTGACCTTATGTATGGTAAAGGGATTAGCAAATCTGGTGAACTAATTGATTTAGGCTCAAAAGCAGATGTAGTCGAAAAATCTGGTGCATGGTATGCATATAAAGGAGAAAAAATTGGTCAAGGTCGTGAAAATGCTAAAATATTTCTCGAAAAGAGTCCTCAAATAGCAGCAGAGATTGAAATGGCTATCAGAACAAAAGCTGGTTTAATTGCTAAAAAGATTGAGGGAAATCCAGCCCCAGAAAAAACAGACCCATCTAAAAAAAATTAAACAAAAAAATAGATTACTCTCTTAAGAAAGGCGCCTAAATTGGCGCCTTTCTTCTTATCTAGACATCATTATAAAAAACTGTATTTATAAGATAGATGGTCGAGAAAACACTAAAAAATGTAAGAAAATCATTTTTGAATTACTTTGCTAACAAGAATCATCAAACTGTAGATTCTAGCAATTTAGTTCCTAGTAATGATCCGACTTTGATGTTTACTAATTCAGGCATGGTTCAGTTTAAAAATGTTTTTACAGGTCTAGAAAAAAGAGATTATAAAAGAGCAGTCACCTCCCAAAAATGTGTTAGAGCAGGCGGAAAACACAATGATCTAGAAAATGTTGGTTATACACCTAGGCATCATACTTTTTTTGAAATGCTTGGAAATTTTTCTTTTGGTGATTATTTTAAAGATGTGGCAATTGAACTTGCGTGGAATTTAATAACTAAAGAATTCAATATCCCAAAAGATAAACTCATTGTAAGCGTTTATGCAGAAGACAGTGAAGCATTTAATTTATGGAAAAAAATTGCTGGCTTACCAGAAAATAAAATATACAAAATATCTACTAATGATAACTTTTGGTCAATGGGAGAACTGGGTCCTTGCGGACCTTGCTCCGAAATATTTTATGATCATGGGGAACATTTAAAAGGAGGGCCTCCTGGCAGCAAAGACCAAGACGGAGATCGTTTTATTGAAATATGGAATTTAGTTTTCATGCAATTTGAACAAGTTTCCAAAGACAACAGAATTAATCTTCCAAAACCATCAGTAGATACTGGAATGGGTTTAGAAAGAATTTCGGCTTTACTACAAGGTACTTATGATAATTATCAAACTGATCACTTTAAAAATTTAATAAATTCAACAGCTGATATTTTAAAATTGAAACCAAATAATGAAAATATAGCAAGCTTTAGAGTTATAGCCGACCATCTAAGAGCAAGTTCTTTTTTAATCTCAGAGGGCGTTCTTCCTTCAAATGAAGGAAGAGGTTATGTATTAAGAAGAATAATGAGAAGAGGAATGAGACACTCGCATACATTAGGCAGCAAGGAACCTATTTTTCACAAAATAGTGCCAACATTAATTAGCGAAATGTCAGACTCTTACCCTGAACTAAAGAGAGCAGAACCTTTGATTATTGAAACTTTAAAGACAGAAGAGGAAAAATTTTCTGCGTTGCTTAATCGAGGAATAGAAATTTTAAATGAAAGCTTGAACAAAGTTAAAAATAAATCACTTCCAGGAGAAGTAGCTTTTAAATTATACGACACATATGGTTTTCCTTTAGATCTTACTGAGGATATTTTAAAAAGCAGAAATATAAAAGTTGACATTGCTGGCTTCAATAAAGAAATGGAAAACAGCAAAAAATTGGCTCGTGCTAATTGGAAAGGATCTGGTGACCAAAGCTTAGAGGAAAAATGGTTTAAGATAAGAGAACAATTTAATTCTACAGAATTTTTAGGTTATGAATTTGATAAACTCGAGGGCGTAGTTCTCGCAATATCAAAAGGGAAAGATTTTGTAAAAGAGGCTAAGACAGGGGATGAAATAGAAATAGTTACCAATCAAACACCTTTTTATGCTGAGTCCGGAGGTCAAGTAGGTGACCAAGGTGTGATTTACACAAACGATTGTAAAGTTACAATAAAAGATACTCAAAAAAAAATAAGTGATCTTCATGTTCATTTTGGAAAAATTGAAAAAGGCTCTTTAAAAATAAATCAAAACGTAAATTTGGAAATAGATATAGAAAAAAGAAATAACGCTAGAGCATATCACTCAGCTACTCACTTACTTCATGAAGCTTTAAGAAGAACTCTTGGAAAACATGTTACGCAAAAAGGATCATTAGTTAGTCCTGATAAATTAAGATTCGATTTTAGTCACAATAAACCGATAGAAAAAAAAGAAATTGAAAAAATTGAAAAGTATGTAAACGACATGGTTAATACTGAAGCTGACGTTAGAACCAGGGTTATGACACCAAAAGAGGCTGTAGAAAAAGGCGCTTTAGCAATGTTTGGAGAAAAATATGGAGATGAAGTTAGAGTTTTGTCTATGGGTAAAGAAAATGGAGGTTATTTTTCAACTGAACTTTGCGGAGGAACGCATGTAAAAAATACAAAAGATATTGGAAAGTTTAAAATAATAAACCAGTCATCTATAGCGGCTGGAGTAAGAAGGGTAGAAGCTCTAAGAGATATACAATTAAAAAATTACGAAAAATCTTTAGAGAAAGATAAATCTTTAAAAGAAAAAAACTTAAAAACTCAAATAGATTTAATAAAAAAAGAGTTATCTATTTATAAAGTAAAACCTGAATATAAAGAAGATTTAGAGTTATCAGAAAATATTAAAAATTTAAATAAACAATTAGAGTCAATTAAAATTCAGAATATTATTCAAGATAAAAGTAAAAATATTATTAAAGATAGAACTGTAAATACTTTTACTTTAAGATATCAAGTTCTAAAAGATTTCCCTCCAAAAGAATTAAGAAATATATTAGATCAAAGCAAAAAGGAAATTAAAGAAGGAATTGTTATTGGCTTTTCTATATTTGAAGATAAAGTGGGTGTTGCCGTTGGTGTTACAAACGAATTGACAAAAAAATATGATGCGGTTTCACTAGTAAAAATTGCTTCAGAAATTCTTGGAGGTAAAGGTGGAGGTGGAAGAAAAGATTTTGCCCAAGCGGGAGGAACTGACAAAAATAAAATTGAAGAAGCTTTTCAAGCTTTAAGTAAAAAAATTAGTTAAGACTTTTCTTCAAGTTAG
>Ga0114933_10005118_pt1 | contig 12001 bp, 11 predicted proteins | sample 4SBtaG_FD_89691 | JGI IMG/M metagenome (GOLD analysis project Ga0114933, IMG submission 89691) | Deep subsurface microbial communities from Kolumbo volcano to uncover new lineages of life (NeLLi) - 4SBTROV12_W25 metaG | ecosystem: Environmental > Aquatic > Marine > Volcanic | place: Kolumbo...
GGTCGCCGGTGATGGCGTCTGTCATGACGTCAAGGCCCGAGGAAAACGGTGCTGCCACGATCCTGTCGAGGCCCGATGGGGTCTCGACGGCGAGATCGATGAGCCCGTCCCCGTTGACGTCTCCCGCGACATGTGCATTCGCTGAGATGGTCACATCCGCATCGCGGGGTAGCTCGATGTTTCGTTTGAGCGGGCCGTACACGATGTATGTGGTGCCCTCGGTGAGGAACCAAACGACGGCGTCGGGCAGTCCGTCTCCATTGGTGTCTCCGTCGACCTGCACGGCGTGGAGTTCAAAGCCTGGCGCAAAGGTCCAGTCCGCGGGCTGGGCCATGATGTCGACACAGTCTGGTTGGGCGCCACATCGCCCCGGAGCCAACGGTGGGGCCGCCGTGTCGCCGGTGTCACCCTGAGGGCTGGTGTCGCCGGTGTCGATGAGCGCGTCTCCGGAATCGGCGATGGCATCGCCGGTGTCGGTGTCGCCGCTGTCTTCGGTGGTGCCGCTGTCTCCGGACGCGGCGCTGTCGCTCGTGCCGGGCGGTGTGCTCGGGCTGTCGTCGGCCGTCGATTCGCTCGGTGGGTCCGGCTGCTCAGAAGCAGGTGCACAGGCGATCAACACGAGTGCGAAGGTGTGTGCCAGCATGATTCTCCTATTCCGGCGGAGAATGGCATGGCGGGAGCCTCGGAGGCGAATGGCTTTGTTTGATGGCGTTGATATAGCTGGTGAAATCAAGGCTTTCGCTGACCCGTGTCTGCGGGGGGGGCGACGTTTTGGAAACGCGCTCGCGCGGTGCAAATGCGTGGATCAGAGACCCGACGACCCTTCTAATGTCCCACGACTGCCGACGAATCGGCCATCGATGTCCTGCACTTGGACCAAGTCTATAGAGTCATGCCGCCGCAGTTCTCTCGATGCCATTGCCTTTCGACCGCCGAGGTGGTCCGAAGAATCGGGGCAGGTGAGTTCGGCCCCACGATTCTAGGACTCGGACACCGGGGTTCTGACCGGGGGAGCTCCGCGTCGCCACCTGCCCTGGAGGACCGTTGGGCGGCAAGATCGGCTCTCCAGATGGAACTGGGCTTCGGTTCTTGCCGTTAGGCGGCAAGATCGGCTCTCCAGATGGAACTGGGCTTCGGATCTTGCCGCTAGGCGGCAAGATCGGCCTTCTAGATGGAACTGGGCTTCGGATCTTGCCGTTAGGCGGCAAGATCGGCTCTCCAGCAGGAACTGGGCCGCTGATCTTGCCGCCAGGCGGCAAGATTCGCGTTCCAGACGGAACCGGTCTTCGGATCTTGCCGTTGGGCGGCGCATGCAACCAGTGTGGCTTCGTTCTCGGCGGGAGCGAGGGACGACCTCTAGAGCGAGTCCCCGTCACAGTTCTCGTCGATGCCATTGCCTTCGACCTCCGACGCCGCTGGGTGGATGGCATCGTTGTTGTCATCGCAGTCGCCGCCGACCTCGCTGAAGCCGTCGCCGCCCGGCGAACTAGTTGGGCCCCGGGTCGTTGCTATCGCGTACATCGCGACGCGACGCCAAGGACGACCGGCTATCTACGACATCGTGAGTGCCACCAGTCACCTGCTCGTGATGTCCACCGTCGCCGTCGGTTGCACGGGTGGCCGGGTGTCACTGGGCGACACCGGATCGACGCCGTCCCACGCGGGCACCGACTCCAGTGTGACCTCGGAACGAGCCCCGGCCGAGCTGGCCGACATGGTCCTGTGGACCGCTGCCACGGGGACCGACCCCTTCGCCGACCATCGCCCCGAGGACGACGCTCGCCCCGATGAGGGGCTGACGGCTGGTTCGAGCAGCCCCTGCTGTCGGACCTCAAGGCCGGAGACCGAGTCGAGGTCGTGTTATGGCACAACGATCTGTTCTCCGCCGACGGTCCCGCGGAGGGCCAGGCGGCACTCCTGGTCGGCGAGCGGCTGTTGTGGGAGATGACGGTGCCACCACGGACGCACACCGTCACGCGCCCCGTCTGAACCCTATTCCGGACGGGTTATCCAGGCTCGGGAGCAGCGCATGACCAAGCCCGAAGCCGACGCTCGCTCTCTCGGGCTCATCGAACTCGTCGCCATTGCTCTCGGCGGGATGATCGGCGGTGGAATCTTCTCGATCCTCGGCGTGGCTGTGGCGAGGGTCGGGGACGCCACCCCTGTGGCCATCGCCCTGGGTGGATGCCTGGCCCTCGTGGCTGGCATCCCCTACGCGCGACTCACCAGACTGTATGAGGACGAGGGCGCCACCTACTCCTTCTTCAAGGCTACCTTTCCGGGTTCACCGGTCGCTGCGTCGGTGATCGGCTGGCTCGTTGTGTTCGGCTATATCGCCACCCTGGGTCTCTACTCGCTCACGTTTGCCAGCTACCTCGGGAGCCTCCTTCCGTCGCTCGACGGCATCACAGCCCTGCTGAGCGGCGCGCAGCTGAGCCTCTTCGCCGTGCTCAACATCACCAGCGTCCGGCTGATGGGGCGTATCGAAGATGTAATGGTCTACGTGAAGCTCGTGGCCCTGCTCGGCTTGGCGATGGTGCTCTTCTGGAACGGCACACCTGCTGTGCCGCCGGTGCCGACCTCACCTGCGGACTTCGGTGACCTGCTCCTGGTCGCCGCGATGACGTTCGTGGCATTCGAAGGCTTTCAGCTTGCGATCCATGCCTACCAGGAAGCGGAGTCTCCCCGAAAGAACATCCCGAGAGCCATCTATGTGGCGATCGCCGCTGCTGCGGTCCTGTACGTCCTTCTCTCACAAGGCGCTCTGTGGGCCCTCGACAAGGACGCAATCATCGCGGAAAAGGAGTACGCGTTGGCTGCAGGCGCCGCTGAGGTCCTCGGGCCGGCTGGGCACGCTATCGTCATCGCGTCCGCGCTGCTCGCCACGTCCAGCGCTGTGAACGGCACCCTGTTCGGCGCTTCTCGGCTCGCCGCGGTCATCGCGGATGACGGATTCATGCCGCGCTGGCTCACTGCACGTCGAGGTCATGTTCCCTATGCATCGCTCCTGGCCCTCGCCGCCGCCGCCTGGATGCTCGTGCTGTCTGGAAATCTGGACTTGATTGTCGAGTTCGGGAGCCTCATCTTCATCGTCGTGTCGATGCTTATGGCTGTTGCGAACTGGAGGGTTCGGGAGCAGACCAGCTCGTCCCTGATCTTCTGCCTGGGTTCGACTCTCATCCTCGCTGCGGCGGGTGTGGCCATCGTGGGTTGGCAGGCAACCGAACGTCCGTACGACATGGCGGCGACATTGGTCGTTGGCCTGGGACTGGCGACGGCTAGTGTGCTTTACGCCAGAAGAGCGCGACCCGCTTGATGGTTTCGAATCGATGGAGCGAGCGATGCGACTCAAGAACGGGCTCTTCCCCATACCACCAGAAAGCCTTCAACCAAGCGTCCTCGGCTCGTCGCCCAGCTCGAGCCCTCACACGCGGACTTCCATGGCTCATATCCGTCAGAACCTGTTCTTTGCGTTCGCCTACAACACCGTAGGCGTGCCGATCGCGCCCGGCGTTCTCTACCCGCTCTTCGGGATCCTGCTGAGCCCGATGTTGGCGGCGGCGGCCATGAGCTTGTCATCGGTGTTCGTCATCGGCAACGCCCTGCGATTGAAGGCGTCGGCGTGAGCTCCGTAACGAGTGCGCGGCGCTGGGAGTCATTGACGAATTCAGACATGGCCCTTGACGGGGATCATCGGCGAGCCGCAAGGTCGGCCCCCCTCCCTGGGACGAGTCCATCCACCACCCCGAACAAGGCCCGGACCCGCTCTGTCGCGATCTGGCACACGCCTTGCACTTCGTATGAATCGGCTCTGGCCGACTGCATCGGAGGTGTGATGATCCCGCTCCTGTCGCTCCTCGTCGCTTGCGGACTGAACGGTGAACAGGTGGCGTACACCGGCACCATCGAGGTGACGGAGGTCGAGGCCGCCGCCACGGTCGGCGGTCGGCTGCTGGAGGTCCTCGCGGACGACGGCGACGCTGTCCACGCCGGCGACGTGCTGTTCCGCGTCGACGACAAGAGACTGCAGGCCGAGGTCGCCCTACGAAAAGCGGGGGTCGATCAGGCCGAGGCCGCCAGGGTCGCCGCGGAGGCCCAGGTTCGAGCCGCGTGGGCACAAGTGACGATGTTGAAGCGTGAGCTCGATCGGGTGAAAGCGCTACAAGCCAGTGGTGTGGCCACCGACCAGCAGCGATCCCAGCTCGAGGGCCAGCTGCAGGTCGCCCGGGCACAGGCCGCAGCGGCCGAGGAGGTGGTCGCGCAGGCCGCGGCGGCGGGAAGGCAGGCCGAGGCCGCGCTCACGGCGACCACGACCACCGTGGACGAGACTAGCGTGGTCGCGGCGATTGATGCCGTCGTGCTCAGCCGGAACCGGGAGCCCGGTGAGGTGATCGGCCCCGGTATGAGCGTACTCACGCTGGGTGATCTCGCGAACCCGCGTCTGCGCGTCTATGTCCCGTTGGCCCGGATGGAGAGGTTGCAGATCGGAGCGCCGGCCACAATCCACTTGGACGGTGGGGAACAGGGTACCGGCCGGGTCGTGCGGATCGCGTCGGAGGCCGAGTTCACCCCCCGCGACATCCTCACTCCGGAAGAGAGAGTGAAGCGCGTCTTTGCCGTGGACATCGGGGTCGACGCCGGGCTCGGAGTGCATCCTGGCATGCCCGCCGAAGCGCTGTTTCCGGAGTCTTGATGAACGCCGCTGTCCAGAACCGGGGCCTCAGCTGCCGCTTCGGCGACGTCGTCGCCGTGGACGACGTCGATCTCGAGGTCAACCCCCACGAGGTCCTCGGCGTCGTCGGTCCCGACGCCGCGGGCAAGTCGACCTTGATGCGCATGGCGGTGGGGGTTCTCGCTCCGAGCGCCGGCAGCGTGCACGTCGCTGGGCTGGATGTCCACCTCCAGCGGGCCAGGGCTCGTGGACGGCTTGGCTACATGTCACAGGCCTTCAGCCTGTACCGCGACCTGACGGTCGGCGAGAACATCTGGTTCTTTGCCACGCTCCGCGGCGTCTCCAGATCAGATCGAATCGCCCGCTCACAGCGCTTGCTGGCGGCCACGGGCCTGGCCGAGTTCACGGGCCGTCACGCGGGCAAGCTGTCGGGCGGGATGAAGCAGAAGCTCGGCCTGATCTGCACGCTGGTCCACGAGCCCGACGTGCTGTTTCTCGACGAGCCGACCAACGGCGTCGATCCGGTATCCCGCCGGGAATTCTGGGACATCCTGGCGGATCTTCGTGAGCGGGTGACCGTGGTGATCAGCACTCCGGCCCTGGACGAGGCCGAGCGTTGCGACCGGGTCGCGCTGATGAGCGGTGGCAGGTTCATGGCGATCGACACGCCTTCGGGGCTCCGCCGGCGCGTGACGCGCCCGGTGTGGGAGGTCGAAATCGACCAGCCGTTTGTCGCGGCCGAGCTGATCGGGCGTGCGCTTCCGGGCGCCGAGGTCCAGTTGTTCGGGGACCGGGTGCATGTGGTCGCCGAGGTGTCGGCCACCGAAGTTCGCCAGATTCTCCGCGGAGGGGGCCTTGCGGCCGAGGTCGTTCGTGTCGAGCCATCGCTTGAAGATGCGTACGTACAGATCGTCGGGGCCGCGTCGTGAGCGGCCTGGCCGTCGATGCTCGCGGGCTCGTCAAGCGGTTCGGTGGGTTCACCGCGGTGGATCGGGTCGACGTCCGCGTGGAGCGCGGCGCCATCTTCGGGTTCCTTGGGGCCAACGGGGCCGGCAAGACCACGGTGATCCGAATGCTCTGTGGCCTGCTTGCACCCACAGCCGGCAGTGCGCTGGTGGACGGTGAGGATGTATTGCGCCACCCCGACCTGGTGAAGGCCCGAATCGGGTACATGGCGCAGAAATTCTCGCTGTACGACGACCTCACCGCCATGGAGAACATTCAGTTCTTTGCCGACGCGTACCTGGTTCCCCGCGCGCTGATCGCAGAGCGCACCGCCGACTTGCTCGACGGCACCGGACTACGCGGGCGCGAGCACGCATTCACCGGAACGCTCTCGGCCGGAATCAAGCAGCGCCTGGCGCTGGCCTGCGCCTTGATCCACCAGCCGCGGATCCTGTTCCTGGACGAGCCCACCGCCGGCGTCGATCCGCTCTCCCGCCGGGTGTTCTGGAGGCGAATTCATGAGCTGAGGACCCAAGGCACGACGGTGTTCGTCACGACCCACCACCTGGACGAGGCCGAGAACTGCACCGAGGTGATGTTCATGCAGGCGGGGAGGACTGTCGCCCTCGGAGCGCCTCGTCAGCTTCGCCAGGAGCATCAACTCCCAGATGGGAGGCTGCCGTCTCTCGAGGAGGTGTTTCTCGCTGCCTGCGCCACGGGAGAGGCGGGTCCATGACGGCATTCCTGGCGATCTTCTACAAGGAGTGCCTGCACATCGTGCGCGACCGGCGGGCGTTAGCGGCGGCGCTCTTGCTTCCGTTCGTTCAGCTGATGTTGTTCGGCTTTGCCATCCAGCTCGACGTCCGCAACGTCGAGCTGGGGCTCGTCGACCACGACCGGACGCCGGCCTCTCGCGCGCTGGTCGAGCAGATCTGTGCGGATGGGGCGATTCGGGTGAGCCGACGGGTGGCCGACGAGGACGCTATGGAGACGTTGCTCGACCGTGGGATCGTGCGGATCGGGCTGGTGATACCGGCCGGTTTCGAGCATCGGAGGCACGCGGGCGTTGACGCTCCGATTCAGCTCCTCGTCGACGGGGCCGACGCGAGCTTTGCGGGGCAGGCACTGGGTCATGTCGGTGGGTCGCTTCAGCACGGGATGGCGAATGAGATTCGCCAGACGGTGCGAGTCGCTGGCGGTCCGGAGCGCCTGCCCGGCATCCACCTCCGCACGCGCGTGCTCTACAACGAAGCGCTCAATGGCACCTGGTTCATCATCCCCGGCCTGATCGCCGTGCTGCTGGTGATGCTCGCCGCCATGCTCACCAGTCAGTGTGTGGCCCGCGAATACGAGGAGGACACCATCGAGCAGATCCTCATCTCCCCGGTGAGCGGCCCGGTCCTGATGCTCGGCAAGCTGCTTCCCTACATCGGTGTGGGCGTCGCCCAGGTGATCACTGTGACGATGGCAGCGGTGTTCGTCTTCGGTGTTCCGATCCGCGGGAGCCTTGTCCTGCTCTCCATTGCCACGCTGCTTTACCTCGCAGGTGCGATGGCCCTGGGCCTGATGCTCTCCGCGGTGTTGAAGAGCCAACAGGTGGCCCTGCAGATCTCCCTGGTCGCCACGATGCTCCCTTCGTTGCTGTTGTCGGGCTTTCTGTTCCCGATCGAAAACATGCACCCGATCCTGCAGGCCCTCAGCTGGCTCATCCCGGCTCGCTACTACATCGCCATCACGCGCGGGATGTTTCTCAAGGGGACCGGCTTGGCCGTTCTGTGGCCGGAGTTCCTCGCGATGGTCCTCTTCTGTACGGTGATGCTTGCGCTGGCGACTTCCCGGTTTCGGAGCACGCTGTCATGATGTTCTCCTTCCGGCGGATGGCGGCTGTCGCACGCAAGGAGCTGCGGCACATCCTGCGCGACCACCGCATGCGCCCGGTCCTGTTCATCGTTCCGGTGATGCAGCTGATCATTCTCGGGTACGCCGCGAATATGGACGTCGACCACGTGAAGATGATGGTGGTCGATCACGACCGGAGCCCGGTCAGCCGCGAGGTGGCCCAGCGCCTCGATGCCGGGGTGGCCTTCGATGTGGTGGAGATCACCGAGTACGAGGCCGACGCCGAGCGGGCCCTGGACGCCGGCGACGCCGAGGTCGCCATCCTGCTTCCGCCCGGGCTGGCGCGTGGTCTGGCGCGGGCCGAGGCGGTAGACGTGCCGATGTGGCTCGATGGCACCGACAGCAACCGTGGAACCATTGCCCAGACCTATGCCGAGACGATTCTCGCCGGGATTTCGGCCGACCATCTGCCAGCGCGCCAGGCTCCCATCGGGCGGGCCGATCCCAGGGTCCGCGTGTTGTACAATCCTGCCCTGCGGAGCCGCTGGTTCATGGTCCCGGGGGTGGTCGTGATGGTTCTCGCGGTCGTGACCAGCCTGCTGTCCGCCATGGCCATCGTGAAGGAGCGCGAGAAGGGCACGATCGAGCAGCTGGTCGTCACTCCGATCCGGCCGGCCGAGCTGATCGCGGGCAAGCTGCTGCCGTTTGTCGGGATCGGGTTGTTCATCGCCGCGTTGGTGACTGTCGCCGCGATCATCGTGTTCGGCGTTCCATTCCGAGGGAGCTTTCTCGACCTCGTCTTGATGTGCCTCGTGTTTCTGATGTCGACGCTCGGGGTCGGACTGCTCGGATCGACCCTGGCCCAGACGCAGCAGCAGGCCATGCTAGCGGTGTTCTTGGTTCTGATGCCCAGCTTTCTCCTCGGCGGCGTGTTCTATCCGATATCGAACATGCCGGGTTGGGCGCAGACGCTCGCGAACCTGACTCCCGTCCGGTATTTTATCGAGATCGTGCGCGCGTTGTTTCTCAAGGGCGCTGGGCTGGATGTGCTGGCAGCCGACGCCGCCGCCCTGGCTGCGATTGGCCTCGTCGTGCTCGGCGTGGCGACCTTCCGCTTTCGAAAGAGGAGTGCGTGATGTGGTTCTGGCTCTGCACCGCCGGCGCGATGACCCTGAATGAGGCGCTGGATGCCGCCGAGCAACGGTCCCCGGTGTCGCGCCTCGCTGAGGACCAGGTGTCCGAAGCACGCACCCGCGCGATCGAGGCTCGTGGTCACCTGTTGCCCACCGCGACACTGTCCGGCGCTGCGGTTGTACAGAACGAGGTCGCGGTGAACCTGGGAGACCAGTTTCCGGACATGCCTGCTGCTTCCCTGGCCATTTTCGACCCGACGGCCTTCGAGCCTCTCGTGGTCCAGCCTGGATTCCAGCTTCAAGGTGCCGCCGAGCTGAATCAGCCGCTGGTGGCGCCTCGGGCATGGACGGCTGGCGGCGCCGCAAGGGCCGGAGTCGGGTTGGCCAAGGCCGAGGGGGACTCGGCGAAGGCCGAGCTGCGGCAAGTCGTCGTTGAGGCTTGGCACCGCTCAGCCGAGGCACGGGCCCTTGTGGTGGACGCCGAGGCTGGGGTGGCGCAGGCCGAGCGTCTGGTCGCTCGGGGCGAGGCGATGGTCGCGCATGGCATCGCCACCGAAGACCGCGTCCTCCCTTTCCGCAGCGCGCTTGCGAGTGCGAATGCCGCGCTCGCCGCCAGCAGAGCCGCCTCGTCGTCGGCGGAGGGCGTGCTGGCCCAGCTGACCGGGGTCCAGGGAGGAGCGGACCCTGTCGCTGTGGGCGACCATGCGGACCTCCCCGAGCTTGCGGACCTGCTCAGCGCGATCTCCCGTCCCGACCTCGAGGCTGCCCGGAAGCGCGTCGACACGGCCAGCGCCGCTAGGAAGGTGGAGCGTACCGGCCTGATGCCGACCGTCGCCGCCAAGGCCGGTCTCTACGCGATGACCCCAGCGCCCGACCTCGCGGACCCGGTGAATTGGCGGGTGATGGTGGGCGCATCGATTCCGTTGTTTCAAGGGGGAAGCGTTGCGGCACGAGTTTCCGGTGCCAGCGCCCGGGTCTCGATGGCGCAATCGGCCCTTCGCGCTCAGGAGGAGCGGGCGGCCATCCAGGTCCGCGCTGCCCACGCGCAGCTTGCCGCCGCCCTGGTCTCCCTAGACGCCCGCGTAGAAGCGTTGCGTTTCGCAGAACAGGCGGTGAATGCGGCGGAGGCTCGCATGGATGGCGGTGCCGGTAGCCTGCTGGAACTCCAGCAGGCTCAGGCCAGTCAACTCACCGCTCGGTCTGAGCTCACCCGAGCGCGAGCTGCCGCCGCACGGGCCCGGGACCTGCTGCAGGTGGCGGTGCACGGCCAAGTATGATCCTGTCTGCATTCTCCGCGCGCAGCTCGCCGTTACGAACGCGTGCAATCTCCACCCGATCCCTTGGTTGGTGTTTGTCCAGGCGTGGCATGCCGTCGGGATCTCCTGTCCTCACACCGGCCGCCAGGTCCGCTCCGCCAGACGGTGCATGCTCCGCAGCATCGAGTCGGGGTTCAGGGAGATGCTGTCGATGCCCTTGGACACCAGCCACTCGGCGAAGTCGGGGTAGTCACTGGGGGCCTGGCCGCAGATGCTGATGGGTCGGCCCGCCGCGTGGGCCCCCTCGATGGCGCGGGCGATCATCCACTTCACCGCGGGATCTCGCTCGTCGAAGAGGTCGGCGATGGTCTCGCTGTACATCACGTGGATCTGAAGGCCGTTCTCGCCGCGCTTCAATCCAGCCTCGGCGAGGAGCTCGATGACCTCGCGGGGAAAGGTGCGTTTGAAGACGGAGTAATCACGATGAGTTCGACAAGTCGCAGATACCGCCCTTCCGGCCGTCTCATCGGGAGGTGAACGAAGCCGGCAATCGCGTTCATCGGTTTCCGTTCATCCCTTGGATGTCACTCGAGACGGCTCAATGAGGTTCTGCGCCTTCGAGATCGCTTCCGTGAATTGTTCGAGCGCTCGTACGACATCGGCGAAACCACGGTCCGTGGCAATGGCGATGTCAAAGCCTGCCGAATCCAGCGCAGACTCGAACATCCCGTCGAGTGCTCCGTCCTCGGCGACGGCGGAGACTCTGCCCTGGCGTGGGCGTGCGAGCTCCACCTCGACCGGGACGGCTTCACTCTGAAGCGCGCGGGTCAGCGTCGCGCCAGCTGCGTCGAGGACTGCGATGGCCCGCGGGTTCGCGTCTGGGTGGCTCCAACACCACAGCCGCACGGCCCGTCCAACAGTAAGCAGGTCGGTCAGGGCGCTCACGAGGAGATATCGACGGTTGACGGCCACAGGTCCTCTCGGTGACAGTACACCGTTGGAGCTGCAGAGATCGCGCCAACCCGGCCTTCGATTGCCGGCGCGATTCGATCAACGGAGCCTGAGGGAGCGCCAGACGTGCGGATGGAGGAGCGCAAGCACCGTCACGATCTCCAGTCGTCCGACCCACATCGCCACGAAGAGCAGCGCCTTCGCGACGGTCGAGAACCCGTGGTAGGTCCCCTCTGGCCCGACGATCTCGAAGCCGGGGCCGATGTTGCCGAGGCAGGCGATCGCCGCCGAGAAGGCCGTGACGAAGTCGGTCTCCATCACCGTCAGGGCGATCCCCAACACAAGATAGCCCCCGAAGTACAACAGCACGAGCGCGAACACTGCCCGGATGACGGGGTCTTCAACCCTTCGACCGTTGTACATCAGCGGGAGGACGCCCCTGGGGTGAAGGGTCTGCACAATCTCGCGGCCGACGTGCTTCATCGACATGAGCAGCCGGACACACTTCGGGCCACCAGCCGCTGACCCTGCGCAGCCACCGATGACCATCGCGATGATCAACACCGCGCGCGCTGAGTCCGACCACGTATTGTAGTCCAGGCTCGCAAAGCCCGTACTCGACATCAAGCTCGCTACCTGGAACACCGCGGTCCGGACGTCGTCGGCTCCGGTCAGCCCCTCGCGGAGCAGCAGCGGGACCAGCAGCGCGACCGCGATGACGTTCACCCCGAGGTAGAACCGGAACTCAGCGTCCCTGAAGAAGGCGAGGAACTCTCCCGTGTACACGCGCAGCTGCAGCGGGTAGCTGGCCCCAGCGAGAAACATGAACACCGCCAACACCCACTCTGACCGGGGGTTGTGGTAGCCGAGGATCGACTCGCCGTTGGGGGAGAACCCGCCGGCGGACACGGTGGTCATGCTGTTGCAGAGCGCATCGAACACCCCCATCCCGGTGCCCACCAGCAGCGCCGTGCACAGCATGGTTATCGCCGTGTACAGGATCCAGAGCTTGCGAGCCGCCTCTCGCACCTGCGGGCTGATCGCGTCTCCAGGGGCGGTCGATGCCTCGGCAAAGAACAGCTGTCGCCCGGCGATGCCCAGACGGGGCAGGACAACCACGAACAGCGCGATGACTCCGAGTCCCCCGAACCACTGGGTGAGCGCTCGCCAGAGGAACAATGAGCGTGGGTATTCGAAGTGCGCGA
>Ga0114933_10005119_pt1 | contig 12000 bp, 11 predicted proteins | sample 4SBtaG_FD_89691 | JGI IMG/M metagenome (GOLD analysis project Ga0114933, IMG submission 89691) | Deep subsurface microbial communities from Kolumbo volcano to uncover new lineages of life (NeLLi) - 4SBTROV12_W25 metaG | ecosystem: Environmental > Aquatic > Marine > Volcanic | place: Kolumbo...
ATTATAGGTTGATTGTCACCAGGCAACTGCAGCTCAGCTGAGCCTCCATGATGGCTAGTATGCATCAATACATTGAATCCTAGCTGCTTGAAAAATTTGACATGTGCATCGACATCGCAAACGATTAGCTCCATGTGATCGATCGATTTTATCATTTTGGATAACTCCGTTTAGTTTATTTATTTAATTTTATATCTCTTGGCTTACGTTAGCTTTATCCTCAATGCTTGGGAATAGGTTCTCAATGGTTCCGAAAAAGAGTTGGTTTATTTATAATTCTGATCCAGAATTTAGTTCAATGCACCCGCGTGGCATACCTATAGAGTTACCGATTTAACAACACATGAGATGCTGGCTTACGGTGGCGCGGGGGTAGTGAAGTCTTATTGAAGCCCTGCGTATTTTTTAAAAAACCATTCTTTTTAGGTTAAAATGTCAATTTATAAAATTTTGCTAGGTTAAGACGGGCTGCAAAGTTAACTTGTATTTTTATTTTATGGGATTATGGTTCGGGCTCGTTTAGACGTCGACGTTGCCATCGTACTTCCCCGCTAATGCGGGTAGCAGGATTCTTCTCCGACATTGTGAACGTTAATTAGGGAAACCACATTGGGTGGCAACCCGTATTTTGTCGTGAAAGGAAATACTCATGACTACTGGTACTGTAAAATGGTTTAACCCCACTAAGGGCTATGGTTTCATCGAGCCTGAAGATGGATCTAAAGATGTATTCGTGCATATCTCTGCCGTTGAACGCGCAGGGCTAAGCGGCTTGAACGAAGGACAGAAAGTTTCTTATGAGCTGCAGGCTGGACAGAATGGTAAATCTTCTGCAGAGAATTTGTCTGTAGACTAATTAATTGTTGATGTGTCGCCCTCAATTTATGGTTGGGGGTGACGTGTCGCTAGAACGAATAATTCCTGACCGGCTAAGTTTGGGATAGCCCTTCTTAGTGTCAATTTCCAGATAAAGGCTCCACTCCATTTAACAGGACCGCCTTTGTCGTGTTGTCGCTTGCCAATCTTTGCAGTCTTGGCACCGTATGATGGCCTAAGCTATCTTGTAATCTGTGTGGCATTGTTTGGATTGCCTTAGGCAGTAACCTCCTATCGGGTTCGGACGCTCTCATCAAATATATGGGTTGGACGATACACCCCCTTTAACTCACTTTTTCCGTTACGTTGCAGTGCTTACATTTCTTGCCTCATCGGTTACACCTTTTTTGCCGAATTTATCGTTATCTGGACACCAACCGGTAGTCTCATAATTACTATTAGCGCCGTCTATATTGTTAGAGATGAAGCCCTGACTAAGTAGAGGCCCCGGAGGTCACAACTTGCTAATCTATTCCATGTAAGGCACTCTCTTGCGCCTGAAAGAAGGTCGCTAATGCTCTCAAGTAAAGAAAATGAGCTGCTGACTAGGGTAGGTTCTGGCACTGAAATGGGCGCGCTCATGCGCCGCTATTGGATACCAGCAACTTTTTCCCATTTAATACCTAAGCCTGATTGTCCACCAGTGCGGGTGCGCTTGTTAGGCGAAAACCTGGTTGCCTTTCGGGATAGTGATGGAATGCCGGGTCTACTTGACGAACGTTGTCCTCACCGCACAGCCTCGCTGTTCTTTGGTCGTAATGAAGAATGCGGGTTGCGCTGTGTCTATCACGGCTGGAAGTTTGATATTGAGGGCAATTGTGTTGACGTTCCTAGTGAACCACCGGGCAGCGGATTACAGCGAAAGGTCAGGGTAACTGCCTACCCCTGTGTTGAACATGGCGGAATCGTATGGTGTTACATGGGTCCGCCCGATCAAAAACCTCCGGAACCGAATTTTGAATGGGCGCGCCTGCCGAAATCCCACCGCTTAATGTCGCGCCAGACTATGGATTGCAATTGGCTCCAGGGTATTGAAGGAGGTTTTGATTCTAGCCACCTTGCTTTTTTGCATGGTGGAGTTGTCGAAGGTGATATCACTCGGCGACCGTCTATTTATGAAATAGTACCCACTAAATACGGTTTTGTCGCTGGTTCGGGGCGCGAGCGTGACGATGATCTAACATTCTGGTCGGCTAATGTAATGATCATGCCATTTCAAAAGAGTATTGCGTCGGTGCCGGTTGGTGTCCATTTATGGGTGCCAATCGATGATGAAAGTACCATGCAATATGTCATCGACTTTCGGCATGACCGCCCACTGACAAAAAATGATATTGCCCGCGAGACCTCATGGAATGGCATTCACTCGGAGAATATTCCTGGCACCGATAGGCCGATCCGTAACAAGGATAATGACTACCTAATCGATCGGGAGTTGCAGGCAAGCGGGAAGTCTTGGACCGGGATCAAAGGGCTCGGGACACAGGACAACGGTATACAAGAAACTATGGGTCCAGTTGTGGACCGAACTATCGAACGGCTTGGCCTTAGCGATACCGCTATCATCAGCCTGCGCAAATTATATTTGCGGACACTTAAAGACCTTGACGCTGGCAAGACCTTGCCCGGGCTCGACCCATCGACTTATCAGGTTCGAGGGTCGCGCTATACCGCGCCCAAAGGTTTACCATTTATTGAAAGTGTCGATTGCCAGATTAGTCTCGAGGCTGATCTATACGCTGGCTAAAAGTGAATTGTCAGCAACTTGGTCGCGTGAGGTCAGTGGCACGACCTCAATTTGTTAGTTTGTAAAATTACGCTAGGATAAAAATGAGAACTTTCTTGTTACACCTATGCGGGGGCAGTCTTCAGTTCTGCATCGGAGTGAGGCATGTTCTTAGGGTATTTGTCCCATTCCGGTATCGTTAGCCATAGTCTTAGCATTAGTCTTCTGTCTTCAAGGGCGTCAAAATCCAGATAGTCGGCTCGTCCATGCATGATCAATCGATTATTAAGAAACTGTATATCCCCAGGCATCAAATCCATCTTTAGGCAGAGGTCGTCGCGGGCGGCAGTCTCATCTAGGAGTGTGAGGGCGTCTTCTTCTGCTGAACTTAAAGACACGAAACCCTGTTCAACGGCCAACCGGATGGGGCGCGGGATATAATTACTAACAATCTGTCCCCCTACATCGGCAAATATCGGACAATTATAGTTGGTTACTTTTCCGCCATCTTTACTCAAACGTTCGTTGCGCCTCCTATGCTGAAATCCACGATACAGAAATTGTATCAGGTCGGGCCGCTGCTTTAGTATTTCGTTATGGACAGCCATTGAGCTGACAATTTGGCTTTCACCACCTTTTTTGGCTTTTCGAATACAAAGGAGCCCTACTGCATCGACCGGATCCATATGCATCGGCAGAGGCCCGCCTCCATGGTAGTAATGGGTTCTTGAGTCAGGGTTAATGTCCCGCACTTCGCCTATACTTTTAGGATGGCCATCCTGTGGTCCGACGAGCCCCATGTGATGGCCGATAATTAGAAGTGCAAGCTTTAGTTCCTCTGTTGGATATTTTTCAACGGATAGCCCCCGCAACATCGAAAACCCACGACCAAAAGCTAAGGCATCGATGATTGGCCGTAATGCTGCGCGCAGGCCAGGGACTTCAATTTTCTCAAATTGGAAGGTGTGTTGCGTAACCCCCCCTTCCACCAACGGAAATACAATAGAGTTGATCGCATTGACTATCTCTACGGGGAGTGAATAGACCCAGTCCGTATTGTTAGAAAAATCGGTCCCACGCCAAACCTGGGGCCCGGAAACGGCCTCGACTTTAAAGTCTTTTCCGGTTTCCATCTCTATCTCCTCACGGCCTCACCAAAACAAAAACCATAAATATTGTGTCAGAATTTAACGGCCAGGGAAAGTTAAGCGAATTAGCGCTTATTCAATATACGCCTTGGCGGCTTATCTGAGAGGCGGGTACGGTATTTTGTATCGGGTATTTAAAAGAGGAACCCCTAAAGGACTGTACGGCAGGAATGCCGCCTCTCTAAGGCTTCGATTGTTCCAATTTATTAAGACGACCCAATGGCCAATCTCCCTGTGACACCGTGTTTGTTGATTAGGCTGGTAATGAAGCCGTTGGTTTTGCTCTCTACCACAAAGTCCGCAATAAATTCTGCCGCCGCATGTTTGCCCTTTGCGACCCCGATAGCTTGTTGTACAGCAGTAAAACATCCGTCGATCATACGACTGCCAGTTAGGTTCTCAGCTTCTATAGCAAGAGCCGGGCGGAGCCCCGCCAGCGCGTCTAGGCTATCACTCTTGAAAAGTTCTACAGCACCGGCCACACCCCGCGCCCTTTTCAGTTCTGCATTTTTGAGATGACGCGATAGAAAGAGGTCGTAAGCACTGCGTTCAGATACAGCGATCCGCAGGCCCTCCTGATCGATTTCTTCGACAGTATTGTAAGGCGACCCAGAGGGAACTAAATAAGTTGCTTCTATCTCGACATAGGCGCCTGAGAAATCGATAACCTCAGCTCTTTTGGGTTCGGCGCCAATCATGCCGAGGTCCCATTCATCCTTATCAGCGGTATCGGCAATTTCTCCGGGTGTGGAATACCGTACCATTGCTACTCCAACCCCTAATTTTTTCGCAATGGCACGCCCCATATCAGGTGCGACACCGTCTGGCTCTCCTTCAGCTGTCGTGCCGTTGTTTAGCAGGTTGTTGGCCATATTGAGGCCAACACGAAGTTTGCCCGTTGGGGCCAACTGAGCAAGAATTTCTGGGTTCATATTAACTGCCTCACAGTGGAAAGAACTTATCGACCCAGCTTTTAACAATTTCGCGCACACGGGTGTTATTTTCTGCGAACATAAAGTGGTCGGTCTCCGCAAACAGATGCATATCGCAGGGCTGTTTGGCTTTCTGGAACATTGCGACTGATTGCTCTGTCGGTGTTACCGAGTCGTCCGAGCTATGCAAAAGGAGAAGCGGGCGAGGCGCGATATTGCCAACCACATCTTCAGCACAAAAGTTGTACATGCTCTGTGGAACTTCGGCCGGGAACTCTACGACCGACTGCTGCGCAAGATTATTTCGTAGATGTTCAGGAATTGGCACGATGTCATAGCGGTCGACCATCAGTGACTCGCCGGTTTTTTCTCGGTGGCGGCGGCCTTGTTCCAGCATATTGGTAAATTTCAGCCAACCCGCTTCGGTCGGGTGCTGACCACGGAACTTACGTTCACCGTGCCCCCAGCCGCCCGAAGAGATAACGCAGGCAAATCGGTCGTCGACGCCGCCGGTATATATGGCGACCGCCGCGCCAAAGGAAGAACCAAGAACACCGACACGGGAACCATCGACTTCATCACGGCTCTGGAGATAATCCATAGCGCTCTGAGTATCTTCGACTTGCTCCTGGCAAATCACCCGGCCAAATTCGCCGTCGCTTTCACCACAACCGCGCATATCAAAACGAAAGGCCGCATATCCCCACTCATTAAACATTTTGCATGGACCCATAACATTATTGCTACTGCTGTTGCTGCCGAAACCGTGCAGCACGATTATGCAGGGTAATTTTTTGCCTTCGCTACCTTCGGGCGTATGCAAGGCGCCGGAGAGAGTAAGGTCGCCGGATTTGAATTTGATCTTATCTTCCATGATGAATTCCTCAATTGTGGTTGCTGTGTTTATACGGTTGCGATAGATGCACCGCAAGCTAAGCCGTCTAGTGAGGTAGACGTGTTCGATTGCCAAGGCCAGAATGCCAACGATTGAAAATGGGGTGAATGATGTCAGATAGCGTAATAATAACGCGGGAAGCTGCAACGGAGTTGTTGGTAGGTATATTTGAGGCGAGAGACCTTCCGTCTGATGAGGCGAGACTTGTGGCAGAAGGACTAATTTGGGCTGATTTGCGGGGGATTGAATCACACGGCTTGGTGCGTATCCCGCAGTATATGTTGCGACTTGATAGGGGCGTCGTTAATCCGCGGCCTCAGATGAAAATCATTAGAGAAACGCCGGCCGCTGTGGTTATTGACGGCGATCACAGCCATGGGCAAATCGCACTTAATCTCGCAATAGAAAAAGCCTTGGAGAAGGCGAAACAAGTGAGTGTCGGTTGGGTGGTTGTCGGAGATACTACTCATACTGGTGCGGTGAGTATGTATACGAGACAGATTGCGGGAGCCGGAATGGCTTCGCTATATATGGGTGGTTCGCAGCCAAACATGGCATATTTTGGGACTAAGGCAGGGGGAGTTTCGACCAGCCCAATTGCGATGGCCGTACCACGCTCTAACGGCAAAATATTGTCACTGGATTTGTCTACGGCGATTGCGGGCGTCGGAAAATTGCTGCAGCACAAGGTTTCCAATGAACCACTAGGGGAGGGCTGGGCACTTGATGATGATGGTAACCCAACGACCGATCCGCAAAAAGCGTCCCTGCCGACCCCACTCGGTGGCCCTAAGGGGTCCGGCCTATCACTGATGTTTGAATGCATGACAAGTCTGATGGCGGGGCGGGCTATTCTGGAGCCGTGGATTAGAGGCGAGAACCAACGCCATCACCAAAGCGCCCTGCTTGTTGCGATTGACATCTCACAATTCGGCGATCTTGATGATTATTGTAAACAAGTGGAATCGTTGGCAAAGATAATAAAGACCTTACCGAAGGCCGATGATGTAGATGAAATTCTGATGCCTGGGGAACGTAGCGATGCGTTTTATGAAGAACGGACCCGCAACGGCTATCCCGTCCAACTAAAGGTATGGGCAAAGGTAGCAGAAGTTGCAGAGAAATATAATGTGCCGTTACCGAGGCTGGATAAATAATTTGGTTAGTTGATCGCTGCCGTGGTGGCGACGCTGTCGATCAACTGGGCACGACGCATGTAGGCCTTAGCTTTTTCTTTATCTTGGCTAATTGCACGCATCTCATTAAGCCGTTTCTTCCGCATAACCGGATCGCGTTCTTCGAGTTGTTTTTTATTAGCTATAGTCTGTGCTTGAGTGAAATCCGTCGAAGCCTTGTGACGTTGCCGAGTATATAGATTGAGCAAATCTGCATCGCTTTCACCTTTCCAGACAGCGGTCAGTTTTTTCGCTAAATTGATTGCGTCATGGATACCACCATTGAGCCCCATACCGCCGATCGGGTTGTTGACATGGGCACTGTCCCCGGCTAGCAAAACACGTCCCTTGTTAAAGGTGTCGGCGACCCGCTGGCTCACTGTATAGACGTTAGCGTAGGCGATTTCATAATTTTGATCGCGTTCGAAAAAACGTTTGAGACGCGCTTGCATGGCCTTTTCGCTTTTAGCTTCTTCTTCTGTCTCGTTGACCCGCATTGGAACAACAAACCGCCAAATATCGGGTTTGTCAGGCTCTCCCCGGACTTTGAAAAGATTACACCATTCATCTGGGTGCGAGAAATAATTTCGAATGGCAATCCTGTTATCATGGGCAGTTAAATCGAAATACGTGCCGATTTTGATAAATTTTTCTGGATAGGTAAAGCCAACAAAGTTGATCTCGGCACCTTTGCGAACTGTGGAGCGCCCACCATCACAACCTACCAAGTAGGACCCCCGAATTTTTTTAATACTACCATCAGCACGTTGAGCATTTACTAAGATATAATCATTGAACTGTTCAAAACATTTTACAGTATGGGAAAATCGTACGTCGAAGGCGGGGTCATGGCCAAACAACGCGATGACCTTGCGGACGAGTTTGTACTGCTCGTATTGCAGAACGTAGGGGAATTCAACTTCGTCTTTCAAATCGCCTAGATCGAATTCAGCGATTGTTTCGTGGTTTACGCGGTCATGAAAACGATAGACGGGCGACTTAAGGCCTTCAGCTATCATATGTTCCGCGAGGCCAAGCTCATTAAGCATTGAAATCGTCGGTGGGTGATGGGAGGCAGCGCGTTGATCAACAAATGGCTCGTCGAGTTGCTCTAGCACAATGAATGGCACACCCTCACGATATAGTGCCAATGCTAGTACCATGGCGACCGGCCCACCGCCGGAAATAATTACAGGATCGCGTTTAGCCATTAAAACAACCATTTGTTATATGCCGCGGCAGTATCTGGCCAGTTTGGAGGCCGGTCAAGGAATAGGCGAACCAAAAAATTATCTAATAAATTGGGGTGTAACCATGAACTTTCTATGGTTAAATCTGAAAGTGGATCGGTAGTAATATTAATAAAGCGATCGTCACTCAGGGAGAAGAAAGAGATGAAACAACAAATTTTAAATAAAGTGGTGACTGTCGCCGGGGCTGCAGCTCTAGTATTAGCTCTGGCGATGCCGGCACAGGCAGAGAAGAAAACCCGCGTCACCGTAGGTGTCACGGAAACTGTTGGCGCATATAATCCACATTCAGACAGTGTCGCTCTTATGTACGCGGTCTGGTGTCAGGTATATGGCTGCCTCGGTTCATGGAATTTCAAGAAAGCGGCGGATGTAGGGATGCTGGCTGATAGCTGGAGTATTCCCGATCCCAACACCTGGATATTCAAACTTAAAAAAGGACTGATTAGGCATGATGGTAAGGCCGAACTTACCGCAGCTGATGTCATTCATTCGATCAAACGAATTGGTACAGACAAGCGAAGCAGCCAGCGCCAAAACGTCAAAAAGATCAAATCAGCCGTTGCAGTGGATAAATACACTGTGAAGGTCACGACCCATAAGCCAACGGCACCGCTGCTTGCCTACGTTTTCGACCGGGTCATGATCACTAGTAAAGAATTATTTGACAAGCATGGCGCCCGTAAAGCCGACCGCAAACACCACTACGGCTTTGGGCCTTATATGCTGAAACGTCTCCGCACCGGCGAGTCCGTTGTCATCGAAAAGAACAAGCGTTGGCCAGGTGTAAAGAAAGAATGGCCCGACGAGGTAATCTTTCGAATTATGCGAGAGCCAGAGCAACGGGTGACCGCCTTGTTGAACGGTGAAATCCAGATTGCCCAGTTTATTCCACCTCATTTACTACCAAAGGTCCGTGCTTCTAAAAAAGCACGTGTTGAGGAGATGGGTTCTGTAGAGACAATGATGCTGCTGATGAATCCCGCCTTCAAGCCGTGGGATAATGTCTTGCTACGCAAAGCAGTCGCACACGCTATTGACCGTGAATCGATCATAAAAAATGTCCTCAAGGGCGAGGCGATTAAACTTACGGGCCCTATTGGCCCCCTGCAGTTTGGCTACAACAAGAATGTTAAACCGACCTATGAGTATAATCCCGAAAAGGCTAGAGCGTTGGTTAAGAAGGCGGGCTATCCGAATGGCATTGATGTTGAGTTGTCGACCCCAGTAAGTCGGTATGTTAATGACAAACAGGCAGCGCAGGCGATGATCCCTATGCTCAAAGCCGTTGGCATTCGGGCAAAGTTAAAGACGCCCGAATGGTCGACCCTTTGGTCAAACGTTCGCAAGGGTAAGGTACCGTTTTACTATATGGGCCGAGGCGGGATGGTTGATCCCTCATCGGCATTATCACAGTATTTTGAAACTGGTATTGCACCTAGGATTAAATTTTCGAGTAAAAACGTTGATGCGTTGCTGCAGAAGGAACGTCAAACTTTCGATCTCGCAAAACGAAAAAAATATATGAACGACGCGATCAACGCTATAATGGAAGAGGTGCCCGCGCACTTTCTGTGGCATCAAAAAATCCATTATGGGGTCGCTAATGGTGTCGATATAGCCATCCGCCCCGACAAGCGTATTCATGGTTATGAGATCTCGGTGAAATAGACCAAGATTTATAAGAGACAAAATTAAGCCCCGTCCGTTATTAGGACGGGGCATTTTTTTCCGAAGTTTAAAAAAACGAAAGAATTACTAGCGATAGTTTTCGCCTGTTAAACCAGACGAAACTATAATTGCGCGAAGTGATCATTTCCCCTTACCTGTCAAATGCGTTAGCGTTCGGGCAGGGTTTGTCCCTGAGCAAAGGAGATCCATATGGCGACGAAAATGGGCGAGACATATGACGAGTTAGTTGAAGTTCCAGGTGTTAAGGAGCGCGTTTCGCCAGAGGAGTGGGAAACGCGAGTGAACCTTGCAGCTTGTTACAGGATGGTGTGGGAATACGGATGGCACCACCTGAACCTAAACCATATTTCAGCACGCGTGCCGGGGATGGAAGGTCAAGTTCTCCTGAACCCCTATGGTCCAATGTATAATGAGGTAACTGCGAGCAATATAGTGAAGGTCGATCTTGAAGGTAATGTCCTTGATGATACGCCCTATCATATCAATCAGGCCGGCTACACTATTCACAGCGCTATTCATAGCGCCCGGCCAGATATTGAGTGCGTGCTACATACGCATACCCCAGCGGGGATAGCGGTTTCAACGCTGAAGTGTGGATTGCTGCCGTTGCATCAGGAGTCTTTGCGTTTTTATGGTGCCGTGGGATACCATGAATATGAAGGCGTATCGTTAGAGCTGGATGAACGCGACCGTCTGATCGAAAGCCTTGGCGATAATAAGGTTCTGATCCTCCAAAATCACGGGCTACTGACATGTGGTCGGACGATTTCGGAAGCCTTTGTTCTGATGTATCACCTTGAACGGTCGTGCCAGGCACAAATTATGGCGGGGGCAACGACCGAAGATGATAATGTCCATATATTGCCTTCAGAGGCGGTGCGCGAGAATGCTGCAGAGCAGACTAATCTCAACGGTCGTAATGCCGGGAAGTTACGCTGGCCGGCGTTGATAAGGTGGATGGATCGTATTGACCCTTCCTTCAGGGACTGAAGGGACAAATATAGCAGGTGGAGACGGCGCTTTGGTAGAATTTACAGTACGCGATTTGGCGCAAGCAGTTCAAAAACAAATGGCCATCCATGGCAAGGACGCCAAATCAATTCTTGAAGGCATTCGCGACCCGGTGACGAAAATTCTCAATAGTAATCTTAGAGATATTGGCGTTAAACGTGAGGGAAATCACATCGATGAATCACGCTATCTGTATTATGATGGAAAGATGTCAATTACCTTTGACCTACTGCCGGAAGGCAAAAATATCCCGCCGCATGACCATGGCATCTGGGAAGCTTTAGCGATTTATAGCGGTGAGCTGCATCATACCGTTTATGATCGCAAGGATGATGGCAGTAAAGAAGGGTATGCCAAACTGCAGGTGATTGATGACAGAGTTTTGCAACCTGGGGAAATGTCTATCGTCGCGCCCCCGGCAGAAATTCATAGCTTCACGGCGCTAACTGATGACACATGGTCCGTCACGATTGTCGGTGGCTGCTATAAGCCAGACCGACATTATTATGACCCTGCAAACAACTCATGTAGAATAGCTAACCCTAAAAAGCAAAAGGTGGTTTAGTAGCAATATGCGATTATCCAAAGCGGATGTCGGACGTCGTTTCCTCGGTCCCTCAAAAACTCTAACCGATGCGCATTTTCTGATGTTTTCCGCCGTTTCTGGTGACGTTCATCCAATCCACTATGATGTCGAATATGCGAAGAACACGGCGTTTGGCTCGCCTGTGGCGCATGGCTTATTGTTGACTAGCTTGATGGCACTGGGTGCGTCCGATGCCGGAGAGGTGCTCGATGGTATGGCTATGGTTGAACAAGGGACAAATTTCCGTAAACCGGTAAAGGTTGGTGATACGGTGCATCCCGAGTTTGAAATAGAGGATTTTTGGCAGGATGAAAGAGAGCGCTCCTTCTGCCGTTTTAAGACGATTTTGTTGAATCACATGGGTGAGATGATGGCGGAGGGCTTCCATATCTATCGAATTCTGCCGAAAACGGAAAACGGCTGAGATGTCAAATAAGCGAAAGCCGATTTATACTGGTGATAGGTGGCCGGAAAAATATACTTACGTTCCAGCATTGCGGGTTGGGAACACGGTCTGGCTATCTGGGACTACCGGCACTGATGAGAGTGGTAATATCATAGCGCCTGGCGATATCGTAGAGCAGACGCGGCAGATTTACCGTAAGTTTGAAGCCTTGTTGATTAAAGAAGGTGGAACCTGCGCCAATATTGTTGAAACTAAAGATTTTATTACCACAACAGAGAATTACAAAGGTACCGCTGACGTGCG